>MDSZ01053142.1_pt1 | contig 38890 bp, 33 predicted proteins | sample 811201 | NCBI WGS metagenome assembly MDSZ01 (sample SAMN05326647, study PRJNA326480) | marine metagenome | isolation source: seawater | place: Indian Ocean: North | collected 2010
TATGCTGTGGTAATGCTAGTTCTTCCAATGATTCATGCGGCGTTTGCATTCTTGGTTTGGTCATCTAGTGAAGAACAAAAAATGTGAGTAGGAGGTGAAAATTTGGCTAGAAAGAAAAAAGAGAAGATTGTTGTAAATCTCGATCTTCCAAAGGATGACACAACTCTTACCAAATTGTATGCAATTTTGACAATTTGTATTTTGTTGGGATTATCATCATTCACTTTCTGGGTTACAAATTCTCATTTGACTACACAACCAAATGGGCAGCCTATGTTTGTCAATATGGTTTGTGGGTATTCTCCAGACTATGTTCCAACATACCTTGATAATGAATCATGCCCTATACTACATGAAAGTCCGGATAAATTAGTATTAGAGCCAGAAGATCCATGGATAGAGTTTATTGGCTTAGGCACATTTTTTGATGTACCTGGACTCAATGAATCTGAATTAGGAACGACACCACCTCCTCAGAAACTTGTAGCAACATGTGATGTAAGTGCTTCAGTTCCAACAGATTATTATTTTGAGGTTAGATCTCCTCCGAATGAAAATGATGTAGGGCAAATACTTGCCAGATATGATGGAAATACACATGATTTAGATGATAAATGTGAGATTGACGTTGAAGATTTACCTAAGGGTGAATTTTATTCTCTAGTTATCAAATCATCTGATAATAAGTTAACAATTACAGAGGCAACATATAAACTCACGATGGACTATTATGATGGTATTCCTGAAAATATGAACAATAAATCACAGTGGATTGGCCCAGAAGTTAGCGGATTTAGGCCAACAATTTTCTTAAATTTCTTTGGTCTTGGATTTTTCATAATGTTTTGGCCAGCAGCATATTATTGGGATCGTGTAAAAGAAAGAGTGAATCGAATGGAGGAGAAATTCCCGGACTTCTTGCGTGATTTAGCTGAGTATTGGAAGGGGGGACTATCTATGACGATTGCAGTTCAAACGTTGGCAACTAGTGAGTACGGAGCTTTGAACCATGAAGTAAAGAAAATGTCAGATCAATTGTCTTGGGGAGTTTCATTTGGCGACGTTATTGAAATGTTTGCTGAACGAGTAGGTACGCCTTTGGTTAAAAGAGCGATTTCATTGATTAGTGAAGCAAATAGGGCAGGAGGGAAAATTTCAGACATTTTGGTCACTGCTGCAAATGATAGTCGTGAGATCAAATTCTTGGAAGGAGAACGTAAACGTTCAATTTCATCATATATTTCTGTAATTTGGACGTCATATGGTGTGTTCCTTGGTGTAATTGTAGTATTAGCTAAAGTTTTCATTCCAGCTATTGCCGGGTCTAATTCTGAATCTTCTGGCGATGGGGGCTCAGGAGGAGGCCAACAATTAGGAAACATGGTTATCAGAAACATCGACCCACTATTTTTCCTTACGATTTTTTATTATGGAGTAACTATGCAAGCCCTTGGAAATGGATCAATGGCAGGATTAATGGCAACTGGAAGGTTTTCTAGTGGAATGAAGCATTCAGGTTTAATGATATTACTTGCAATATTGTGTTTCAATTTGATTGTATTTACGCCCGATTTGATAGGAGTAACTGATTTGCCAATGTTCAAGACAGGTGCAGGCACCTTTAGTCCATAATGAGAGGTGTTATTCTGCAGAAAGATGAGTCTGGGCAGATACACATTTTAGAAATGTTGACTTTATTTTGGCTCTTTTTCATGAGTGCTGCATTTTTGATTAGCGTGCATGTTCCTGATTCTCCAACGATGTCTTTAGATGCAGAATTGGAATTTGCAGGTAAAGATGCAATAAATTATGGTTTAGGGATTTCATCAGAAGAGGGTGTTTATGATTCAAGATTAGTAGAGTTGTTGGCCGAAAATGACAGAAATGGCGCATGTGAACTAATTCAAAATGCGCTTGCTAATGGTGTTGAAGGTAATTGTTGGCTAGCCAGAGATTCTGGCACATCTCAACCTCAAGGTGAGATTGGCACTCCTAATGGTGAAGTGGTGGTTACCCATACCCTAGTTGCGGTTGATGATCACTTGTGGACAGTTTCACTTGATTTGTGGGTAAGAGGAGGCGGTGATTAATGAAAACCCACTACAAGGATGATAACGGCCAGATGCTTCTTGCAACAGGAGTTGTATTGATGATGGCTTTACTTTCTATGGCAATATTTGGAGTAAAAAGTGCAGGTCTATCAATGCCATATGACGATGCAGGTGAATCCACAATTGATGCCTCAAGCGAGGTTGCAATTGCATTACCCGAATTAGCAGAATCAAGAGCTAAAATATGGTATGAAGGGGGTTTAAGTGAGTATGAAAGTGTTGAAAAATCAATGGAATCCCTACACCAAGATGTATTGCACCACGGTGAAATCAGAGGAGTTGAATTAAAGTTACAAAATATTACGATATCAGAAAATTCTGGTGTAATAAATGTTGAATGTGATCTTGGAGCAGCAGATCGTAATTCAATGCTTGCGCGTAATATATCTTTTGAATTGGATTTGGATTAGTTCATGTTTTTTTACGCCACTCATTCCAAGCAAGATCTAGCCAATGATTTATACGCTCTTGTGGATCCTTTACTCGTGTGACATCTAACAAATTCCAATTGGCAATTTTCGCTTTATCCTTAAGCGATTCTTGAATTGATCTTATCCTAGATAATGCAGAAATGTATCTTTCAGCATTCCTGAATGAATGACTCTCTCTCTTCTTCAAAAAGTCAGTATGTAATTTTTCATCATCAACATACATGACAATCCCGACGGCAATTCCTCCTGAATTAGTCCACGCTCTAAGTAATCGAGAACTCGGTTCAAGATGCACTCCCTCCAATACTAAATCTATACCTTCTCTTCTTGCCCTCTCTATAGTTGCTAAAATCCCAGGCTCTACGGCCTTGCAAGTATCTTGCCAATCTAAGACAGGGTCTCCTGAATCTCCTTTAGAAAAAGAAGACCTATGTAAGGCACTAATTGTATTTTCATCCATTACTCTCATTACTTCTCTTACTGCATCAGTTGATAATAAGCGTGAAAACGAGCGTAAATGTGCTAATTTTACTGCAGTAGTCGATTTACCTACGCCAGTTGCACCGGCAATTAGGACAAGCATAGGTGGCCTCTGCGTGACAGTTGTCGTCGTCGCTTCAGCGATGCCGATTTGCTTCGCCATGTTAACCCCTAAACCTTTGTCATCATCAAGGCTTGGGCTAATGGGAGAGGCTTTGAGCGAGTTCTACTTCGCACAGGTCATGGCGGACAAACAAATGTTAATCGCGGGGGAGTGGTGTGATTCGAGTGATGGTTCATTAGGAGATGTATTAAACCCCGCTAATGGAGAAGTAATTGCGAAAGTTCCTAAAGCAACAGTTGACGATGTAAATAGGTGCGTTGACGCTTCAAGAAATGCTCTTGAGTCAAAGGAATGGTCAAATTTAGATCCTGCACAGCGAGGAAGAATATTGCAAAAAATGGCTGCAGCAACTTATGCAAATGCTAAGTCATTAGCAGTAATTGAGTCTAACAATAATGGAAAAACATTTCGTGAAGCTTTGTCTGAAATAAGATATGGTGCTTGGACTTTAGAATATTTTGCTGGACTTTCTGACAAAATAGAAGGCAGTACTATTCCGGTTCCAGGTAATAGGCTGAACTATACTTTGCGTCAGCCGCTTGGGGTTACTGCACATATTGTGCCATGGAACTTCCCGCTTCAATTAGCGATTAGATCAATAGCTCCGGCTCTTGCTGCAGGTTGTACTGTAATTGCAAAACCAGCATCTTGGACTCCTCTTTCATTATTAGCGTGGGCCCAAGCAATGGACGAAGCAGAAGTTGGTTTACCAACAGGGGTACTTCAAGTAATTACGGGATCTGGTAGTCTAATCGGTGACGCATTATCTGGGCACATGGGCGTAGATGGTATTGTATTAACAGGTGGTGTTCCGACAGGGCAAGCAGTTATGGCAAAAGCTAGTGAAAATCTTACACCTGTAACTTTAGAACTTGGAGGAAAGGGTGCAAATATTGTATTTCCAGATGCAAATCTAAAGCACTGTGCAAAAGCAATATGTTTTGGAATCTTTATGAATGCAGGTCAAATGTGTTGGGCAGGATCAAGATTAATTGTTCATTCAGACATACATGATGAATTAGTGGACGCAATAGTTGCAGAGATATCAAAATGGCCAATCGGACCTGGTATGGAAGAAGGAATTAGAATGGGTTCGATGGTCCATGTTTCTCACAGAGATGAAGTCTTGGATATGCTGTCAAAAGGTTTGGAAGAAGGCGGCAAAGTTGTATGTGGAGGAAAAGCTCTAGATCGTGAAGGTGCATTTATGGAAGCAACAGTTGTTACAGAAGTGGATAGCAATAATCTTCTTTTCCAAGAAGAACTATTCGGTCCAGTACTTGCAGTTACTAAATTTGAAGAAGAAGGAGAGGCGTTATCTTTGGCTAATGATACACCATTTGGTTTATTGAATGGAATTTGGACCAATAATCTGTCACGTGCTCACCGTTTTGCTAGAGACTTGCAATCAGGAATGGTTAGCATTAATGAATATCCAATTACATTCCCACAAACTGCTTTTACTGGTTGGAAGCAATCAGGAATAGGTATTGAGCAATCAAAAGATGCACTCAATTTCTATACGAAAATAAAGAATGTAAATGTAAAGTTGTGATTTAATGAAAGTTACTCAAAGAGATGGCGTAACAATAATTCAACTTACGGGTGGTTCTGCCACCCAATCATTCAGTAGAGAATTTTTGCCCAAGATAAGAGATACAATACTAGAACATCTTGGGTGTCGTGCAATTGTCTTAACTGGAGAGGGGCGCTTTTTTTCAGCAGGTGCAGATATTATTGCCTTTCAACAATCAATTGAAGATGGCACTAGTGTAGAATTAATCAGAGAATTGACTGGAATATTACACCCATTATTGCTTAAAATGCGATCATCATCAACGATTTTTGTTGCTGCACTAAATGGAGCGTCTGCTGGAGGAGGATTAGGTTTAGCACTTGCTTGTGATGCAAGAATTGCAGGCCCTAATGGTAAAATGGCCGCATCATATTCTGGCATTGGTCTTTCACCGGATGGTGGAACAACTTGGTTACTTCCTCGATTAGTTGGTGAGCAAAAATCTAGAGAGTTCTTTTTTGAAAATCAAATTTGGAGTGCATCAGAGGCATTTGAATTTGGAGCAATAGACCAGATTGTAGATGATTCAATATTAATCGATAAGGCAGTTGAATTAGCGAAAAATTGGTCGCAGTGGAGCACTCATACAAAAGAAGCAACTAAGCATCTGTTACTAACTCAAAATGTAAATGATTTTGAAACTCATTTGAAACATGAAAGAACTTTAATCGAAGCTGCAGGGCTTACAATAGAATTTGCTGAGGGTATTGATGCCTTCATAAACAAAAGAAAACCTAACTTTGGTAGTGATTAGTGTGACAGATGTTTGGATTATTGATTCTAATTGTCTAATTCATTTAGGCTCAATGGCCACTTCAAATTTCATTCTAGATGCCCAAAAAATTGGTGAAGATAACTCAATTAGTTATTTTGTTACACCAGGAGTGAATGAAGAGGTTAAGAATGTCAGATTCCAGAGAGTAAATGGCAAACCAAATTTGTTAGATGAAATGAATAAAATTTTGATCACTATATCTGTGGAAGAGGATGAAGTTAGAGAATTGGCATCACTGATTGGTGAAAAATCATCTCCTCAAGATGTCGATCTATCATTAATGGTTCTAGCCAATAACTTGTCTAAAGAGGGGAAAAAAGTTACTTTGGTATCTGATGATTACAAAATGACAACAACTAGTAATAAAGTAAATTTGAATTTTGAAACTTGCCCTCCTTCTACATTTATACAAAGGCTATCAGATTATGGCAACCGAGGTTTACGTAGTAGGATGCGTAGTCTTTCACGCAGAGTTAGGGCAGCAGAAATGCGGTATGCAATTAGTAGAGCGGGCCAATATGATATTCAGGCCAAATTAACTTGGATGGTTGATACATTATTGACATCCAAAGTAAATTCTTCAGAAACAGTGGATGAAGAAAATATTCCTGAAGAAAGAAAATTAGTCTCTGCATTACTAAGAACAATGCGTGGAGAGAAAGTAAAGAAATCTCTCTTGAATCGTCTTGGAGTGTTGCCAGAAATTTGCGAGGAAGTTTGTAAATTAGACGAACATCTTTCGCAGTTATCTGAAAAAAATAGTGTTGAAGAATTAGTCCAAGAGTATGAGAAAGCATCTCTTGTGTTTAGTGAGGTATTAGAGTTGACCGGTGTAAAGCTAGCGCCATTGAATGAAGAGATGGCGGAAATTGCTCATAGAGCAATGTCCGGATACCTTTACAGAATGGAATCGGCCATGGGAGTTATGGCGAGATTGACAGGAAATTTGTCATTGTCTCGATTACATTTGTCTAGAGCTCTACACTTAGCAACATTGATTGATGATATTTCTGCAGAAATGCGTGCAATGTATCAGTTAGGTTTACTGTCATTGGCAAACGATAATTGGCAAAGAGCAGCCAAGTTATTTGAAACATCTGATCGTCAATCACAGCAAATTGGTGCAAACCGTCTCTCACATTTGGTACTTGCAGGGATAGCAAGACACCTTAATGGTGATTATGAAAATGCTCTTTCACATATTAGTGCTGCAGAACCAATTGTGAGGAGTGATAAGGTAGAAGCGGTGGAAATTCTTACAACAATCGGTAATTCTCTATTAGCAATAGATCATTCTGGGCTTGCTATTGAAATTCTCGATGAGGCGATGGAATGTGCAATTGAAACATCAACTAAAACAAATTTAGATCAATTAGCAGAATTATTATTGCTAGCTAATACTGCAATTTCAAATGAAGATGAAACTCGTCATCAAGGTTTGAGACAATTATTGGATGGCCTTAATGAGATATCACAAAATTCTAAGGATAAATTTGAAGAAAAAATAGCCAGTATTGTTGAAAAGAAAGATGAATTATCAAAGCCTTTAGATGAAACTTGGACAGAATGGCAACCATCTTCTAAATTATTGGATGATGGAGAATTATTAACAGTATTACGTATTGATACTGCTGAAGATGGGCAAGGATTGATAATTTCACATCATAATGAGCTTGGAAATATTGGTATTTGGTTACCAAAAGGAGGGATTAAAACCGCACCTGGTAATCAGATAAAGATTCATGACACCAGAATAAAAGTTGTAGAGCCCACTGAAAAGTTAAGGCAAACACATAGCATTAGAGGTTTAGTTGCAATCGAGCACACCGACGCAATTTCAGTTTCTGTTAAATCTAGTGAAATTACCGATAGCAATTAATTCACTTTAGTTTCATTTTTACAATGAGGGCATCGTATTGAACCTGAATAGTTAGAAGGAATTAACATAGTTTTTTTACAATTAGTACAAGTTATATTTTTCTTTCCAGAAGATGCACTATTGATTAATCTATCAATTGCAGGAGGCCAACCTTCCTTTAGGTTGCCAGATGAGAATAATAGTGGAGATGCCACTATTGCAATAAATGTAAATGAACACATTATTGATGTCATCATCATACTCAAATCTCCCCAAACTAATGTTACAGGGTTCAAATCATCTATGTCATCTGCATGGAAAATTATGCTTAACAATCCAGAAATTAGAAGTATTCCAATGGTAAAAAATATTCCAGTTCTGTATTCATTGTATATCGTAATTCCTCCAAACACGAAGCCCATTCCCATAATTAGTCCCACGGGCGCTAATATCCATCCATACCACTGATCCATATTAAGAGAAAACAACAATGCCCAACCGATTCTTATTACTCCGTAAATAATTATGAAAGTACCTAATGTTCTGAGCATATCATTTCCTGAATTTGGATTTGTTAATACAAACTGTTGTGGCATGATTACTTGTTGAGGTTGAGTATTTTGTTGAATAACTGGATTGCGGGGAACTCCTTTATTTTCATCACTTTCCATGAGTCGTATAATGACTTCATCTTTGTTACCAGATATTCGAAGACCACGTTCTTTGCAAAGTTTCTTTAACTGAAGCAAAGTTAAATTGTCATAATCCATGGTTTGGGGTGATAACTATCACATATAACTGTTACACCGGCAGTAATTTCTAATCAATGTCGGTTTCAACAGGAGCCCCACTTTCCCAATCATATATTCCCTTACCAGTTTTTTTCCCCAATCTTCCTTCCATTACTAGTTTGTCGAGTAATGGATGGGGCGTATAAGAATCATCATTAAATGAGTTTTTCAGATTAAGTAAAATATCTCTTCTCACATCAAGGCCAACAAGATCAGTAAGCTCTAGTGGCCCCATGGGATGTTTATATCCGAGTACCATTGCAGTATCGATATCTTTTGCACTAGCAACGCCATCTGCCAACATCCTAATCGCTTCATTTCCAAGAACTACTCCAAGTCTAGATGTTGCAAATCCAGGTACGTCATTAACTAATATTGTAGTTTTATTTATCGCTTCTCCGAACTCTTTAGCGAATTGAATAGTTTCTTTGGAACATTGGTCATGTTTAACCAATTCAAGTAATTTCATTATTGGTACTGGATTAAAAAAATGCATTCCAATAACTTTGCTAGGGCGCCCCGATGCTGCAGCAATATCAGCGATAGATATAGAGGAGGTATTTGTTCCCAATATACAATCATCTTTCGTTTCCAAGCCAAGTACATGGAATACTCTGCTCTTAATTTCTAATACCTCTGGTACTGCTTCAATTACCAGATCGGCATCTTTTACAGCAGCAATCATATCTTGATAGGGATGAAGATTAGTTGCCCACTTATCTTTTTGTTCTATGGTAGTTTTGCCACGAGAGATACCTTTTTCCCAAAACGTATTGATAGCATTCATACCTTTCTCTAGACCTTCTGGAAATGCATCAAATAAATTGGTTTTCCAACCTGCCTGAGCACATACTTGGGCAATTCCTGCGCCCATTGTGCCTGCTCCAATTACAGCAACAGTTCGAATCCCCATGTTTTGCCCCTACGTTGATTTGGTTCATCACCATTTTCTATTTAGCAAGTAAATGGCATAGTAATTCTATTGAAATCGTTCTAATCCTATTTGTAACATTCTTGCTCGAGGCAAACCAATTTCAGGCATACCATCTGCAGGTGCGTGTATTTTCAGCCCTTCTATACGCTCTACATAGAGACCATATGAAGCAATGTCTTTAGGATCAAATGGCGAATTAAGTCCTAATCTTTTCAGCCCATTGCACGCTTTTTCTGTGTATATAGGGTAAACATTCGTAATAAAATGCATCCATGTGGAAATTCTGATACAATCTATATTATCAAGAGTTAAGAGATGTTCTAGTAAACCTACATCAGGATATTTCACAGTTTGTAGAGTCATGTCAACTTCCATAATTACCTCTTCTGGCCATACGAATGGTTTTTGTTTTGCCCATTTATCTGCCTTTGTTAGGTGTTGAATGTTGTCTTCACCAACAATTGAAAACAGAGTCTCTTGATAGTTACGATCTTCATAAGCATCTTCAACGAGTTTTGGTAATTCCGAATAAAATCGGTTCAATTCGTCGTTATTTACTCCGTAGAGTGAAACAGGAATCATCATTATTCCTCAAGCTGTTGCACCAATTCCACTTGCAGCTTGACGAGGAGTCAAAGGTTTGTCTTGAATCCATTGTTGCTTGAACAATTCCTTTAGCGCTTCTTCATCTTCTGGAGTTGGCAATACTGATTTTAGGTATTCTTCATATTCATCGTCACTACCATCGAATAATTCACCATTAGTATAACAATTTTTACCGCCATAGTCTCCAATCTCTCGATAGAAATTTTCATGAGGGATTGTTAGTCTTACTTCACAATCTTCAGGAAGATAACCATTCAATTTTTCAACTTCTTTGTAAATCTCATCATGATAATGACCTCTGCTTTCTTCATTTAGGATATCTTTGTTTAGTTCGATATTCGCATCTTGTTTTTTTCTTTCGTCCCATCTTCCCTTGACGCCCCAAACGTATGCCCAATGTGCAGATGTTGAAGAGTCAGTACCGAATAGATCATGAGCAGTTGCGACCCATTTGTTCATATATCTTTGAAGTAAGTCTAATGGAATAACTCCTGCTTTGATTATACGTCTCAGTCCATTAGATCCAGTTCCAAGATGAAATGATTCTTCTTTCAACATAGGGCCCATTGATGCAGCCAATGGTCTGAATGAAGAAGTTGAAAGCATGCCTAATTGGAATTTACCATCTCTGTCTACAAACATTGTGTAGCAAAAGAAATCCAACCAGTGTGGCATAGGCCGATTAAATGCTCCAAGTAGACGGTCTCCATCTTGTGCATTTCTTTCAAGAAGTTTTTGCGCTTCCCGGCGCCCTTGCTGTCCAAAGTAAGTCATTAGTAGGTATGCCATTTGCCAACCATGTCTTTGTTCTTCTGCCATGATTCTTGCGGCTGCATATCTATCATAATCAGTAGGTGCTGTTGCCAGAAGGTGCCTCTGTTGCTCCACAGATGCAAATTCAGTATCTCCTTGGACGGTGATCATTGAAATAAGGGCATCTCGAATATTTTGATGAGGAACTTGTAGTGCTCTTTCCCATTTTGGTCTTCCTTCATAATCTCCAAATTCAATAGTATCACCAGCACGATCCCAGTCAAATAGAATCGATAGGTCAAAATCTCCAAGCCACTCTCTATCAAAACCAACTCTATCTTGCCATTCTGCAAAGTTATTTACCCAATCTTCCCATGTTTTCGGAAGTTCCGCCATGACTCTCCTAGGGGCCATCTACTATTCATTAATTTGCGAACATGTTCGCTTTGAATATCTAAGGGGAGTTTTTCCTAACTTGTTCTGAGAATGAATTAATGATTACAGATTCGATTTTATGCATTTGTACGGATAGAGTTGATTTGCTAACGCCCAATAAATTGGCAAGTGAAGAAAGCGTAATTCGCCTAGGAGTGTCCCAATAACCTTCAATCATTGCAGTATCAAATACAATACGTTGTCTTGGTGTTAACATCCTTGATTTGGTTGAACGAGTTGAAATAATTCTGTAAGGTATTTTTTGCATATTTAGTGAGTTGACCAAACTTTTACCCTTCTCGGAAGAACATTCAATTGTCCAGTCAACCCATCCATCTCTAACTGTAAATGGCGATTTAGGGATTACTCCAACTTCTCGTAATGATTTGAGATACCCTCCTCCCCCTGGGGCAATATCTACCTCATAGCGGTTATTTCCAAGATCTCTTACCTCATCCAAACCTGAATGTTGTTTTAATTCATACAATATATCCGAAGAAGATGACAAACGTGCAGTTCCTCTGCCTTTGCCAAGTGGCATAGTTTCCTCTATCTGAAAAACATCTCCCGGTAATGTTCTAGAAACATCTCCAGACCAATGACCCTCTGGTAATCGTACTTCTATTCTTAGTAGGTTAACCATAAAATCACAATCTATGGATTCTGTCATGACGAGTAACTTCTCCAGTTTTGACGTCAATTAATTCAGCGAATGTTTTGATACTATCTTCGCCAACCACAACTCCTGGTAAATATCCGTCACATACGCCAGAAGCAGCAAAAATAGCGTCGTCTGAGCGGCATAGATCTGTTGAATCCCAAATCTTTGTCAGGTCATCGTTAACCATCAATTCAGCTCTTTTTTCTTCTTCGTCAGAACGAAAAACCAATTTCCCCTCAAACACACCACCTATTCCGCGCAATGCTGTAGCGGTAATTACTCCTTCAGGGGCTGCTCCGATTCCAAGCAGCATGTCAAACGGCCCCTCATTTCTTGCCGCCCATATAGCAGCGGAAACATCTCCGTCTCCCATAAGGTGCAATTCAGCTCCGGTCTCTTTTATTTCTCTGAAAAGAGTAGCATGTCTTTCTCTATCTAGCGCAACAATTTTTACTTCAGAAATAGGCTTGTCGAGTGCACTCGCAGCCTGTTCGATATTGTATTTGACCCCACCTTCAAGACTGATTTTTCCAGCGAGTTCAGGTCCCCCTGCAATTTTGTCCATATAGCAATCTGGAGCATGTAGCAATGTTCCTCGAGGCGCTGCTGCCAAGACAGCAATAGAGTTAGGTGAGTTGCTGGCACAATTATTTGTACATTCTAAAGGATCCACTGCAATATCAATTTTCAACGCTTCTGGATGTCCAACTTGGTTACCAAGTTCTTCTCCAATAAACAACATAGGTGCCTCGTCCCTTTCTCCTTCTCCTATTGCGACTCTACCATCAAATGGTACTTGATCAAAAGTAAGTCTCATCGCTTCGACTGCAGCAGCATCTGCAGCATTTTTATCCCCTAGTCCTCGCCATGAAGCACTTGCGATTGCAGCCTGGTCTACTGCTTCGAGAAAATATTTTGCGAGGTCTGCAGTGCGCGCCATGTGTAATGCCAATCGCATCTCCTCCATCAATCAAACGGATTAATCGCCTTTAATTTTCTTTACAATTTTAATATCTGATATCGATGTATTTGGGTATTGTCCTTGTTCATCCTTTTCTGTAGATTTAACCATGTCAAGTACACAAAGTAAACCCGCAGAAACTCCAGTTAACGCTTCCATTTCAATTCCAGTTTTGTAATTTGCACTAACTTCAACGGTACATCTAATGTAATTGTTCTCCCATGTCCAATCGACTTTACAATTTTCGAGTGGTATCGGATGGCAGTGAGGTATTATTCTTGGTGTTTCTTTAACTGCTTGTATTACAGCAACAGTAGAAGCTTCAATGACATCGCCTTTTTTTACAGAATTAGAGATTATCGCATTCTTTGATTTATCTGAAACATGTAATGTTCCAGTTGCAATTGCAATTCTATTTACAATAGGCTTTTTGCTTATATCTACAATTCCTTGAATACTTTTATCCATTATTTCACCCCAGTCCTGATTTCCAAGACGAGCCACTAGGCTTTACTTCTTTTTTCCATATAGGGGCTTGATTTTTCAATTCATCTATCAACCAAGAGCACCCTTCAAAAGCTTCTTTTCTATGAGCGCTCGCTACATGTATAGAAACAATATTTTCTGTTGGTTTAACTAACCCTGTTCTATGTGAAATAGCAATTGATTTGACATTGAATTTATTTATTGCCTCTTCAGATAATTTGTATAGAGTTTCTTTGAGTTTTTCTTCCCAAGAATCAAATTCTAAATAGAGCACATTTTCACCATTGTCACTACCTCTTGTAATGCCTGTAAACGAGACAATTGCTCCGCAGTCATCAACAGTTAATTTCTTTTTCAACCTATCTGGGTCAAGATTGTCAGGAGCACTTTCCACAAAGATTCTCTCCCGCATGTCTACTCCGATAACAGCCGCATCCTTGAAACCATCTTTGTGCATGAGGTTATCATGGCGGGCGCGACTCCAATCCACATTATGGGTGCGGGTTTGTCGGGCCTTTCTGCGGCAATCACTCTTGCAAAAGAAGGATTAGAGGTTCATGTCCATGATATCCGTGAAGATTCTGGTAAACGATTCGATGGAGACTTCCAAGCATTGGAAAATTGGTCTATGGATGAAGATTTTTTTGATCAAATGCGCTCATGGGGTTTTGATCCAAATGAATTCAAATCTACCGAATTTAGTGTAGTAGATTTGATACATCCCGATGATCAAATCACAAATACGCACACACCTGGAATTGCTTATCGTATAGTAGAAAGAGGAACTTCTGAACATACAATTGATCAAGGTTTTAAGAGAATGGCAATCAATGCTGGTGCTAAATTACATTACAAAAGTAGGGTTAAACCAGAAGATTGTCAAATTATTGCATGTGGTCCAAAAGGAACTAGTGCAGTAGCATATGGCGAGATATTCCATACTAAACATCCCAATCACATAGCATTTCAATTGAATGATAAACTCGCTCCAGGAGCTTACTCATACCTCATAATCATCGATGGTGTTGGTTTAATCTGTACTTGTCTATGGAGAAAGCAAAAAGGAAGCGATAGATTCCTCAATGAAACAATTGCTTGGTACAAAAGAAATTACCCTGAAATTGATATGTCACCTATCAAACGTGTTGGGGGTAAAGGTGATTTTACGATTAATAAAAAATACAAACAAGATGGTCGTTATTATGTTGGTGAATCTGGAGGATTACAAGATTTCATGTGGGGTTTTGGTATGAGAATGGCTGTTTGGTCAGGATATCTTGCTGCCCAGGACATTCTTGGAAATTGTGATTATGAGAAAGAGGTTCGTAAACAACTAATGCCCTATGTTAGAACTTCTATTGTCAATCGATTTTTGATGAATAGGGTTGGAGATCGAACATTCAAAATGATGTGTAATAGGTGGATGCGTCACCAAGAAAAATCTGGAGATGGTTTAATTTGGATAGGAAAATTATTCCGTCCAAAATGGTATAAGAATTTACTTTACCACTTTGTTAATCCATTTATGTTGGCAAGGGATTCTAAAGCAATGGGTAGAGGCGTTCGCCGTATGCCCTTCAGAAAAGCGCTCAAAAGGGATAATTGGGAACCTTCCGAAGAGGCTATCAATATTGGAGAAATTTGGAACAATATACGTAAGAAAGGAGGCCATGTTTCATTTGCAAATGATTCGGATTCCTCTTCTATTTCTGAAACCGATTCGGGCGATTGACTCATTAAGCGGTTCCTTTTCGGTTACGTCATGAGCGACTTATACGGGTTAAATTTAGAGCCAATGTCAAACAAATTAGTCAACTATGGTGTAACTGAAAATGGTATTGCAGTAATTGAATTAGCATCTAATTCTGCTGGAGCGCCGCTAGAAGGAGACGAGATTGGCCCTAACACATATACTCACGGAATGATGCGTGATATCGATGAGGCAGTAGTTAAGGCAAGATTTGATGATGATGTAACGGTAATAGTTCTTACAGGCAATGGTCACAAATTCTTTTCTGCAGGAGCATCTATCCAAATGTTAAATTCTGTTTCTCCAGGTTTCAAATATAATTTCTGTTTGCATGCAAATGAAACCCTTTCACGATTGGAACAAACTCCAAAATTAGTAATTTGTGCAATAAATGGTCACGCAGTTGGAGGGGGGCTAGAAATTGCTATGGCTGCAGATATTCGTATTGCTCGAAAGAATGCAGGTAAAGTTGGATTGCCTGAGATCAACTTGGGTGTATTGGCAGGAACAGGCGGAACTGCAAGACTTACTCGATTAATTGGTAAAGCAAAGGCCTTAGAGATGATGGTTACAGGTGAATTAATGTCATTTGAAGATGCACTCGATTGTAATTTGATTAACCATTTGTGGGAAGGAGATGCCCATGAATTCCGCAGAGATATCTTGGATTGGGCCAGCCAATTTACACTTCCAAATAAAGCGGTCAAAGCAGTTGGAAATATCAAGAGATCCTGTCAAACAGGACCTGAAATTCCATTTGAGTATCATCTTGCGTTGGAAAGAGAATTGCAAGCTGCACTATTCAATAGCACTGACGCAAAAGAAGGAATTGCAGCCTACGTTGAAAAGAGAGTTCCTAGTTTTACTGGAAATTAAGTGATTTTAGTTGAATCACCCTCTGATATTTTTTCGAATATTGAGGGATGTATTCAAGTTTAGATTGTGCGTGGAGTAGGATATGGCGGCAAAATACCATGTCCCTGCTGACGTACCTGACGAGTTAATTGAAACCTATATTGCGAATATGGACGCTGCAACATGCGGCACTGGTAAAATGAATTTATTTGCTTGTGATCAAAAAATAGAACATCTTAATGATGACTTTTATGATGGCGGAGACAATATCCCTCTTTCATCTAATGATCCCAAACATTTGTTTGAAATTGGTGCACTGGCTGCCGAGCAAGGCACTATAGGGGTTTTAGCAGGCCAATTAGGATTAATCTCGCAGTATGCGAGAGACTACCCTGATATTCCTTATTTAGTAAAGTTAAATTCGAAATCACATTTAGTTGGAACTTCACAAAGAGATCCGGTTTCTCAAGCACTATGGTCTGTAGATGATGCTATGAGTTTAGTGCATAATGGAATAAATGTTGTAGGGATCGGATACACTGTCTATATTGGTTCAGAATATGAACATGAAATGTTAACAGAAGCTGCTCAAGCAATTAGAGATGCTCACGAACTTGGAATGATTGCAGTTGTATGGATGTATCCAAGAGGGCAAGCAGTACCGGATGAGAAAGATCCACAATTGATTTCAGGAGCTGCAGGTGTTGCAGCCTGTATAGGTGCGGATTTTGCAAAAGTAAACTACCCGCGTGCATGGGATGGGATGACACAACCAGAAAGTCTAGCTGTTGCTGTTGAAGCCGCAGGACGTACTGGGATTATTTGCTCAGGGGGCGGTTCTCTCCCTCCAAATGATTTCCTTGGAAGGTTAGTAGATCAGATGAAAATTTCTGGATGCATGGGTGCTGCAACAGGTAGGAATATTCACCAAAAAGGAACGGAAGATGCAGTTAGAATGACAGCGGCATGTAAAGCTGTTATTTGTGACGGTGCTACGTTGGAAGAAGCTCTAGCAATTTACAGTGGTAATTGATTTATTGTACAGTGTCGCAAGACGTACAAATTGCTTCAATCACTAAACCGCCACAAATGATGCAAATCACAGCACCTATTTTCGAATCTTCAGGCATAAGCTCATCTATTCTCTACGAATCAAGTCTGATGATGTCTGGACATTGCCTTCTGGATCGATGATAAGAGGCTGTCCTTCTTTCCAATCAGGGCAATTATCTGAAACCCATGTTCTTGTTGCCCATTCGCAAATGTCATATCCTCCAGATAATATTCCAGATCTTTTGATATAACCTACCTTTACAATGTCTTTGTCTTTAGATAATACATTGCCTAGCTGTTGCGAGGTGGTTCCATGTCTCATTGTACTGTTTATGTGCTCGAGAATTTCAGCAGTGTTACGTGGACGATCGCCCAAGAACTTCTTGATTTTCTCCCTGATTCTTACGGTTTTCATATTCTATTCCTTCCTTGTCATGCGAAAATAATCCCGAATTGTTGTCGCTTCAGGTCCCCGCTGAAACTTAGGAGCGAAGCAGCCCATATAACCGTTCTCCCTTCAAATCCTTCTGGAGTTACATAATGTGACACATTTTCAAGTAAATTAGACTGGTTTTATTGTTAAACCGGGTGTAGTAAATCAATCTCCAGTGGAAATGTGTAACAAAATGTAACTAAAACAACCAATTTAGGCCAATATGTTAAAATGCAAGTAACAAACCGTGTAAATTAGTCCAAATGTTGCACAGTACACGAATAAGATCTTCACATCAGAGGCGAATATTAGATTGGCTAGCAGATGGAGGAGGGACAGTTACAGAAATTTCGAAGGCATTAAAGCTGAGAGTCCCTCATACTTCTGCAGCGATAAAAAAACTTAGAGAAATGGGGGACGTAGTACGAGATGATCATAATTTGAGAGGCTCACAATACCGATTATCATCCCAAGGATTGAATCGACTAGAGGCTGATGCACTTGAACGATTATTGGATTTAGTACAATGGCCGCCACCACCAAGTGCAGCCGGTATTGTTTTGGCGAGAGAAGGCTCAATGTTACTTCTAGGTTACACATCAATTCCAACTGGACCAATGCTTGCATTGCCAAATCGTCCAATGGATGGTGATTCTGGAGTCCTTCCAAATTCTAGTGGAAATGAAGGGGCCCCCTCTGACTGGAGATGGGCTGTAGCACGTGGAGAAGGCGCCAAATGGTACAATTTGGATACCAGGCGTAAAACTGATCCTCCAAATCAATCAACTCCAACAACTTTGTCTGCATGGATGGATAGTCCAAAAGTCATGGGTATTGTCAGAGCAAGACTTCTAGAGCAAGACTCAGATTGGCCTTTAGGAGTTGGTAGTTGGTTTGAACAAATTCCTGAAGGATATTGGCCACAATTACCATACGATTTACGCGACGGAGAAATGCCTATTGGAAGGGCTGGAAATTCAGGGCCTTTGGTTAAACCGCAAGGGGCAATACATGCTAAATTGACTAGGCGCTCTGATGTAACAAAACTATTACGTTCACTTGACGATAATCTCTATCTAGTTGCAGACTCATCTCTTATAGGAGAAGAAAAATCTTCTATTCCTTATGGAGTCATTAAACATTGGTTAATGAAAATCCATCCACGTTTGGGAGCTGAAGTAATCAAGGAAAAGTCAGAAAAATTAATTTCTAATTTGCAGAAAAAGCAATCAACAGCAATGACCCGTCGTTTATTGATTGATTTTCCTGGTAGCGAATGGATTGAAGATAATGATTACATTGACACAACCGGATTGTCAGCAGTAGCTGGGGAATCGGTTTTGGCAATGCTGCTAGCCAAAGCATCAAAGAAAATCATTGTTCATTGGAAATGGAATGATCCTTGTGATGAGTTATACAAATTATCTAGAGATGATAGGTGTAAAATATTGATCGCACCAAATTTTGAGTCAAACTTGCCATTTCAGTTGGTGTCAATTGATAACCAATTAATTCTTAAATTACCTAGCCGTGTAAATCTACCAATCACTTTTGAGAGTAATAATACATTCAAAATGCCTAAGGATTGGTCTCCTCCTCAAGCACCCTCGCAATTGGTAAGGGGCGAAATGACAAATCCTCCCGATGTCGATAATGAATTGGAAGCATTGTGGATTGCATGCTCGTTGGGTGAATCAGACGACGCTTGGGCAGATCGCCATGAAAGGAAATTTCCTCTAGCAGCATGGATAGCATCGAATGATTCTAGCAGAGTTTCACGCTGGAGAAGAATTTCAAACGAAATTGAATCAAAATGGGCAACTTTATGCGAATTTTCTGAATTTGATTTATCTGATTTATGTGAAATCGCTTTGGAAGTAGAATCTGCATTTGATGAATTAATTAGACGAATAAGAAATAATCCGTTACTTGTTTATCAGAATGCAGAATCTCACCAATACCCTGCAATGTGTGCAGCAATCTTACTTTCCATAAATTGGTTTAATGACGTACCAAACGTGGTTCAAAATTGGCTAAAGAACCCGATTAAAGTTAAAGAGATAAATCGTGTATGCTGGAATTCGCCTTTGATTAAAGAAATCATACATTCATCAGAGTCTCATTCTATTTTGTATAATGATGCAATAACAACGAAAGAAGAAGCACTAGATATTTTGAAAGAAGTTCATTTTGATTTGTGGAAAGATAAGTCAGTCAATTTACTAACATTAGCCATCTCAACATCCACTGGTAGAAATCAACTAGCAGAAATTTCTTTGCCATGGCCGGTTATTCTTTGTGATCAGAATATCGAATCTTCACAACTAGCTTTAGTTCACCATATGAAAAATGGCCCTGGGACAGATGCATTATTGGATTGTTATGAAGGATTAGTTGCATCCGAGTCTAATGAAACTCCTCCTCAAGGACGCATACATGATCTTGCAGGCTGGCTATTTCAATCAAGAGTTCCAATTGTTGGATCAAAAATACAAGGCAATATGGATGTTCATATGGAATTATACCGACGAGTTCAACAATGATAGTTCTTTAGCATTAGTTGGCCGAACATGCAACATCGTTCGGAGCGCTTATGCGCAATGAGGTGCGATACCAATGATTCGGCCATGTGCCATTGACGAAGATCAGGGTGACGTATAGGATGACTTCTGATGCAAACCGATGGACAATGTGGCCGGTAATGGGTCCTCGCTGGACGAAAGAATGAGAGTGAGACAACCAACTGGCTTCACAGAACGCCCTGGCCTAGGGTCAAGCCTCCGAGGAGACAATGATAGGGGCTGTTATGGGCCGGGGCACATTTCTTTTTGCGATTCTTTGAATAGCCAATTTGTTCCAGTAGTATACATGGGGAAGTTTAGCCGTTGTCTGGTAGGCGGAACTTTCGATAGATTCCATAGTGGTCATCTAGCATTAATTAATTCGGCATTAGAGGTAGCTGAATATGTGGAAGTGTGGATTTCTTCAGACAATATGGCTGCCATAAAATCTCCATTTATTGAATCATTTGAAGATAGGAGAGAATCGCTTCTATCTCTCAATAATGAAAGAATTACTACACATGAGTTGGAAGACTCTATTGGACCGGCAGCGGTAAGGAAAGACTGTGATGCAATTATCTGTACGCCTGAAACATTAGGAAATTGTCAATTGATTAATGAGAAAAGAGTTGCTAATGGTCTTCTTCCTTTAGAAATTATAGAAGTTCCATACATTAATGATGAAATTGGTGGAGTAATTTCTAGTTCTAGAATTAGAGCCGGTATAATTGATAGATTTGGTAAGCCTTGGATAACAGATGAACAAAGGTCACAGGTCCATCATTATCATAGTTCTTTAGATGATGAACTAAAGAATCCTGTAGGAACTCTGTATGAAGGTCCTGAGGATTCTACAGAAATTGCAGTAAGTGCAGCGATTGAAAACATTGCACCCGGCGCTATTATTGCGGTAGGAGATATTAGTGTAGCAAGTCTTTTGGATATAGGAATTACACCTGATATTGCCTTAATTGATGGATATACAAAAAGAACAGAACTCATTGATAAAATAGAATTATCGCACTTTGATGTTATATTAAATTGTAAAAATCCAGCAGGACAGATAAATCCTTCACTAATTGATACAATTGATTTAGCCATGCGAAATGATGAATCTACATGTATAAATGTCGATGGTGAGGAAGATTTAGCTCCTCTGATAATTCATCTTTTTGCACCAATTGGTACTAATGTGATTTATGGACAACCTAGTAAGGGAGTTGTATTGCAAATTACAGATGAGAATGTAAAGTTGAGATGTAGAGAATTATTATCTAGATTTGAGGTGTAATGGTGAAATTAGTATCAATCAATGTCTGTGTTAGAAATGGTGTTAATTGGATTGATGATTGTATAAGATCACTTCTTAATCAAACATATTCTCCTATTGAGATTATTATTGTAGATGATGGTTCTACAGATGGGTCAACTGAAAAAGTAGAATTATGGGGTAAAGAAGAAAACATTACTGCAATAGTACAAGAACCAATTGGATTATCATCAGCAAGAATGCAGGCATTAAATGCATCCAAAGGTGAATGGATTGCAATAACTGACATAGATGTCCGCCCAGAAACAACATGGATTGAACAAATGGTTTTAGCTTCACATTCACAGGAAGGTGAGCAAGTAGTTGCAGTTACTGGAAGAACAATCTTTGCACAAGGAGATGATATTGTTTCTAGAATTCGTTCGGTTGAAATTGCTTCAAAATATCGCTCAAGGCCTAGAAGAACAACACTTGCAAATGGGCCGTGCTCAATGTTTAGTAGAGAGCATTTACAAAAAATAGGAGGTTTCAATCCTGATTGGTATCATGCAGAAGACATGGAAGTTTCTTTGAAACTTATAGAGGATGGAGGAACAATTGTGTACACTCCCGATGCAGTAGTTAATCATGTTCCAGAGACAGGATTGATTAGATTTTTGCGCAAGAGGAAAAGAGATGCAAGAGCACATGTAAGGATTCATCGTAGATATAAAAATACAAAATTTGATTTTTTAGGGTCCTCATGGCTAGTTTTGGCATATTCGCCATGTCTATTATCTGCACTTGTATGTATATTTTCTTTAACTGGGAATTATGATGGAGGATCAATTCTAGAATATTTGAAATCAATAAGAGAACCTTATTTGTTATTTGTTCCTCTTTTAGTTTGGTGGATTTTAGCATTCCGTTCCAATTTGAAGACTGTAGTAATTAATACAAGATTTACAATGTTAGTGATTTTAACGTGGTCACTTGCAATATGGAATGGGATAATATTGGGATATATTGATGCAATATTTGGCCGTAAAGGTCATTCTTGATCATCAATTGTTGAGAGAGACCGCATAACAAATCCAGTAGCGATTAAAGCAATTGCGAGGGAATATTCTCCTACATCAATCCAATTCATATGCACTATTCCTCTGTAAATATACCATCCAAATCCAATTAGAAGTAGCCATGCACCAACAACTGCGTACCAGCCTCCTTCTTCACTTCCCACGAGATCTTTCCAAGATTCAGATTTAATCATGCTTTGTAACCATTCAGAAAGAGTTTGTTCTCCCATTAATTGTCGTGCACCTAAATAAATTAATGACATACAAATTAAAATGAATACCAAGTCCCCTGCAACAATAAATGGAGCATTTTCTTTTGGACCTAAGGCATTGTTTGTGAATCCAAATGTAAACAATCCTCCCCAAGATACTCTTTGAACACTGTGAACTAATCCTAACATATTCAATACAGCTAATAATAATCCCCACAGGCCGACGCCAACATACCAAGTTGCGAAAACTCTTGATGGTTCGGTGATCATTGACAAAACGCCACGTTCTCCGCTTTCATCATTTGTGCTCATGAAGCCCGCGACCTATGTCGCGGTTATGAATGTTCACTAGAGCCCCTTTGGGGCTTAAGCAAATCACAAACGTGTTTGATGACGATATTTATGATCAAATACTTCATTAAAATCAGGTTCTGAATTACTAATTATAGTTCGAGAATTGATGTTATTTGGTATACAAGAATTGATTTCTTTTGTACGCCCTCCACGACCACGAGAAATCACCTTTGCAGTAATCAATCCTAGCATATCGAGATTTGAAATGATTCCAGAAATTCTTCTTGCTGTCAAAAACTGTGTTTGCAGTATTGCGCACGCTTGTTTGTATATGTCGTAAACTTCTCCTGTTTGTATATTTCTTAATCCATGAGATTCAATGATTAATATAGAAGACAATACGATTTTTTGTTGAGTAGGAAGTGTTCTGATAACTGGAGTTAATTGGTCAGATTCTATCTGAGCTTGTGCAATTCTAACATGACTTTGATCGACAAGCGAGACACTCTCTCTTTCTGCCACTTCTGTTGAAACTCGTAGTAAATCGAGAGCGCATCTTGCATCACCATGTTCTTGTGCAGCCAGAGCAGCACATAATTCAATAACTCCTGGTGCAATTGCATCATTTGCAATACCTTCTGCTGCCCTCTCTCTAAGAATATCTTGTAAATGTTCAGAATTATAGGGTTTGAATACGATGTCTTGTTGACCTAAACGACTTCTCACACGAGGGTCAAGGAAGTCTGTAAATTTCAAGTCATTTGAGATGCCAATAACACATGCACGTGCATTTTTTAACTCTGCATTTAGATTGGTGAGATTATACAATAAGTCATCTCCAGCTTTCTTAACAAGATGGTCTATTTCATCAAGAACTATGACATATACTCCGCCTCGTGAATCCATTCTTTTTACTAATTCAGAAAACACACGATCAGTAGGCCATCCAGTAAATGGAATATCAGCTTCTTCATGCTCTTCTAATAGAGTATTGCCCAAGTGAGATAGTACCCTATATTGGGTGTCTATTTGTCTACAATTGACCAATACTGGACTGACAATTCTTCCAATTTGTTCACCCTTACGTTCTAATTGATCACAAACGTATCTCATTACAGCAGTTTTACCTGCGCCGGTTACTCCATAAAGAATCATATTTGAGGGGATATGCCCCTTTAGAGCTTCAACCAAATTGAAAGAAAGGTCTTCGACTTCTTTGTCCCTATGAGGAAGGTAAGCAGGTTGGTGAGTGTGACGTAGCGCCTCTTTATTGATGAATAGAGTTTTTTGTGTCAAGATGCCATCGAAAATATTTTGTGACATTTTCTAACACCTTTTCTCCATCTTAAATCACGACTCGACTCACACACCACGGTGCGTGATGCCTTAAGGGAGTCCGAGTCCGCCATATAAGCCTACTTGCGAACTTTCGCTTAAGGTGATTATTTGCTTACTAATATAGAATTAATTGCTAGTATAAAAAGTAAACATAATTACTTCCATAAAGTGTAATTAAATAGCATTACAGTTGACTGGATTCCGGAAGGGACAACGTATCTCGTTTACTAAATATTTTTGTAGAAAGATCTGGTAAAAAATAAATTTCGAAATCAAAATTTTGAAATTATTTTCTTGTATAAGTTGTGATGACTAAAAAATGGGTAATCGTAAGAATATGAATTTTTAGGGAGACAGAAAAAATATTTCACACATTGAAATTTTATTGTAAATTATTCTAACATTACATTGCCGTACTCATCAATTGAAAACACCATGTTATCTGAACCATGAATGACATTAGAAGGAAGATTTGGTATTTCTTTGGTCACAATTTCATAATCTTCATCAATATATGTGTGTGTGATTACGAATAATGTATCGGGATTCATCGAAGCAATTTTATCAATATCAGATGGTTTATGGTGAGTGTCAGTATCTACCCATTCAGGAATACCCATTTCAATAATGACTAGCTTACATTTAGCAATTCTTTTCCAGAGTTCTTCACAAGGACCAGAATCTCCTGAATGTAACATCTTCCATCCATTTTTGTGTGTCATTAACCAACCATGAGGATCAACTTCTGGGTCATGGTATACTTCGAATCGTTCAAATTCCCATTCAACAGATGATGGTAAATCGACCCAATTTATTGTTTCAAGCATTTGTTCTAAACTTCCTGGGTAAGCTAAATTACACAATTCAATTAATCTTGATTTAACTCCAGATGAACCAGCAATAGTGAGTACCTTTTCTGAGTTCCTATCGGAGATGTAGCGTCTTTCTAATAGAAGGAAAGGTAAGCCAAAAACGTGATCTCCATGAACATGTGTGATCAATATTGTATCAATATCTGAAGGAGATATGCCAACGCGTCTTAGACTAGCCAATGCGGTTGGGGGGGCATCAACAATAATATGACGGTCAATACAAAGGAATGAATGATGCCTCCCAGATGGTAAGAATGCATTACCACTTCCGAGTAATTCCACCCGCACCATGGGTGTTCCAGTAGTAACATCCCTATCATATCATCGCACCAACATTCATGAACAGTCCCTTGGTGGAGTCGAGCATTCGGTGTCTGAAATGTCGGATTGGAGTGCAAAGAATCCTTACTCGTCTAAAATTACGGAATGCTATATCCTAAATGGAAAAGGCTCACGTAAAGAAACTCGTCACATAGTGTTTGATTTGGGTGATTCAGGAATGGATTACAAAGTAGGAGATGCACTTGGAGTTTTACCTGAAAATCCATTAGAAACAGTTGAAGAATTAATCAAAGTTGCTGGTTGGGAAAGTGATATGAGAGTGAGTACACACAAAGGTGAACGCACTCTTGCCGAGGCTCTGAAAAAGGATGTTGAAATCCATAGGGTGAACAAAAAATTCGTAAAATCTCTTACAGAAAAAGTAACTTCTAGCGGCATGCGAATATCTACAAATATGGTTCAGAGAGAAAGAGAGTCTCTTTCAAATTATTCAAGTGGAGATAGTTCTCTGATTTCTGAACTATTACCTTCTCTACCGGGAGATGATCCTGTAGGAAGAGTTGAGAATTTGTCTACCAATGCTGAGGCATTGGAGGACTATATTTGGTCCAGAGATTATATTGATGTAATGCGAGATTTTGATGTATCATATACTCCTGAAGAATTTATTGATTTAGCGGATAGGCTGAAACCGCGACTTTATTCAATTGCTTCTAGTCATGATGCTCATCCAGGTTTTGTTGAATTAACAGTTGGTATAGTTAGATATTCTTATCATGGACGTGATAGAGGTGGACTTTGTACTATCTATATGGCTGATGAAGTCGAAGTAAACAATACAGATGTTGGTGTTTTCATGAGCCCTACTAAGTCATTTATATTACCTGAAGATAAATCAACAGACATAATTATGGTCGGTCCTGGAACCGGTATTGCTCCATTTAGAGCATTTATGGAACAACGAGTTATTGACGGTGGCAGTGGACGGAATTGGTTATTTTTTGGCGACCAATCAGCTAAAACAGAATTCTATTACAAGGATGAAATAGAATCCTGGTTAGATGAAGGTCACTTATACCGTTTTACTACAGCTTGGTCCCGTGATCAGGAAGAAAAAATATATGTTCAGCATAGACTGAAAGAATATGGTGCTGAAGTTTGGGAATGGTTTGAAAATGGTGCTTATTTTTACATATGTGGAGACAAGACGTATATGGCCAAAGATGTGCACAGGACATTAATTGAAATAGCAATGGAACACGGAGGAATGTCAGAAGAAGATGCTACTATATTCATTGAGAAAACAATGATGAAAGAGCAAAAAAGGTATCTCCGTGATGTTTACTGATTTTCTAATTCTAATGGTGTAGATATTTCATCAGAATTGATACCACGTTCATTAGCTCTGTTTATCATTATCGAAGTCCATTTTGATTTGGGACCTGGAAATGCTAAAACGTGAGTCGCATGGTCTAGCATAATATCTACTAAACTCGGTGAAGCTTCAGGACGACCAGTATCCTTTAATCCCATACGAGGTTGATTCCAAGCTTCATTAAATACAGCAATTGGAATTGAATTTTTCTCTGACCATTCTTCGACTAAACAATCGATCCCACTTGCACCTCCCACAATGATTAAGTCGGGAAAATCATTATTCTTAATCCATATATTTAGTTGAGAATCCAACCATTCATAATTGTAAAATCTTGAGTTACCAGAAATCGCTAAATTAATTATTTTCCCATTCTGGTTCAAATCTCTGCCACCAAGGCTTTCCACTATTGCGGCACCACTCGTGTCGCTTTCGTCCATAATACGCATTTGGCAAGTTAGACTATAATCCAAACCCTAAATCTAGCAATAATTATTCCAAAAGAAAATAATTTACTTATGCCCGATTACAAAAAAATCAACATTAACAACCGGTTTCATCATAGAATGGTTTCTCTTCGCAGGGTATATGGGGTTCAAACGTGTTCTAATCGCGAACCGCGGAGAAATTGCTCTAAGGATACTTAGATCTTTGAGAGATATGGGAATAGAAGCAGCTATAATTCATGGTAGAGAAGATCGACTTTCATTACCTGTAAGAATGGCAGATGTTGCTTATCCAATAATGCGGCCAAATCCTCTTGATTCTTACCTTGATATAGAAGCAGTAATCCAAGCGGCTAAAGATTTACAATGCGATGCAGTCCATCCAGGATATGGGTTTTTAGCAGAAAATGCAAATTTTGTAAAAAGATTGGAAGAAGAAGGAATTACATTTATTGGTCCTGCATCCAAAGTGATTAGTTTGTTGGGAGATAAAATCGAAGCTAGGGCTGCAATGGAAGCAGCAGGGCTGCCTACTGCTAAAGGCAGTAGCGAACCAATTTCATCTGCAGATGTGGCAAGTAAACTTGCAGAGGAAATAGGTTATCCAGTCATAATCAAAGCAGCGGCAGGAGGAGGCGGAATTGGAATGCAAATTGTTCATGCTGCCAATGAATTTGAAGGTGCATTAAAACTCTGTCAAGGTCGTGCAAAATCTGCTTTTGGTGATGATAGAGTTTTTGTTGAAAAATACATAGAAGGCGCTCAACATGTGGAATTTCAAGTACTTGCTGATGGAAATAAGGCGATACATTTTGGAGAAAGGTTTTGTTCCATACAAAGGCGCCATCAAAAATTAATCGAAGAAGGGCCTTGGCTTACAGATGAAAAAAGAGCTGAGATTGGAGCATTAGTATGTGCAGGTGCAGAATCAGTTGGCTACAAAGGCCTTGCTACATTTGAATTTTTACGTGATAAAAATGGCGATTTCTATTTTTTAGAAGTAAACCCAAGGGTTCAGGTGGAGCATACAGTTACGGAATTAATTACAGGATACAATCTAGTAGAATTAGGGATCAGAGTTGCGCAAGGAGAAAGTTTACCTCTTTCTCAAGATGATGTAAGTATTAGAGGTCATGCGATACAATGCAGATTGAATGCAGAAGATACCACGAATTTTGCACCATCACCCGGGCGTCTTTGGGAATGTCATTTCCCTTCAGGCTTTGGGATTAGATGCGATACACATGCTCATCCTGGATATGAAATGCCAGGTTGCTTTGATAGTCTATTGGCAAAACTATTGGCATGGGGCCCGGATAGGGAATCAGCAATAAGTAGAATGAGGACAGCTTTGGATGAAACAATTATTACAGGTGTTGAGCATCTAATTCCACTACATCGTAGAATAATGGATGAGGAAGATTTCCTTAACGGAAATATAACAATAGCATACATAGATGAACATCAAGAATTACTAGGATAGGTGTTTTACATTTCGATAGATGTGGTAATTGTTGGTAGCATCGCATATGATACTGTAGAATCTCCCATGGGTAAGTCAGAAAGCGCTCTTGGTGGTTCAGCAATTTATGCTGGTATTGCCAGTCAATTTCATGCAAAAAGACATGAAATAAATTCTGTTGGTTTGGTGGGGGTTGTTGGCAACGATTTTCTAGAAGAAGATCGTGTTTTACTCGAAAATCTAGGATTGGAACTGTCAGGACTTGAAATTGCAGAAGGTAAGACCTTCAGATGGGAAGGTTCCTATCATGGAGACATGGGTGAGGCAAAAACACATGATACGCAGTTGAATGTTTTTGGGACGTTTGAACCAAAAGTACCTCATTTTGAACGAACTCCAAAAGTTCTTTTTTGTGCTAATTTGATTCCTATTTTGCAATCAAAAATATTAGATCAAGTTGAAGCAACTAGACTTACTATGCTTGACTCAATGAACCTTTGGATAAATACAGCTAGAGATGAATTGTTAGAGGTCATGAAACGAGTTGATCTGATTATTATTAATGATTCTGAGGTCAAATTATTGGCAAATGATGATAATTTTATTAGAGCATCAAAAAGATTAGTTCACATGACTCAATGCCATACATTGATTGTCAAAAGGGGTGAATTTGGAGTGATTGCTTTCCATGGAGATGAAATAATTTCTTTACCAGCATATCCAACCGAAAAGGTAGTTGATCCTACTGGGTGTGGTGATTCATTTGCAGGAACTTTAGCGGCATATTTGGCAAACGGAAATGGATTAGTTAGCAGAATAGAATTGAGAGAAGCATTGATTTCAGCCACAGTAACTTCAAGTTTTACTTTAGAATCATTTGGAACTGAAAGATTACTTCAGATTGGAATTGAAGAATTCAATGAACGTTTGGAAGAGTATTGTTCAATTTTAGCCTAAAACTTGAATTGTTAGTTTAGTTTAGATTTCAATTGCAGTATGCTCAAGAACAGGTCGCAACTCGCACATGTATGACCGTGTTGAATATAGCGATGGTTGGTAGCGACGAACTTGCCAAATCTATTGCCAAACCTACCGATCAACGGGATGTACATACATACGTGCATAAAGAATCAAGTGCACAGGGGCCACGTATTTTATCAGTAATTCGTCCAGCAAAATTACCAGAGAGAATACGTCCTTTTTTTAATTCACTTTGTGCAGCTAGAGTGGGTGTAATCGAAATAACAGCAATTGATGGTTCATTTGGAGAAGTACTTGTTGGATTTGCTTCAGCAGGAATAGAAAAAGGTCTTTACGTTATCAATCCTCCAGAAGGTGAATGGATTGACCATGAACAAGTTAAAGCATTCATGTCACAGGCAGGGTTATCTTCTTGGAAGCAATGTAACAATGATGGTATAGAATTACGTAGTGCTCTTTATGAGTTAATGGAAGAAATTTCTAGTAACTTAGAAACTGCAAAAAAAGAACCATTAATTGTACCAATTGATCAGCATTTTAATGTGAAGGGGATAGGCTTAGTTGCTATTGGTTATGTGCAATCTGGTACACTTTCAGTACACGACGAAGTTCATCTTCTTCCTGCCGAAGGCCCAGGTACGGTGAAGAGTTTGCAAGTAATGGATGATGATGTTCCTGTTGCAGTTGCAGGTGATAGAGTTGGGATCGCACTAAGAAATACAAAGGAAGATCATCTGTCAAGTGGCACCATAATTCTTCATCCATCCGTAGAAGACAAATCTAAAGGTATTTCAATACCGTTAGCAATTCAAAAACATTCAAAATCAATTGTAAAATTAAATCAATCTCCCTTCCAAAAGCGCGAACTTTCTATTGGAGATGTAGTTCATGCCAGCATAGATCTACAATTTGTAGTGGGAAGAGTCGAAGGAGTTGATGACGGCTATATTGTTGAATGGGAATCTCCCATTTTTATTAGAAGAGAAAATTCACCAATGACATTACTTGCACAATTAGATTCAAAACCTAGAATTATGGGTAGTGCACAATTAATTCGGTTAGAATAAATTGGTTGAAAGAAGTGCTTCTAGTAGGGGTTACCATACGGTGGTTTCATAACCTCCGCGAATATTTGAGGATACAGGGATGCATATGGACACGAGGCCAGAGGGCCCCAGTGTCAGCGAGAACGGAGTAAGATTTCGTTCGCTGAGTCTGGGTGGAGTTCGCGGTAAAGTGAGAGCTACTCTCACTGAACGTGCGCTTTCATTCGAATCCCGAGAAGGCAAAGCTCTTGATTTAAGAGTTGATGCGATTCACCGTGCTCATCAGCATGATACTACTTTGATTCCTGGTTGGCTAGGAGTGGTAGGTTTGATCCTACTGTGGGTGGCTTGGAGAGGATTGTCAGGAGAATTGCAAGCTATTTCTGGAACATTAGGAATAATATTTTCAACAGGATATGTATTTACAAAAAAACCGATTTTGATAATTGATACTGTTGCTGGAGATTGCCATACAGTTATTGGTTCTGAAGAATCAATGATAAGATTATGTAATCTGATACAATGTTTGCAAGATGGAATGAAACTCGCCGAAGCAAGAGAAATTGTCGATTCAATGGTGAATGATGCTGACTATCCGCGACATTATACAGAAGAAAAATTGCCTGAACCTGAAATAATTAACTTAGATCCTTCGCCAGTAATAGATTCCTTTTTATCCTCGATGGACGAGGAAGTTTCAACCTTTGAAGAAGAAAATGATGAGGTAATGTTTACTGAAGAATTAGTATTGCCTGAATGGTTTGACGAGGTGGGCAAGGAAGAAGATCAACTTCAGATTCCAGAAGGCCTGATGGCAAGGGCGATTGAAAATAAACAAACACAAAGGCACAATCATGGAAACAGGGTTTGGCATCAAAACGCACAACAGAATCACCAAATACATCGCAACCAAATGATACAGGGTTCTTCATATGACATGATGAGTCATCATGGGGGTTATAATCAAAATATTGTCGAACCCATCCAACAGACACCTGCTCCAACCCAATTTTTGCCATCCTTTGTGGGAATGAATGGAGCTCATGTGCCTGGTACAAATGTTGAACAATTTAATTCTCCAGATAGTCCTCTTCCAGAACCAGTTGAAGAAGAAACAGAATCATTAGTTGCATCGATTAGGAAAAAATCAGATGTTATTGAAGCCGAAATAATTCAAGATAAGAAATTAGAAACTTCTAAGGAAAGATATCCTGGCATGTCTAGACTTACAATAAAAAAGAATAAACGTCGAATCAAAGCATCTAGAAATAGAAAACGTAGATTGTCAGCAGGTTCTGTAGTTCGAGAATTAGTCGGAGGTCCACTTGACAGAGCAAGTGCTCTTTCAAGGCGTTTCCTTTCAAGAGGAAAAACAGGCGAAGCATTACGTATACAGGCACAAAATACTAGACAAGAATTGGTTGCCGACTCTATACAAAATTTAGCTAAAAGTAGAGGCGGAGAGGTTAGTGATTCAGAAGTTTCAGCAATGATGTCTCATATTCAAGCACGACCAGATATACCAGAAACTTTTGATCAACTTGTCAGTACCAAGGAAAGTAAATCCGGAAAGTTAGAGGTTGGAAAAATACCTAGATTAGATTCATGATCTATTCTTTTTTGAAATCATATTCTCACGAATGGATTTAGCCATCTCCCAATCTACTTTTTCATCATCTGTAGTTGGCGTGAATTGGGGAATTGGAATTGGCCTCATCATAGAATCAATGGCAACCATGAAAAAGTATCCCTCACAGATAATTGTCTTTGTCCAATCAGCCTTATTCATAGCCCAAGCTGTCACTTTTGTACAAGCAGTACGGTTTGATGTGAAGACAATTTTCCCAGTAACTTCTATCAGATCACCTTGCCTTGCGGGTGCAATAAATTCTAAGGTATCAATAGAGATTGTAACAAATTCTCTGTGAGCGAATTTAGAACATGTTATTCCAGCGGCTTTATCCATTAGAGAAAGTAATCTCCCTCCAAATAACGTATTGTAAGCATTTGTATCTTGAGGAAAAACCTCTTCAATTAGAGTTACTGGTTCAGTACTGTATGGCTCCATTGACTCCTGCGAAAGACCTCTAGTCCTTCAATTCATGCAATAATTTCTTCAAACATAGGTCGATTTGATGTTATATGCCATTTTCCGACAAACATGGCCGGTGTTTGTGTCGCTCTAGTTAGTGGAGGCATAGATTCTCCAGTCGCTGTAGCAAGGATGCTAGCAGAAGGTTGGACTATTTATCCGCTGCATGCTTCTCAAGAACCAGTTACCGGCCCTCAAGCAGAACAAAAGACAGTTGAATTGTTAAGGCATCTCTTAACTCTAGAGGGTGATTTAGGTTTACTCGCAAAAGAAAATTTGTCTAAAGATCTAATCGTTGTTCCTGTTGCAGAAGCTCTTTCACTATTTACACAAAAATGGAATCATTCAGAGTATTTCATTCACATGAAACGTTTATACAATGCTATAGCTACAATTTATGCAGAATCTGTAGGTGCCACACATGTGTTAACTGGTGAGAATTTAGGTCAAGTTTCATCACAAACACTGGGTAACTTAGGAGGTGTTGAAGATGCAACAACATTACATCCCCTAAGGCCCCTCTTAGGATTTGATAAAGTTACTATAATGGCAATGGCAAGGAAAATTGGAACGCTCAAAATCAGCGAAGGACCAGAAGTTTGCGATGCATTGGGCCCAAATAAACCCACAACAGTTGCAAATAAGGAATGGTTGGAACGTTCAGAAGAACGAGTTGGAGGTCTTCAGTACCTCGCTTCCGAGTGTTTTTCTAATCAGAAAACTGTCCGATTATAATTTTGCTCGGGTCCCCCCCTAAGGGGGGGTACCCGTTCAATCGAAATCCCGTCGGACTTTTATGCCGAACCGATGTGGACGAATAAGAGGGGTGCCACCCATGATTGAAAAAAGGAATACAACTACCGCCTTAATCCTAACCTTGCTAATGTTCATTTCGCCGCTGGCAACAGCTGCAAATGTGGTAACATTTAGTGGAGGAGATAGTGAAGTTATTGTTGAAGTAAGAGATGCTCCAGATTATGTAAATATTGAAGATGGCAAAATCACATTACCTGCAGGAGACACAGTTACAGCTGCAACTCTTGATGTAGGCACTGGATTTGCAACACATTCAGCAGTTCAGACGATAGATTCCAAAATACAACAGTTTGTTTGGGACCCAGTTTACAATAACCAACAAACAATATTCTCTACAAGTAGCGATTTTAGTTATAGTGGCAACTCCGTAAGTCTACTAAGTGGAGGTTTTTCAACAGATTTCGAACGAGATGATGGAGGCTTTATGGATAATTCACAGCCGGTCGTAGATGGATTTGGTTGGAGCCATGGAATGCTTTCTGAAGGTCTTACATTGAATGAAGACTGTAGTACTGGTAATGAGTGTTGGGGTACAAACATTTTCGATTTCGATAATGATTATACAAACGACAATGGGGGTTCAACATTTTCTTATGAGATGATCTCTCCAAGTATGCAGGTAATTGCAGGGTCACATATTGCTAAATTCTCTAGTTGGCATGGCCTGCATTGGACTCAAACAGGTTCAGCTACTAATCCAACAAAAACATACTATGACTGTGGCTATGTAATGGTGAGAAATTCCTCATCACCAAATTTCGGTCCGAATGATGTCAATTGGCAATATCTTCCATTTGATTTTACTAATACTTCTGGTTTGCAGAGGGGAGCATATGGATTATATCCTGTAGGGGCAGGTAATGGTAAGATTCAGTCATGCGATGGTTTAAGCGGAAGTGATTATGTGCTAGGAGGAGAGTCTACTCAGCCTAGTTATAATCCAAATGGGTGGAGTACAATAGCACTTGATTTGAACGAGCATTTAGGAAAATATGTTCAACTAAAATTTGTACTAAAACATAATTCTGGAACTGGTGCCCCTCAAAACAGCTCTATGCCGGGATGGTTTATCGATGATTTCAGGCTGGGAGACCCATTACCGCAAAATGGTTGGATGACTGTAAAGGGCTTTACTCCTAAACAATCTCCAAGCCCAGGTTTCCCTGATGGTTATGGAATTCTAAATATTGAGCAAGAATCTAGTCCTACTAATTCCCTGAAGGTTACTGTACTGAGAGGTTCTACCTCTGAAGTGGTTCTAGATAGAGATGGAAACCAAATGACTGACTTAGAAGGGCCTATTGTTGAGTTATGGGGGATTGATTCCTCAGAATACCCTGTAATAGATCTCAAGTTTGTATTTGACACCGGTCAGTTTAGATTATCAACTCCAATTTTACATGGGATTAATGTTGGTACTAGAGTAGGTTCTGGACTAAATAATTCAGATGTAGTAGATGATCCAATGCTTGCTAATGGCGTATGGGATACAATGGGAATGGATATGCCACTTTTATTAGACATGTATGTGAATGATCTTTCATTTGATCCCCCAGTTAGAACTTCTAGGTTTGGAATGCCTATTGTATCGGTGACTCCTAGAATTTTAGATAATTGTTCAGAAGATCCGATAATTGAACTAACCCTATTGGATCAAACTTTGGTAAGGCCAACTGTAGACGTAAAATGGGTTCCATCAACGCCAATATATGGTTTTAGTACAACACTTTGGTATGCAAATCCTTGTGGTTTATCTGAAGTTTGGTTTGATTTAGAATTTGGCCACAGCGCAAAGGGTGTAGAATTGGATATTGCAAATGACGGAGATATCGAATGGGCAATGAACGAGCCCGCGTTTGGTTCTTTTGGTAGACAAAATGTATTTTGGGCAGGAGTAGATTCAAACGGAGTTAATGGTGCAGCTAAACAATCTTCAATTTCTTTGAATACAAATGGAATTGGCACAGGAGCAAATTTCATGTTACCAATGGGTGCTAATGTTTTAGATGCAAATGTCGTTCTTTATGATAATACAATCGGAGAATTTTCATTGGCGGTTACTTCTGTAGTTGGTAATGAAGAAGTTGGAATCATGCCTAATTCTACGATAATTCTTGATAGTAATTTCAATGAAACATCATTTGTTAATGCATTGAATAATCTTCTTACTGATTCAACTCTACCTCCATCAGATATTGATGAATATGGAAACGAGTGGGTGACCTTTACAATGGAAATAGAAAATGAATTCGCTCAAAGCGGATCTTCAGTTAATTTATCAGATTTAGATATACTTTACACTTGGGAGACAACTTTGGATAATTCACATAATTTAGACAGAGAGTTAAACCAAGGAATCGCATTGGGTTCACCAGACATGTCTGGACAAGTTGATGTCCCAATTGCTTTAAGAGCAGAGAGTGGAGGAGGAGTAGAGCTTTCTTCATTATCAATTACAACATCTACAGGATATGATTCATCACTTACACTAACTGGTAATCCAATCGGTCTTTATCCAAATGGAGACATAATTGAAGCAGTTTCTACCCATGAAGTTACATCTCCAGGAGTAACTATTGGTGAAGCTAGACTTAGAATGGAATCACCAACAGGAATGGTTGAATTATCTTATTCTGAAACTTCAGGTTTCTCAGAATATAGTGATGAAAATAATTTGGTATCTATGGACTCATCTAGCGTTAGTAATGTAGGGTCACAACTTATCATTACATGGAGGTTTACAATAAATCCCGCATGGGAAGATACTCCTGAATTAAGAATATATGCAAGTTTAGTCGCAACCGATGGAGTAAATGGTTTACCGGGAGCAATTGTATTGGCTCCTGCAAATGGAAATGCAATAGAAAATGATGCCTATATTTCATCATTTGAATTAAGAAACAATGCAGGAGTAATTCAAAATTTAACAGCGGCAAAATCAAACCAAAATATTCAGTTAACAGGTTCAATAAGACTTGAAAATCTAGATATTTCACCTGACCCTGCATCCTATAATTTGACTTTACAAAGGAAGGATTACAACAATACAAATGGTACAGTTATTCCATATTGGACGAACATAGATCAAATTTCAGGACCAATCGGCGGAGATTTTGATTGGAATGTCAATCTTGGTATCACGGCAGCAGGTCAAGCAGATTACCGATTTATGATTGATGGATATCAAGGTGGAGACACCCTTTGTTCTCCAGATATTGTGACATCTCCTGACTGTTCAATACCATTTAATTTGACAATTGACACCTATTCTCCAACACTAATCAATGTGTCAGTTCTAGGAGGTCAAAATGCAGATCAAACTAACTGGGCTAATTGGAGAGAATTGGTCGATGATACATGGATAAGGCCATCAACTATGCAGATAGTTAGAGCACTGGCACAAGATATTCCTTCTCCTCCAGAAGAATTGGAATTATATTATTGGGTACAGGCGGATCATGACGACAATAACAATTCAATCGCTGATCCAGAAGAATATGCTATGGTGCTGTTAACATCTGATGGTAGTGTTCCAACTGCAAATTATACAGGTGACTTTTCTGATGTTGCAAATGAGGGCTTAAACACTCCAGGCAAGGTTAGTATTTACATCGTGGGCTCAGATCTTGCTGGAAATTTGATTGAGGGTGGCTCGCCAGGTTTCGATAATGATTTGGTAACATACGTTTCAATGACTTCCAAAACACCAAGTGTTCGAAACTTTTTCATAGAGAATTCAAAGGGGGAACGTCTTAGATTACCTAGTGAATCAGTATATGACGGCCCATGGAATATGACTATGTATGCCGGAAATGAATACCACCTAATCGTTGAAGCTAGGGATGAAAATGGTTGGAGAGACATAGATTATTTCGAGGTAGGATTAGGTGATTCCGCTAATACTATTCTATATTATTCGCCGCGTAATGAAACAGCATGGACTAGTTCATCCGAAATAGAAATTATCGCTAAGTCAAATGATAGCGATGGACCTCAAGTACTTCGTATGGATGGAGGTAGATTGATAGATCCATTCGAGGGAGAATTCTACTTGGATTTACCAATAAGAATTAATTGGGATACAACAATCGCTTCTCAAACAACTTATACTCCTCAATTAAGAATAAAGGATTTGGATGGAGATATCCAATTCATGAGTGGAAGTGGGAAGCATAAGCAAAAATGGATACTTAGTAATGGAATAAAATTAGATTATAGAGCGGGTATAACTCCTATGTTTGAAGATCTTTCAGAACCATATACAGCTGATGTAAAAGAAAATTTCGTTTTCCCAGGAGATACGATTTCCGTAGAAGGTAGATATGCATTCGTTGATGGGATTAACAATGGAGTTTACATACTTCCTGAAGGTGAATTTACATTGGAAATAACTAGGCAAGAGGCTCAAATGGATGGTTCAAAAGGTTACTTGCAATATCAAGGTGACGTGACTACACACGTATTTAGTGGTGGTTCATTCAATGTAAATCTCACAGCTCCACCATTCAATAATGAATATACGTACACTTTCAAATTGGTTGGTCTTCCAAATGGTGCTGTAGATTCAACTGCTGCACAGTGTGACGGAACAAACTCTTACGGTTGTGGAAAATTTGTGATAAAGGTTGATGGAGAGAGGCCGGAGATTTCTAGAGACTCTTGGAAGGCATCATCTGGAATCAATGATGAAATATTTGGCGCGGCATTACCTTCCTCGTCAATACATTGCATCGATGTAGAAGCACTTGTTGAAGAGAATGCTGCATTATTATCAAGTGAGGTACAACTCAATTGGGCATTCTATTCAAATTCTGAAACTGATATGATTTGGGCTGCATATGGCCAGACATTTGGCACAGAACCTCTTACTTCGGATTTGGAGGTTAAGCTAACATCTGCAGGTTATTTGATAACGGCTGATTGTGTTGATATTTGGCCTGATCCACAAGTGCCTTCGCAGACTCAAATCGCTGCAGGAGTTGAAGTGGTGCTATGGGTTTCTGGAAGAGATTCTGCAGGATGGTCACTTGATGGAGGAGGTCCAAATGACTTGGGAGGAGTAAGTCCAATTTATTCATCTTCTCCGATGCACAACTCGCTTTACATATTACAGCATCAAGAAGCAGAGTTCCAAATTATGGATGTTAGAATGACTCCTAAGAGTCCAAGTGTAGGAGATATTCCTGAACTGGAAATAACAGTAAAGAATATTGGTTCAATGGATGGAAATATTACTTTGGAAATACAGTCCATAACCGATGGAGGTTTCCCTGTAACAGAAGCTGAAATAGATACAGAAGTTATTGTTCAAGACAGTATGCAAAATGTGTTCGTAGAATTAGAGTCATTTGTATCTTCTACAACTGGTATGTATTTCTTGGTTGTAGATAAAGAAACGAATACACCTCTTTGGAATGGTTCACAAGTAGGAAAAACATTCAATGTTGCTGAGGCAAATGACGATGAAGGTTTGTTAGAAGGATCAGGATTGTTAATAATCATTGGTCTTGCAGCCTTGATAATTATCCTCTTACTTGTAGTATTAGTATTAGCAAGAAGAGGCTCAGGCGATGCATTAGATTACCTGGAATTCGATGAGGATGACTTTGAAGATTATGGGCAAACTCCAGTAAAGTCAACGCCATCTCTACCAGGTCCACCGGTTGAAAATATTGATCCAAAGATGGCTGCTGCAATGGCAGAATTCCCTCA
>MDSZ01238964.1_pt1 | contig 38885 bp, 15 predicted proteins | sample 811201 | NCBI WGS metagenome assembly MDSZ01 (sample SAMN05326647, study PRJNA326480) | marine metagenome | isolation source: seawater | place: Indian Ocean: North | collected 2010
TAATAAAACACAAAAGCTAATAAGTAGAATTGCTATTCTATTCATTATTTAACTTCTCCGTATTCATTAAAGTTATTTTCTAGCACTTCTAAGTTTTCTGATGCTTGTGATAGTATCTCAGTCCACTTTTTTATTTCTGCTAAAATATCAGTGTGTTCACCTATTCCAACAGATTTATTAAACAATAAATCCAAGTGTGCTAGTGCCTCAGATTTTAAACCTTTATAGTAATCTATAGCTGCTTGAAGTAGCTTATTATATTTTTTATTCTCCAATGTATTCTCCTAAGTACGGCATTGCTCTAATTACAGTTTTTTTTTACTCCTACCAGGCATTTTATAAGTTTTTAAACATATCATCATTGTTAAGTACCCTCCACATAAAAATAAAGTTAATGCACATATTGTTAAAATTAATTCTAGTACCATCATATTAGATATGTCACTTAAAGCTCTTCTGATTGTTTAAACTTTGCTAACATATTCATAACTAACATTCCTCTGTTATTATTGCTTAAGTCGCCTGTTAACTCTCCATATAAAATTGTATCTACTGCTCTTGGAGTTCCAATAATTCCCTCTAATCCTGCTACATATTCTTTTCCTTGATACTCTAGAGGTAACCATACTAATTGATTTTCACCAGCTAATAACCCTGTCATAAATATTTTACTTTGAGCAGTTGCTGAGAATACTTCAGTTCCCATCTTTGCAACATCATATATTGCCCATGCTTGTCCAAGAATAGGTATCCATTTTCCGGCCATTTTAGCTGCAGCTTTCCTTTTTCCTAAAGCTTTAGCTCTATTTTTTATTATTCCAGTGGTACTCCTGTTAATTTCTTTATTAATTTTATTTTTCATTCCTGATCGTAACAATTCTGATTGTTTATCAAATCTAATTAGATTTTTAGCCAACGCATCTCTTTTAGTTTTTATACTATTTCCCAAGCTTTTGAACCTAGACTTTTGTCCTACTTTATTTCCAGCCTTTCTTTTTTTAATAAGATCATCTAACTCCTTCTTTTGGTTTTGAATAGTTGTCTGTAAATTTTTAAGATTTTTTAAATCTTTATTATCAGGATCTATTTCTCCAAATACTTTAATTACATCGTCTACACTTGCTAAAGCATTATCTAATTTACCACTAGTTAATTTTGTGAGCCTTGCTCTACCTAGAGTCATATCCCCCTTACCTAGAGTTCTAGCTATTTTATCTTCTAACCTTCTTATCTTAACAGAATGAGCCTTACCTTTATTACCTGCATTTTTTTGAGTCAATAGCCTGTCTAACTCTCTTAAATCATCTGCAGCAGGAGATAACTGATGTACAACATTGGCATATTTAATTCTAACATGACATTGATTTCTAACTAAATTTAATTTAGTAGTTTGTGCTTTCTTTTTAGAAGCTAAGTCTTCTAATTCAACAAACTCACTTTTTTTCAAATACTTTCTAGCAATATCTTTTTCTTTTAGAATATCATCGACAGATGCTTTTTCAAATAAATCTATTGCTTTGTTCCATTTCATTGTTCTTCTATTTAATCTATTTAAACCTGTTCCAATAAAAGGAAGGGCTCTAAAACCTACTGTACCAAATGCACCGGAACTTATTAAAGGCTGAGTCATACCTAAAACTCCTAATGCCATTGCTGCATGTTTTGCCACAATAAAAAAGTAGTTCATAACTGTTATAGCTGAATGTATATTCATAACTACAGAATCTATACTTGCCGATGCACTTCTATAATACACTAGTAGGTTAGGAATTATAGTTGTGGTGAATCCCCCTGTAGGAGATAAATGATGTACTACTTGCTCAACCTCTACAGGTCCGTACATTCCAATCGAATCATCATGTATATGAACAATATCCCAAGACCTAATATGAGGATTACCCACTAAAGTCATAGTTCCCTGATACATTGGTCTCATTTGATTCATTAAAATCTGTTGAGCTACTCTATGTTGTGTTAATCCCATAGCTCTAGATATCCTTCCACCTTCAGGTCTGTATCTACCTCCCTGAGACATCGCTGATATATGTGAATCTGCTTCACTCATATCATACCAGTCGCTAGGATTAATGTTTTTTTGGTATGATTGATACGTTCTCAGATAATCAGGATCCTGATCATAACTAATGTATGCTTGAGTTTTAAATTTAGCATTAGTAACCGAAGCTTCTGGATCTGCCTCATCAGCATATAAAACTTCTACATGATTATACATTTGATCCGTAGTAGCAACAATGCTGTTATCTACTATATCTTCGTAGCTATTTACTGCATGGGTATCAATTACCGGTCTAAATGCAAAACTATTTCTAAAACCACCAGAAACTGCCAGTGCTTGTTGTAAATCTAGAGCCCAAGGATTCCCTTCTAAGGCACTCGTTCCTCTTAATCCTTCACTGCTAATCCATTGATCATATGTTTTTTGCTGATTTTTCATTACATCCGTGTAATTTAAAATAAGAGCCCTAACATCATCAATTATTTTTCTATCAATTGCAGTCCTCTCGCCTCTACCCGTAGGATCAACAAAATGATGTTCCTGTATTTGAGTCCACAATGTATCGTCTCTTGCATGTTCATAAGATAAGTAACCAGTAGACTTTAATGGTGTCCGTGTCAATCTTGCAAGCCAGTAAGTTGAATTATCAAACACACTTCCTTGGTCATATTCAGGCCCACCAGTTGATAATCCTACAACGTCGGCACTAAACAGTCCACCTCCTGTACTTCCCATTACACTGTACCCTGCAAATAGCCATGGAACTAATGAATATATTGCTGAATCCCCGCTACCATCGTCCCAATTATCCCAATGTCTAGTTTCCATTTCTGGTTGATCCTTAGTTCCCCATACTCTCCCATCATCTGGTCTATCATCCAATAACCCCCACAACGTATTGCTAGAGTCTACTCCATATTTATAAATTCCCTGATACCATTCTCCTTCACTATCTTGGTATTGATAGCTCTTTGGATCAAACCACTTTCCTTGAGAAATAGGTTTTATTATATTATTCCATTCATCTTGGCTATAATTAAAAGTTTGATAGCTCTTACCTGGAAAATTATACCTTTGTTCCCAATCATTTAATAAAATTTGTTTAACCAATCCGAAAGGAGCATGACCGTTTTGACCAAAATTTAACATTTCTGCAAATGCTGATTTCCACATCTTATCATAGCACATATGTGTGTAGTTTGCTTTGTGTTTGCCTACTATTTTGCTATCAGTGTAAGAATAATCATTTCCAATCCTATAGTATCCATCTGGATCCGTTGCTAAAGTCTGCATGTTGTAATTTTCATCCATTCCTCCGTGCCATTCTTCATCTGAAACGCGCTCAGGCCTTCTAACAATTGTTGACTGATCAAAGTGAATTGCAGTGTGGTAAAATCCATTTAAAAATAATGAGTGAGCAAAGTTATTTATAAGATTTTTATTGTTGTAAACTTTACCATAAAATACAGGTCCATAATTATTTGGATCACCGTCACAATTTGTTCCAGTATACTCTTGTATTCTAGTAAAATAATTATTGTTTAAACTAGGATATTGACCTCCACCAGGCATATCTCCAGTATCAATATGGTGGTCTAGTATACGACTAAGGGCTGTTTTACCAAAATCTAGTAATTTATTTTCAAGATCCCAGTCGTCTTCATATACTTTGTTTCTCGCCTCTTCACTCATAAGCTTTAGAGCATTTTTATCCACTATAGTAGTATAAATACCTGGACCACTTTTACCTGGAATATCTTGTAAAATCTGTTTAGTAGGCATAGCAGATGATTTTACAAGTTCTGCTAACTTTTGCATTTCATACTCAGCGTTTATTTTTGGAACAAATGACTTAGCCCTGTACATACCTTCTCTAGGACCAAAGTACAATGTGTCTCTTGGTGCTTGGTTAAGTATATCATTACCTTCATTATAAGGTCTTGTTGTTATTATATAATCACCTAAAAATAAGGCTACTTCATGAAGTGCATCCCAACAAGTCTGCCTAACAACAAACCATTTAAACGATTTTTTACTATAAACATCTGACAGATATCCTAATCCTCTACTATAAAAGTTATAGAACCCATAACCATTAGGATTTTTATCATTAATAATAATATTGTCAAACAAAGAATTACCAACAGATTTATATATTACATTATTTTCTCTTATTCCTTCTGCTATATCATCTGCTGTAGTAGGCAATCCACTATCTCCAGAAAAAGTACCAATAATATCACTTATATTATTATCTAGTTTAATATAATCACCCATTGTTCCACTAAATGTATTTAACGCCCTAGCCCACCATGCATTTTTTAAAGTACTTTCAGCTATATTATTAGGATTATTTAAGCTTTCATCCCTCATTTCCCATCTTCCTAATCCACTCAAGCCGGGAGTCTGTGCTAATATATCAATAACAGAAGCTCCTAACGTAGTAGGACCTGAGAAAGTGCTATACGCAACTCCTTCTCCTGCCCCTACAGAATTTAGTAAACCTGCTCCCCAAGATTGGCAAGTTAACTCAAGGATAGGACCTGTTTTCATTTCTGTAACGGCTCCTCTAAATACCATTCTTAATTGCCTATAATCTGCTCCATATCCAATCATTAGCATTACGGGAGTGCCAACTTTTAATCTTAATAATGCTCCAGGAGTTATTGCAGCCCCTTCATTCATAATACCTATACCTATATCATTTGTTAGTTTATTAGTAACATTTGATAATTTAATAGACGCAGTCTTACTAGCAGCATGTTTACTGTCTACAATAGTTATTTCATTTACAGCATCATAAGTATAAAAGTCATCAAAAGCTTGCCAAGAATATTGATCTTGTTCAATAAAGAAAAGCTTATAAGCAGGAAATGCTCTATCCATAGATGCTCTGTCTTTGTTTTGTAAATAATTATTAAATTTACTTTTTAATTCATAAGATCTTTGAACACTTTCTATATTCCCTATTCCAAAATAATTTAAAAATGCCTGATAGTTTCCTGTTGCTGAAATTGTTGCAATATCCGCAGCAGCTTTTCTTTTCTCTAATATTTGTTGAGATAAAGCTACTGCTACATCGTGTCCTTTTGCACTCATATCTAAATCTTCAGAATAAGGAAGAGCCATAGTCTGCGCTAATAAAGTTGAATACTTTGTAGTATCCATTTTTAAATTCTTCATTTCCTTTAAGGTTTTTTCAGCTAAATTTTTAATATCAATTTCTAATTGATTAGAAGGGAATGTTTTATTTTCTGGATCAAGATTTAAATTTTCCATATAAGCAGCACCGAACATAAGCATCAATAAATAATCCAGCATAGCAGTAGTCGCCATTAAATCCATTATAGCTTTTTTAGTTGGAGCAGCTTGGGTGCTTCCTGCAAACGTGTCAGCTCCCTTTGGTAAATTTGCAGCTATTTCTTTTTCTCTTTTTGCTAGTTCTTTAAAAGACATTAGCATTTTTGGAATATCCAGAGCATTCCGATCTGCATTACTTATTGCTGCCGGCAATACAAAGTCTAAGTTATCATCTCCTGTAAAGCTTCCTTTTAATAATTTATTTAAGTTATTAACATCCTTCCCATCTCCTTTGGGAACAAAGGAGTCATAATCAAATTGCCATCCGGCAATCTCACAAGAAAAATGATTTAAAGGTTCTTGGTCTACTAATGTTTCTACTATGCACCATCCCGGAGTATCTTGGACTCCATCGTCTCTAGAACCGTCCCACCTACCTGACGCGAACATATCCCATTTACCACCTTCTTGAACATCTTTATGAGTTCCATCTATCATTGAAGCACATGATTCAGCAGTAATATTACTTATGTAGCAAGTACCCTTATAGTGCCCTAGATATTGCACTAAATCCAGATAGTAATCTGAAAATTTTCCAGAAGTAATGGCCGCAAGTTGTGAGAAGGTTTGCATTTTAACATTATCAGCCATCTTTGACATTTCAATCAATTCTAGATCTAAGTCATCATCAACAAAAGGATAGCCTGGACCAACTGCTGCGTGGCCTGTTTCATTTAGATACTCTCTAGGCAAGCCTAGATCAGGATGATTTACCTGTATCTTTGAATTTAAATTCTTAATAAAATCTTGATACTCATTACTAGTTGAAACATTTGAAGTGTCTAAAAACTCTTCACTATTTTCTATCAAGTAAATCGCATTTTCTATAGATTTTTTAGCTTCTTCTACATTTGGCGCACTAACATTATATACAATTTGAGCTGTTCCAACTTGTATTGAAAGTAGCTCTCTTTTAAGTGCGTCTTTCAATGTTTTTATAGCTTTATTTCTTGGTACTACCTGCTCATCTAAGAACGTTCTAAAATCGGATCTTCTTAATAGATTATAGAATACTACACGTAGCTGACTGCCTAGAATTATACTTTGTAGTATAACACTAGGTTGATCTACTGCAAGCTTTTGAGCTTCTACAGCTGCTCTAGAGTAACCTGGAAATAAAGAAACCGCTTTTCCTGGAGTTGTTAATAAATCTTTTCCATAGTCACTGTTAGCTATTCCCGAAATAGTATAGATACAATTTTTTAAAAAGTCTATATAATACGTAGCTAAAGTAGCTGTTAATTGAAACTCTCTAGGATGTTCATCTGTCCAGTTAGGATAATTTTTCATTTTATCGAGTTCCCAACCCTTTAATCTTTGTAGCCAAAGAACCATTTCATCTAATACAGGTTGGAATAATTTTTGATATAAATCTCCTCTATCTTCTGCTATACCGTAAAGCTGAGCAGAAGTTAACTTATTACCAGTTATTTGTATTAATATATCATCTAATTCTGGATTTATATAAATAACTAATGCTTCCCCTTCTCCTAGAATTAAATGATCAACTATACTTGATACTTGTTGGTTTATAGCATTTATATCTGCATTAACTGCTACTTCTTCTTCAGTTAAATCTCTTAAACTGTTTTCTAGTTCTTGTTTTAAGGCAACATCCCCTCTATCAACAGTTATATAATCCGGTTTACTGTAGAATAGAGAATCGTTGTGAGAAGTTCCCCATTCGAACCACTCTTGTGTCCATTCATTATTAATTAATTTTCTATTAGGTTTAGGCCCTGTTCCAACCTTAGCATCAACTCCTAATCCTATCCATTCTAGGCAGGTTTTTCTTTGCTTTTCTGCCATCTCATCAGTAATTTTAGTCTGGGTCATAGGAAAAATAGTTTCTGGTGCTTTTCGTTCTGTATAAGTATTAAAGTAAGCATAACATTTTCCGGCTTCTTTGGCTGAATTAGTACTGTTATTCGCTTGACAGCATTCAGTAAAACTATTAACTCCTACTAAAGGAGTCAAGCTACTAAAGTTATGATAGGTATACGCTTGGAAATTGCCCCAATTATTATCGTCTTCAGTATATTTAATTGCAACATCTTCTAACTTGTCAAGAGTACATATTCCAGGAGTCGAAGCAGGAATCCACAGACCAGCGTCTCTTCCACTTCCATCTTGCCATGGATCTTCACATATAGCTTGACTTTGTATTATTGGAAATCCTGTTATATCAATCTGACGTATGAGCTGAGGCTCAAAAAAAGTACTTATTTTATCTCCATTAGGGCAAACAAGTTTATACCCTCCAGATGAGCCTTTATCTGGCTCATTAGGATCATGCACTAAAGTACTCGTTCCTACCCAGTACTTACTTCCATCGCCGCTTTCGCATTCTGTTGGTGTATCTCCAGCCCAACCATTTACATCTCCTCCCCAACATATACCGTTTGGATAGTAATTACCTAGTTTAGATCCATTATGTAACCACCGAAATCCATCTGTAACTTCGTTTCCGCTTTTATCTTTACATACATCCCACAGGTCTACTTCCATAAAATCAAAAGTATCTTTATTACGAATAGGATCTGTTGTCGCATCTATTTGCATATATTGATCTTTTATAGCGTGACATGCATCAGTATCATTATCTCCTTCTGGATGATGTATTCTACCTGCCATCGAACATTCAAAAAAACCAACACCATATTCGTCTGTTGCAGCACAGTAACTAGGTTCACCTCCTGCATCTTCAGGTGAGTCATCAAACTTTGCTGCCACTAACCAAGGGCTTGGAGCGTATGGTTGATTAGGATCTTCCCTATTTTCAATTGCTCTATCATATGCATCCCAGTCTATAGTTAATCCAGGCATTTCCAATGCTTCATGCATTGTTCTCTGGCAGTTATAATCCATTGCATCACAAGATTGACCTAGGTTTAATCCTTCACAATTAATTCCTTCTTTAGCACATGCATTGTATTCTTCTTTAGTTATTTTATCTATTATTCTTGAGCCATTGTAGTAGTCATCTCTAACTGGTTGCTCATCAAAGTCTGAGTCGTAATTCCATCCCCTAGCTGCTCTGCCCCAATCTTGACAGATTCCTAAATCTGTGTACTTATACCAAATAGTGTTAGGAAGGTCCTCTACTCGTTTTTCAACAGCTTCACGTTCTGCTTTTATTTCATCTAGTCTCTTTAGCTTATCTTTTAAAAATTCTTCTTTATTTGCAGCATTTTGATACAGTGTAAGTAATCCCCAATTTGCTTTATAAGCTGGAAATACAGAGTCCATTAAACTGTTTATTCCATCTGGTATTTTTTCTACAGTAACAGCACTTAAATTTTCTATAATTCTAATATTTTGAGTGTCAGCTATTAAATCTAAACTTATTTCCCACCAACCGGGAAAACCTTCTAAAGTTCTTGAGGTTAAGTTCTGGACACTACTTTGGCTAAATCCTAAAGAATTTAATAAATTTCCAGAAAGAGACCCGGAACTTCCTGGTAAATTTAAAGCTTGATTTCGTTTATCTTTTCTATCTGAAGAATGTCCTAATATATTTCCGCTAACATCTACAGTTCCCAACCCAACTAGTTTTGTATTTCCTGCTAATGTTTGATTTCCTATTTCTTGTACGGTTTCTCTCATATCTGTTAAAGCTTTGTGTATTCTTTCATCCCTAGTCCTTAAAACAATACTTACAGTAGGATTTGAAATACCCATATGTTGATAACTTGGCAGATTTGAAGAGGCAGTAAATAAAGGAACAACTTGATTTGTAAAACTATAATTTACTGATTGTACTACGGATTGAAAATGATAAAAATACGGAAACGATGCCCTATTGTTTTTAGTAGGTTTATGCTGATCATCTTTTACTAAAGAATCTATGTCTTCTTTATAACTAAGTAAGTCATCTGTATCTGTTATCCAAGATAACTGTATTCCTGCGGTATCATAGTTCCATTTAGATCCTATATCTTCTAAGCCTAACAAACCTAGAGGATCATTTACCATATTATCATAAAATGCGCTGTATATAGCATTATTTTTTTCCCATAAAGCTATTCGTTTTTCGTCACTATTTGGTTGAGCATTCCAAGTATACTTTGCATCTTTACATGATTTTTTAGTAACATAGGTAGGATCTTCTTCACAGATACCAACTGCTCTATTAGCATCGTTTAACCAGTCTAAAAATACTTCAAAAGAATTTGTTATTTCTCCGTTAGCATCCACATAAATAAAATCATTTTCATCTGTTGAGGCTAAGGGTACTGGAATAAAATCATAGGGAGGAACCGGACTTCTAAAACCAGGCGTACCGCTTGTTTGCCAAGTTCCACCTTCAGCAGCACAAGTTTGTTCATCTTTAATAACATTACCATTGCTGTCTAGATATTTATCACAATAATTAACAATATCTGTAAATATAGGAAGTTGATTTCCTGCACTATCCTGAGTTAATTCTAAAGCTATATTCTTAAATGCAGCATTTATATTATCTGAAAAGTCTTTTCCAACTTTAACTGCGGACATACTATCAATTAATAGTTGAGAAGTATCTTTTAAAGTCATTTCTGTTATAGGTTTATATACATCTAAAAGATCAGTTAGACTCATAGTGCTAATTTGAGCACTTAGAGTTTGTATTTTTCTATAGTTTTCAGTTAACTCCTTTAGTCTCTGTTTGAATATACTAAGTTTATCTGAAAATTTTCTAGCACTTTTATACGTTAAAAATAAATCTCTATTATGCTCTTCTCTATACACAGGCCAATGTATTAATGGGTCTTTATTATTTCCATATATATTTTTACCTAAAGTATTACTTCCTGAAAGAACTAGATTATTAGGATATCCATCATCCCATAGTAAGTTTCTATATTGATATTTGTAAGGAACAGATTCTTGCGGATATTTTGTAGTTAATGTTTCATCCATATTTTTATTTCCTGTGCTAGCTCCATCTTCTAGCTCAATTATATGGTTTTTCATAGCCGAATCTACAATATAAATTTTATCTACTTCGTTTTTTTCATCTCTATCTGTACTCCAAATAGTAGAATCTCTAGCAGTTCTTACCGTTTTTAGTTTAGTCTCTGCCATAGCGTCTTCCCAATACTTCCACATTCTAGCAGAAACACCATATGGCGATCTATTCATTCTTACCACCGAAATATGTGCTTGAACACTATTCGGAAATCCTGGAATAGTAGATACATTTATACTTTCTAGATATACTGGTATAGGAGCAAATCTATTTAATAAACTTCCAGCAGGATTAGTTTTTAAATCTGTATTAAAGGATTCTCTTCTACCAATCCACATATCCCACACACTATGATTTTGTATAGTAGAAAAAGGCATGCGATGAAACATAGCAACTAAAGGTCTCAGTTGTTCATTTATAGCCCTAGCTCCATTAAACATTAATGTCATATCAATTCTAGGTATTGTATTATTATAAGTAAATAATGGATCACCTGACGTTCTTAATGTATCTATAGCTGTACTTTGGTTGTGCTCTGAGTATCTTAAAGATACGGGAGGTACTGCCATTAGAATATCCCCGATATAAGTTAAGCCGGTTTCTTCCGCTCCTATTCCATATTTATATAATAATGGATCTACTGATACTTCGCTATATCTTTTTTGTACATCTGCATTAACAACAGTGCTTAGAGCTGCAGCGGTTACTTTATTCGGAGAGCTGTATGAACTTGTGCTCGCAGAAGGAACAACATTATTTACTGTAGCTAATGTTGTATTATTTTGATTAATGTTAGAAAATAAAGTATCTATTCCATATATTTGATATTTTTCAGAACATAAATATAAATCATTTAGATTTTTTTGTGAAAAATAATTATCAATAGCAGATTCAGGAAAGTACTTATGTAATCTGCTTTGTGTGTCGTTATACGCTTTTTTGGCATGGTATATTACACTTTCATATACTGCTTTCCTAGTTACTCCTGTAGTAAAAATCTTATCAAATTCTTCTTGAGTAGTGCATTTTTTAGGAATAGTATCTATTCCTGACCATTGTAAATAATCGAAAGCAGTTACTGCTTTTAAATTTGGATTATTTACATATATATTAGTATGAATATTTGATAAAGACCAGGGTTGTACTGATCCTTTCGATCCCAAATAGCCATGTTTTCCAGTTATATTTTGTAAAACTAAATTTTCAAAAGTGTGAGAAGGTTTACCATGTACAGCATCTGCTATATGTAGGCAGTGTAAAAAAGTTTGTTCAGGTATATTTAGTACTGTTGGAAATAAAGAACACTCCTTATTTCCATCCATAGAAAATTTAAGCTCTTCATATGCATTTTCAAAAATTAAACTATGCCATTCATCAATAGCTTCTTGATATTTTATATCTTGAGGAGAAGGCGTAGCTCCAGGTTGGACAATATATTTTTGCAAATATCTCAAATAAGTATTTATATTTTTGCCAGATATTTGAAAATATCCTAAGTGATAATCATCTATAATATTACCATCGTTATAAGTTTGATCTACTCCTCCGTACCTTCCCGGACCTCCTTCTGAATTTGCAATATAATTTCTCAATGTAATAAATAAATCTTCTTTAGTAAATTGAGAAGGGGATACATTTTTATGTCTAGTATTTCCTTGTGCACTAGACGAATTAGAAGTAGACTTAAATGTCTCATGAAAAGGAGGACTTTGAGTTTTTAATAAATCTAAAAGTTTTGTATTCTGCCAAGCTAGGCCTGTGTAGTAGTATTGCCCATTAGGATCTGCACAACTATGATATCCTAGGTCATCGCAATATTGTTCATAGAGTTCTTTTCTTTCTTCAAAACAGGTAGCGGTAGAACATGCATCTTTAAACCCAGGTATAGATTTTAAATAATCAAGTAAAGAATTTGTATTTAAATTAACAGCCATTAATTTCTATTTCCTTGATTATTGTTTGTATTCATTGGAAAACCATGTCCTCTGTGTGCAGCGGCTGTGTTTACCAAGCTAGAAGCTTGATAGTGAGGAGACATAGAATTTGATCCACCTATAGTGATTCCAGATCTAGACAAACTTGAGTTCTGATGTGTAGGAGATGGTTGACGCATAGACCTAAATATAGACATTTTATCTGTAAAATCAAAGTCATTTATATCGACTATTGTTGCAGAATTTGTTATTTCTGAAATAACAGCCTGTAGGTAGCCAGCTAGATTAACAACATTGTGTTCATATGGCAAGGGTTGTAGAGTAATTTCAATAATAGTCTTCACTATTTCATTACACCTCCAATTTGTCTAGAAAACTCATGAAGATTAGCAGGATTATTTCTTCTAAGCTGTCTATTATGTCTAATAGTATTTGAGGGCGGAGGCGGAACATAACCACTCCTCACTCCTGTGGATCCCATATATGTAGGTAATCCAGCTGCTTGGCGAAGCCTGTCTATTAAAACAGGGGAGGTTGTTTTCATAGAAACCTCTCGACTTCGATACCCTCTACTAATTTCTGCTAATGAAGGTATGTCATTTTCTTCTCCTTGCCCTCTCTGATCTGGAAGCAGTAAAGAATTTGTATTGGGATCCATTATTGAAAAAGCTAATAAACCTACTGCAGTTCTTTTTGTCCACTTAGAATGTGATATACCTTCTATCATTCCCTTTCCAAATTTTGATAAAGTTTCTAATCCTGACCTTTGAGCCATTTTTGGTAATTGACTAGCCATTTCGTGAGACGCAATACTGGCAAAGTCATCTACGGTCGATATCATAGAAAGATCTTGTTGGGACATTATTTGACTTAATTCATTCCCTATCCATCTATCTGCTCCTTCACCCATTGTTCCAAGCAATGCTCCATAAATGGCTCCTCTAGGATTTCTACTAGCTAGTGTAGCATTAATATTTCCTACCTTCATACCACTTCCTACTAATGTATTATGCACTTTATTTAAATGCATAGATGCTTGCACACTCGCTACAAATTGTTCTTTTATACTAGATGCCTGTAATTTAGCTTCTTGCATAGACCCGCCAGAAAAAATATCGGAGCTAGGATCGATATAAAGATTTGCAAAGTTTGCTCCACTAATACCTAATCCATCATAAATGTTTAAAGCTATTTGTCTACTTTGATCTTCACTAATACTACCCGCATGAAACTGCATCTTAGTTGCTACAGTAGCCATAATATCAGGAATCATGCCTGCACCTTTAGCTTTCTCAATAGGAACTTCATGAGTAAATAACCTTATCCAATCTGTTAGTAAATCTACATTTCTATATGCTTGAGTTGGTGTAAATTCTTTTGTAATTGGATTAAAAGTTTTAAAGTCAGCTTGTAAATTTAATATTTTCCAAGCATCATCAGCTTGCCTTACAGCCCTATCTCCAATTCTTTTTAAGTCTGCGCCATCCATAGAAGCTTCATTATATCCTAAATCAATCAAAAGACCTCTCACACTATCTTCATCCATTGTAGGATCTGTAAGTTTTAATTTTAAAAAGTCAACAACATCAGTTTTAAGGGATGAAGTATTTCCATTGTACATCAAATCCCACTGTTTTTGTTGCTCACCTATAGGACCCGTTAGCAACTGCTGTACCATGTAAGTTAAACCTCTGTTTTTTAAAGTCTCGTCTGCATGATTTGTAGCTATACCTGTTACTATTTCATTTAATTGTCTTGCTAGTACTTTTTCAACATCATCATTGCCTAGTTCCCCAATTAGATGTCTATCGTAATTCCATCCCATAGCTCCTGCATTTAAGTCTGCAATATTTTTATAATCGAGTCCTCTAAATTCCAGGGCACCTCCTCCCATTTCCATTCCTCTCATTCTCATACTTTCTATAATTCTCATTCTTTCTTTAAATATAGCTTTGCTAAAATCATCATTATTACTAGAAGTAGGCCTAATAGTTTGCATCATTCTCATAACAAGGTCACCATCATAGTCACCACGCATCATCATTAGTTCTAATCCATTTATTGCTACTATCTTTGTTAACTCTGCGGGTTTAACTCCCATATCTGAAAATAACTTATCATGATAAACGTATGTGTTGGCGAACATATAACCTAATTTATTTTCAAACATTGGATTACGAGCTAACGTATCTATTAAATGTGTTCTACCTGTTAACAGTTTTCTCCAATGATCTGCTGCATCATTTCCTTTAGTTAAATCCATCATGATTTCAAATGGATCACCATTTACAATAGAAGAGGCAAGCTGAGATGAAGCAATAAAGTTTTCACCTAAACCTAACCCTGCTGCTCTTAAATAGCCTCCTTCTGCTAGATTTCCAATTCTACTACCTCCAGTAGTAATACCAGAAAGCACATCTCTATACGTAATTGACTTAGTTGCATCGATTAAGCTGTCAATTAAAGTAGGAGCACTGCGTAACCTTTTTCTAATATCAAGATAATGTTTACCTTCTGCAGTTTTAAGATAGTCTCTTTTACTTAAATTAAGTTTTTTAGCATTTTCTGAAATAGCATCATCTAGCTGATTCATACCTACTTTATCTTTTAATTTAGTAAGAGCTTCTACTATTGGATCTGATTTTCCTGATCCATAATTAGATATATGAGAATCTAAAAACGTTTGCCAAGACTTAAAACCCTTGCTTCTAACAAAGCTATCATCTCCAGTTTTATATTTAGCAATCATAGCGCCAACTGATTGCTTAGCTAATAATACAGAATCTACTGCTTTAGCATACTGCTGCCCTCTTCCATATAACTGATTAGCTTTCCATACTCCACTACTTATTCCGCCGTATACACCTTTAACAACTTCTGGAGCTATATCAGCAAATAGATTATCATACATTCCTTTTAATTTTACTACATCTTTTTCTGTTATTCCTCCTCTTCTAGGATCTACTACTTTTTTAAGCTCATCATTAAAATCTGTAATAATTTTTTCCATTTCAACTTTATTAGCTGAGGTTCCTGCTAATAAATATTTTTGTTCTTCTGCTAAATATATAGGATTACTTGTTGGTATATGAGGCATTAATATACCATCTAAAGGATCGATAAATGAGCCAGGTAACTGTTTAAACATTGTTTCAAGCATTTTCAGTTCGCCTGGATTTCTTTTTGCTAAGTCTCTTAATACATTTCTAATCTCTGCACCTAGTTTAGTTCTTCCTTTTAGATTTATGTCATCTATTGTGTTTTTTAAGTCTAATCTAGAATCACCTAATGCATCTAGAGCATTCTGTAGCATTGCTTTATTTTCTTTAGATAACAATTCCATTTTAACAAAATCAAATTTACTTGATCCTCTAAATACATTCATATTTTCGAAAGATTCTGCCGTTAGTAATCCTCCTACTACTCCGCTTTGAGATAATTTTAAAGATATATCATCTGTTAATTCAGCTGCTAAAGAAGAAGCATCAGCTTCTGAAGCTCCTCTAGCTAGTAAGATTTGCTCTATATTTTTAGCTGTAAACTTATCAGCATTTAATTTACTTAAATCAAGTTTTGATAAATGTCTTATATCTTTTTTCATTTCTTCATAGGATAAAGTTTTATATTTTATTTTATCAAAATTATATCCATCTTGTAGTGCAGCTGCTGCTTCTAGATGAACTTGTAAAGCTTTCTTTACATTTTTATCATATCTACCAGAAGTTGACATGGCGTGTCTCATAAATGCATCTCTAAATACTTCATTATTTCTAGAATTATTATATATAATCATTTGCTGCCAAATACTAAATGTTTTGTTTAGCGGAATACCATGAGCATCAACACTTCTTTTTAAAGGATCTCTAATGTCCATAAAGTCTTCAGCTACTGAAAACTCTCCCTGCATAATTGTAGCAAATGCTTCTACTTTAATTCCAGCAGCTAGTCTTCCTTCTGCATCATAAAGCTTTCCAGTTTGTAATTTATTCACATCTATTTCATCTCCAACTACCCCTATAACAGGATCAAATAATGCTACATCTGTTTTTCTAACTATTCTCTGCATTTCATTAATAACATTAGCTTCTGATGTAGAAGCATCAAAGTTGGTGGCCATAGATAATATAACCTTTTCTTGGTTAGCTCTAGCCTTATCATACACTCTCCCTAGTTCACTTCTTATATCTTTGTCTATTCCATATTTTTTTAGAATATCTTGATTTTGTTTAATAAAGTTTTTTCTAAGTTCAGCATGAGTTATTCCAGCACTTGATAGCATCTTATAAACTTTATTCATTATATCTTTACTTCCTAAACCTAGTTTATAATTATCTACAAGCTCAACCATTACAATAGGATTTTTAAATCTTTGACCCGCTGCAGGTTTCCCTTCTGTAAGATTAAATACAGCTTGAAACTCTTCATCAGTTACATTAAAAGCTTCTTTTAACATATTCTTAATCTGTCTTTTTTGCTCAAAAACACTCAGATCTTGCTGGTGTATTTTAAGTAAAGATCTACGCATATGAATATCTATCATATTTGCCATATTAGGTTTTTTGGCAGCTAATACTAAACCAATGCCTTGACCAAAACTAAGATTATTACCTATACCATGTATATTTCCTTTAAATATTTTTCCACTATCAACTATCTTCGCAAAACCTGGAGTTTCAAACGGAGTAATATCGTAGATAAAAGTTCCTTTATCATAATCAAAAGTTATTTGATCAAGAATAGCTGCGTATTTTAAAGGATTGTTAATATCATACCTAGACTTTTTATTTGGTCCATCAACGTTAAATTCATTTTCTAGCAATAAAGGACTTCCTGCTTCAAGAACATTAATTTTATTTTTACCCATTAAAGTATTTACTCTATCTTTATAAGAGTTTTGAAATCTAAGCTGCATGATCATGTTATCTCCATCCATTTGGATAACATCTTTTAATAGTTGATCACCCATTTTAATCCTAGATTTGCCGCGTCCAAGACTTATAGTTTCATTATCAACCATATTTAATATCTCTTCAGGCATGTGAGCTTTATGTAAAAATTCTCTGACAGTAATAGTTTCTTTTTTATTTATTCCTAAATCTTTTAAGAAAGCTTTAGCTTTAGTTCTACGATCTTGAGAAAATGAAGCTGCTCCTCTAGTACTTATAGCTGTAAAAATATCTTGTGCTTTTTTACTATAAATAGCAGGATGAGTTCCTTCTGCTCCTTTTGGAAAGTGCCTAGCTAATTGATGTGCGCTTTCATTAGCCCATAAAGCAGTATCTTGAGCAAGGATACTATTATGATCAGGTAAATAGGCAGTCATAACATTAAATCTATTTGCAACAGGTGCATTTAAACTTCCAAGACGCTGTTGATATTCATTAAATTTTCTTGAAATAGTTGCTTGTAAACTAGTAGTAAATAAACTATCCCCTGAAGTAGCATCTATACTTTTCTGTACAACAGGCATTTGTCCGCCTGAAGCAGCTATCTCTGCAGACTCTAGACCAGGTAATAGTGTTTTAGAACTTGCAGTTTGATACATTTGTTTCTGCAAATTAGTATACTGTCCAAAAGGTAGATAATTTTCTGGACCAAATAGTCCTCCTCTACCTGCTGCAGCTCCTGCTGGTGTAAATGCAAATAAATGTGAAAAAATTCTTTTACCAAATTCTTCGGGTCCCTGTGGTCGTTCTGGTACATCATACAAAGAACTAGCATCAGCTAAATCTATATTACGATACCATGCAAAACGTTTACCTTCTACGATTTGTTGTGCAGTGTTACCTAGTTGAGTAATAGACTTATACAACTCTGGGTTAGAGGATTTAATTTTATCTATTTTCCATTTTAATAAATCTTTAAGTATTAAAGACTTTCTAGTATCAAAAGGAGCAGAGTGATGTCCCTGTTGTCCAAAAGTATTTATAACATCCTCAGGATTTTGAAGTATCCAGTTTTTTATTCCTAATCTAACATTTTTAGGAAGCTCATTTATATATTTATTAACTTCATTATTAATTCTTCCCTTAGATCTTTTAACTGCATCTGACAACCCCCTAGTCCACGTATCTCCTTTTATGTAATCTTTTTCAGGATTAATTTCTGCAACAGATTGATTCATAATTACTTCAAAACTATTTTCTAGACTAGCACTTTGTACTCTTTCAACATCTAAAAAAGCAGCCCTGGCCATAGCATAGGTATCCATAACTAGACCCTTAGATGCTAAACTCTGAGAACTAGTATCTAGTTTTAATCTTTCTAATAATCTAATTTCATCTGCACTAAGCAAGTCTTTATTGTTTTCTAGTACTCTGCTTACAGTTTTATTTAATATTGGTAAGTCTGCATTAGCAATATTGTGACCAAGCCACGCAATTGTTCCATCAGGAGATTTATATGCATTTCTAGCAATCTCCACCATACTACCCCATTCACTCCATATTCTTTCTTTTGCACGAGTTAAACCATGAGTTTTAACATCTACAAATCTAGCCCCACTATCTATATCAGTTTGAGCCTCCTTAAAAGTTTTAACTAAATCTTCAAATAATTGAAAGCCTGAAGGATCTTGGTGTCTTGCTGTAAATAATCTTGCACTCTGCCTGACATCTTCCCAATTTTCTGGTAGTATAAAATGATTATAAATTTTTTCGTCTGATCCGCCCTTTTTAACAATGTAGTTCATCCAAAATACTCTAGTTCGTGCATCTCTAGTTTGAAGCTGTGAACCTTTAGTACTTGAGGTAGGGGAATTAAACTCCATATCAAACGCAATTATAGGTGTCTCTGTGTTGTACGTCATAGAGTCAGTAAAGAAAGATTGTTTAGCTAGAGCATGCATTTTATAGAAAAAGTCAGGACGTTCTCCTGCTAGATTTCTAAAATCATCGCTTATTACTTTAAATCCTCTCATTACATCTTGTAAGTGAGCGGTTTGAGGTCCAACTAGTTCTCTATAAACCGTTCTTGTATGAGCACTCATTTGATCTATCTGATAACCCTCTAATCCTGCATCTAATAAATCATTAATTTGTTTAGTAACATTAGAGAATGCATCTTGCATTTCAGCTAAGGTCGCAGTGACAGCATTTGTAGTTCCTTGAACTAGCAGTGCTGTATTATGTACTTGAGCTCCTCTATGAGGAAGAAACATTCCAAATCTTTCAATATTAAAAGATTGTTTAATAGAAGACTTATGTTTTCCCATATCAATAACAACTGTAGCTTTTGGAAAAGGTATATCCCCTCTAAGTATAGAAGTTAACTCTACACGTACAGACATGGAGTTGATAGTTTGGATATACTGAGTAGGCGAAAGACCTGCATTTTTTGCTAGCAAGTTAAGTTGAGCTTTAGCTGCTCGTCTTTGTTTCTGATTAGACGCTGTTGTAGCTAATTCATTTAATCTATTAACTTGCTGTTTTAAATCAGCAATCTGATTTTGATAAGTAGATAACCCATTACTTAATTGTTTTGCGTATGCAGTGTGACTAAATGTAGAGTCATATAACTCTGGATGTCCTGCCGCTCTTAGTATTGCTAAGTGCTTTTGTTCTAAACTTGCCATTCTTTCATTTATTACACTAGCGCTACTGCCTCCATTTGCAAGTTCAGAAGGAGTAAGACCTGTTGTATAGTCTCCCAGCATGGCATTAATATTTTTAAATATATCATCCGAAGTCATTTCGCCTGATACTCTAAATACATTTTCAGCTACCCCAGAACCTGCCCCTACTATATTATTAGTCATAATATTATAAGCTCTTTGAGCATTATTAACAGGTAAATCTAATTGCTGTTTAACAGATGGAAATTCTGCAGGAGCAGATACTTCATTTACCATATTTCTGGAAGGAAAAGCAGCCTCTCTGTCTCTAGCTAATTCTTCCGCAGATTGAGCCCAGTTTGGTATAGCTGACGCTTTCTTAAATGTTTCAGCCCCTGCAGAATTTCTAGCTTTATTTAAAAGTTCTTCTTTAAGATTTTTAACTTGTACTTGTATAGGCTTAGAGCCTGACATAGAATTTACTATGGCATTATCCTCTGCAGCAGCAAATAAGTCTCCTAGCCTTCTTGCTATAGTTTCTCTAAACGATTGAAGTCCTCCGTTATAAATCCATTGACTTTGAGAACTAACAATTCCTAACATTGAAGGTAACGCTATCAATGCTGCAATCGCACTACCTCCTCTTCTTTCTAAAGACTTATCATTGGTAGCATCATCTAAAATTTCATCAATTCTTTTATCTGATTTTTCTGCCATTAAATGCCTCCCATCCGATCTATTAAGTCATTAGTTGAACTTCTTTTAACATTTATTACTACTGTAGTATCAGAGCTATTAGACGGTATCTGTCTGACATTAATTGTAGCTCCCCCATATCCCATTCTTTCTAGTAGTTTGCTTAATGTATCTCTAATTTCTCCCTGACTTAAATTACTTCTTATCGTAGAAGGGGAAACTCCTTGAGCTTCTATATCTACAGGTTTTATAGCAAAAGGATTAGTAGCTATCCTTCTCATTTGATCACGCCATCCTAAACCAAAATCGTGTGCGTTTAATCCATTATCCTCAGCAGTTACTACTTGGTAGTCTTCTATATTAACGGTAGGATCCATTAATGGATGTAGGTTTGATGGGTTATAATTATTAGTAAAGTAGCTTCCCATGTTAGGCATTGCTACATTTTCTCCTTTGCCCCAGTATATTTGTAGCATATCTCCCATTTGTTTATCTACTACATTTAACACATCTGCTCTTTTGTTTTCAGGTGTATCCATAAATGCTGTCCAAAAGGGTCTGTCCCACGGAGCTAATGCAGAAAATGCACTATACATATTAACGTCCGGATCAAAATCTAAACTACGTTGAGAGTCCTGACCTCCATAGGGAGATCTGAATCCTCTATCTGGACTTCCTATTGTATTATAAGCTTGATTAGCTACTCTACTGTTGTACCCAATAGACGCACTAGGCATAGGAACATTAAAAGCTTGTCCTCCTCCCGTTTCAATCCATCCATATGGATTACTAGTGATTTCTCTTCTCCATTCTTTATTACCTGTAGTTTTATACATTTGAAGTGCTCTTGCGTATTCAACTTTATCAAAATACTCTTGCATTGCTACTCTATCTTTAAAGCTATCAGGAGTGTAATTCGTTCCAGTCATACTTCTATACATTCCATGCAGACTACCATATACTCCGCCGAATACAGTACCAAAAATAGCACCAGGTATACCTCCTCCTAGAAGGGCTCCTCCCATTCCATAAGAAATAGCTCCCTGTAACGGTGTATCTGCAGCCCTTAAGCCTCTTCCATAGGGCTTAACAAAGCCTTCTATAGGTCTAGTCCAAGATGCGAAATCTCCTCTAACCATCATATTCTCATATGTTTCTTCTGGAGAATAATGGCCAATTAGTTTTGTGTGAATTGGTGACCTTAAGTGTGTTGCTGTTTCCCAAACCGATCCTACTATTCTTTCAAAAATATTATAATCACTTGCTGGTTGTATGTTCTCATTATCAGATAAATTTTGGTACTCTGTATCAGGGTCTAATAAATCAGATACCTGGAATCTTCTAGGGTACATTTGATATTTTCTTAGCATAGACTGATGCTGTTTCCCTAAGGTAGTAAACTGCTCTTCTTCTTCTGGAGATAAATATCCCTGATCTAATTGATGCTGTACGAGCTTTTGAGTTTCTCTAAATTTTCTAGAGTAGGGGGATGCATTTAGTAACACTTGTAGCCTGTCTAAGTAAGAGTAACCTTCCATAGCATGCCCATATCCTTGTTCTAAATATTCAGTTGCTAGCATCCTAGCTTGGGCTAAATCTCCTTTGGTACTTTCCCAAAGGTTAGGATTAAAACGTACAGTAAACTCTTTAGTTTGTGAAGGATCGTCTCGAGAGACGTATAAGAGTTTACCACTAGTTACTCCTAGCATAGCCATATAAGTGTTTAACTGAATTTTATGTTTCCATTTGGGTTCATTAAGTTTATACAAACCTACACCCCCAATACTCTTAATCTCAATTGGTAATTCTTTTCCAGTCCGTGGATCATTATACATGGCATCCACGTAACCTTTTATATTATTTTCTGTATCAGCAACCAGCGCCTCTACCCGAGATACTAGACCAGCTTGTACTAATTGACTTTGAACCATTTCGTGAATTTGAGTACCTTCTTCTAGTATATCATCTGTACCAGGGTTGTTGCCCATAGCAAAATCCCCAAGACCTATCATATGTAATGCCTGCTCATAAGGAGTATTACCTAACTGCGACGCACCAGTAGGGAATGTTATTTTGGGATTAAAAAAACTTTCAAAAGACTTTCCAGGTAAAAGTAATTCACCTCTTGCTATCTTACTATTATGTACAGCTGCTCCTGGTACTGTGAAGGTTGCGTCTTCGCCTACATCTATTGCATACACTAATCCTTTATATTTTTCTTTAGTTATAGAAGCTATATCTAAGTAGACTATTGGACCGTGCTTTGTTGTATTTTTATTCATATCAAATGTACAAGGAGTTGAAGCAGGAGTTCTGTAGTTCAGAGTCATGCCCATAAAGAACGCAACTTCTACTGCATAAGTACCTTCAATAATAATTTTATTACACTTTATTTTAGAAACTATCTTGTTTTGCAGTAACAAGGACCATATATTGTATGCAGCATTTTTTGTATGAACAGCAAACTCTAATGTTTTATCTGCAGTTACTGTAAAAAAAGGTTTTAAGTAATTTAATAGTACTGGAAGATCCGCATCTCCAAAGTGCTTAGAAGGTCCATATCTTTGAAAGTGGTGAATCATTTCATAATCAATTTTATTTTTTAATAATGATTCACTATATTGTTTAATTTCTAGTTCAGTAGTTTCAGGAATATCAGATCTTAAGTTTGTAGGATTAGAATGATCAGACCACCTAGATAATAATCCATATAAATAAGCTAAAGAAGCAGTTACAGCTACACTTCCATCCGTTAAAACAGAGACAGAAGAAGGTAAATCTATATTAAGTAATGGATAAGTAACTTTATCAGATTCTGTTAAATCTTTTGCAAATTTCCATTCTTCATCTATATAAAATGGATGCCCACCTGTTACTCTGATTGGGAAGTCTTCTAATCCATTTATGGTAATCACATATATATCTTCATCTACTTTCCTAGTTTTAGTTGCAGAAACAGGAAAATATCTGCCTTGTAAAGTTCTTACTAAATCTCCTTCACTTATAGAGTCAGCTCTTTTTAGTCCAGAAGATGTTTCAACATAAGTCTCAGGAGTTAAACAATAAGGATCACCTTGTTGAAAGTTTTCAGGCATCCATCCTGGCATTTGATTTTGTAAAATATTAATTGATTCAAAACTAGTACGAGGCCTAGGAACAGCCCTTCTGTATAACTCAGTAGTTCCCATTAAATCACCAAAACCTTGATCCCAAAAAGTTCTTGCATGAGAATCTAATATATTTGCATTCTGAGCTACTGGAATATCAGTAAAGGGCTCATCTCCTCCCCATAACATAGCTGAAGTAATAAAACCAGGTAGACCTAGAGGCTCTATCCAACCCTTATAAACTTGTTCTCCTATTAGAGGTTTTAAATTATTTTGAGACATTACAGCTTTTTTTCCATCAGCGCCCTGCTCTGAAAAATCCCCCATAAAGCCCATATATTGGGGTCCATATGTTCCTAAACTTTCTCCCTTCCAATTAAAAGATTGACCCTTCATATATGCTTGTCTAGCTTCATTAGCATGCATTTCTCCTGAGAAAGCCATAGGATGTAGCTTATTGTACAAACGACCTACTGTAGCTCCTAGAGTGGGCCCAACTAAAGGGACTTCTGAAAATACGGTAGAAGGCTCATGGAAAGGCCTATTCTGATATTGTTTTTTCTCTAAGTAGTGTGGATCTACTATATCCATTAAAGAAAAGTCGACTAGTGGAATATCTTTAGCTAAAAATTGTTCTAGTTTTGATCCATACAACTCAGGACCAGCTTGGAACTGAGATTTTAATCTAGGATACCATCCCGGTTCATATCTTTCTATTCTGCCTCCAGCTATAGGAGTTAGGCCTAAAGTCCAACCTCTTCCTTTTCTTACTGGAAGTAGCTCTGTTCCTTCATATATATTTTGTAAAGATTTAAAATCTTTAGTCATATCTGTAACAAAGGGTGCTAAAGGAGGTAGAGCTGCTAAGAAAGATAAAGGACCTTCTGCAAGTTGAGGCTGTAAATAAGCATTTGCTAACCCACCTAATATAGCTCCCTTAATACCTCCAGCAGCGTATCCAACCGCTGCTCCAGGTAATACTTTGGTAGAGCCAGGCATAAGACCTTCCATGTAACGCGCGGCATTATCTATTCCCATTTTATCATAAGCCCAGCCAGCCATCATTCTAGCTTTAACCATTTGATCAGCGACACCTACTGTTATTCCTTCATCTAAAAATGTCCAATCAAAAAGACCTGACGTATCCGTAAATGTATCTGCAGCATTATAAGCTATACTTCCTAAAGCAAAAGCTCCTAATCTTTTGCCCCATAAAGCTGCGACATCTCCTACTCCTGGGTGCTTTGCTTGATCCCATCCGAGCCCAGTAAAACTCGTAATATTATTAACTGTACGTAGAGCCCATCCCATGCCAAGTCCCGCTTGATCTTTAAGGGCAGCAGGATAAGCGACAAAAGGATTAGCATCTCTTACTTGATTTGCTGCTCTAACAACGTCATCTACAACAAAAGAGCTATTAGCGGCATAAACTGTATCGAAAGTATTTGTCTGGGCCATTAACTCATCTATAGCTGATCCTTTTCCTGATAGTGCAGTTCGGTCTAATAAGTCAGTCTTAACTAAATTAAGAAAAGATTGGTGCTTATCTCCTATAGATTTACTTACTCTATTAATTGCTTCTGTGCTAAAAACTCCTCCAACTTCAGGATCTAATAAATTTTCTGGAACAACTCCTGATAATCTGTATCTTAATTTATCTGCAAACATTCCAAAATCAACTTTTGCTAGTTGTTTTGAAGATACAATTCCCTCAGTAGCTGCTTGTTGCAAATCACCACGCAATAAGCTGACTATATGATTTTCTTCTAGTCTATTTAGATTAGAATGATGCACTGCATACTCATAAATAAATCTTTTAATTTTTTGTTTTGGGGTTTCTACTCCCCCTCTGTCTGCTAGTCCTCTTCCTGTTGTTTTAACAGATTCTATTATTCGATCAATAGCCTTATCTTCTCCAAATACTTTAATCGGAGAATCCTTTGATTTTTTAAACAAGTCTGATGCAATTCCAATTAAAGCATCATCATCTGCTAATATAGCATTAGCATCAAATCTTTCATGCTGCGAAGACTTTTGAATCACACCCTGATTATCTAAAAATTCTAAAACTCTTCCCATAAATCTATCTTCAGATAGAGTTTCGTTAAAAGACTCTTTAGACATTTTATTTCCATAAGTTCTTGTTCTAGCTAATAAATTTGCTATCCTATGCGAAGCACTTTTACTTCCAAGAACATTATCATCGACACCTTTCCCCCATGATTTTAAATCAGAAAGTGTATTTTTTGCAAAACCAGTACTATATGGAAAACTACTTTTACTATCTAGTAGGCTATTAATATTATCTGGCATAAACTTCCTAAGTTTTCCAAACCAACTAGGAGTAATACCTTCATTATCTAATAAACTAAAATTTCTTTGTATGAAGCTAACAATTGGATTATCACTAGGAGTAGACATTCTATCTTTGGGAGTAGTGTGCTGCCTTATTAACCCTTGAATATAGACGTTTGCAAGCTTAGGAGAATCACTAACTAATCCAGCTTTTAAATCTCTTCCTATCTGATCCCATGCACCACCTTGATAGTCAAACAAATTATAATTTAAATCACCTGCTTTCCTTGTTAATAATCCAAGTCCATCAACCTCTTTATTAAATCTATAAATATTAGGGTGAACCTTGGATCTTCCGCCCATACCAGAGTGAGTTACCCATGGACTGTTTTTAAAAGCTTGAGTTTGATTAGCTGGGTTTATAGCTGCAAACTCTTCCATTGGTATTATTCTATGAAAAGCTTGCTGATCCGCAGCCATTACTTTAAACGGAAATAAGTCAGCCATAGAAAATTTTCCACCTAATACTAAAGGCTTAGAGTGTAACATTTTTGAAGACCAATACTTCCCGCTCATGGGAGCTAAGTCCACCAGCTTACCTGATCCTTCATGTATAAACATATTTCTAGATACTAAATTATCTATAAATTCATCTTTGCTATTTTCTTTTAATAGCTTTTTCTTTCCCTCTCTTCCATGCTTCTTTTTTAAAGTATCATAAATACTACCTAGAGTATCCTTGTCTTTAAAATCTGATCCACGAGCTCTTCGTAAACCTAGTAATTTTGCCATATAAGGCATTCTATCAGATTCATTATAAAATTGTTTATGTACAAAACTCCTACCTGAACCCGCATAGTTTGTAGTTCCCATGATTCTTGCATACAAACTTTCTCCGCTACCCGTTCCCATAAAGTGTATAAAATCATCAAAATTATCTCTAACTGCAAAGTCAGAATTTTTATCCATTCTTTGCATTCTTTGTTTATACTTTCTTAAGGACACTTTATAAAGATGACTTTTCTTTTCATGAAAATCTTCTACTGCTCTTTTATAAATATTTCGAATACTATTTCCAGTCCTTTCGTATCCTGACTGTGTTTTTTTGGTAGCTGTAACTAATTTCTTTCTCCCGGGTCCAACTGCATGCGCAAAAGCGCCCATACTTGATTTTAATTCTGATCCCCACTCTTTTATAGGCCTTCCCATAAATTCTTGATCTAAGTATTTTCCACTATTAAAAAAACTAATAGTTTCTGCAACTCCAGATTGTACTCCTTTAGGTATACTTTTAGCAAAAGAATCTGCTAGCATTCCAAAACCAGCACCAACTACTTTACTTCCTCCCCTGAATATAGCATCACCAGCTAAGTACATAGGTATAAATTTAGCCATTTCTTTAGCATGGCCAGGTATATTATACCACGCAGGCCTTTCTCTTGTATCAGGTCCTCCTCCAAATTTACCTATATTATGATCTAGGGCGTAGATAACTGGAAAGAAAAAAGCAGTTTCTTTAGCGTAACTTGCAGCCATGCCACTGTGCACTGCGCTTTTACCCGCTCTTCCTAATGATCTATAATTTCTATACCTTTCTATTTTACTCATTCCAGCCCAAGACTCTTTTATAGATGAGTATCTTGCACTGTTAGCTGCAGTGTGCATCCAATCAGCTAGACCTCCCACACTGTCCATAACTGATCCCTTTTGGAAATTGGCTCTACTTAAAAAAGCTGTTAAAGAGTCCCCTTCTTTCTGAGCGTACTTAGCCGCATCTCTAAATCCTTTGCTATGCTGAGCCATAGATTTAAAGATAGCACTTTTACCTCTTTTAAATCCCATATTTGCAAGAATAGTTCCTCCTACAAATAGTCCCATAGTTGCTACAGCTTGTCCTAAAGACTTAGCTATCGCACTACCGGGATCTTGCCTAGGATTTAAATCTTCTTCGTACTCTCTCAAAAGAAATACTCCTTATTATTTTTTAATAGATTTTAATGCGTTTGATAATGCTGCACTTGCTTTATTAGCTTCTTCTTGGCTAACACCATAGCCATCTCTTACTGCTCCAGCTTGTGCATTATTGTTATTATCAAAATTACCGTCTTTTGACAGTATAGGCGTTTGTAGAATTTCTTCAACTATTGCTGCAATTTTAACCAACTTACTCAGAGGTAAATCCATTAAATGAGCAAAATCAAGAGAAGGCATAACTTTACATAGTATTGAGGACAATGCTATATTAAAATTAGCTTCTAAATTCTCTTTTGCCCACTTTCTATTTTGTTCAGTTAAATCAGGCAAAGTTGATTCAGTTGGAAATGACTTAGTCCAAATTTCTGAAGAAAGTGTTGAAATACTACCTGGCCTAGAGAAGGAAGGTAGAGGTTCTGGATGTAATACGGCCATGACGCACATAGCCATCTCAACGTCTAGACTAGCCTTATTATTACTCTTTAGCTCTAATACACTCTGTATTTCCCAGCCATTAAGAGTTCGATAATAAATGTCTTGTCCTTCAATTGAATACATGTATACATTGCCGTATACAGCTTTCCACTCTAATATTTTATCCTTCACACTAAAGGTATGTCAATAAAAAAGGGGAGTAATTGCCCTCCCCCCTTTTCTTTATAGAAGTTTCTAGTGAATAGAACTTTACAGTTCTACGCTTTCTCTATCAGCTACAAAGCCAGAAAACTTAGATACTTCTTGGGCAAGTACTGTAACAGCGCCTCCTGGTTCTGCAGACCAGTCAACATCTGCAGGCCATACAGTGTATCTTTTAGATATTTCTGAATCAACATCAAAAGATGTATCACCTGCTTGCATTCTTTCATTTAATTCATTCTGAAAGTCTGTGTATTCCGCTCTATTCATCATACGGATAACATATTGTTTTCCGCCGATAAAACACGCTCTTACCATCCCATGTTCCTCTTTAAGTTTATCAACCTCTTTTTGAGAAGGACCATCCGCACCTAATGGGTACGAATCTGGTATTATATTTTCTTTTTCTTTTTCTGTCATGAGAATTCTCCTTATTAATAAGTGGTATAATTTACTATAATATATTTAGGTATGCAAGAATTTATTTAGGTGTAAGGGCCCTGGCTATGAATTGGTAATTTTCTATGACGTTCTCAGGAGAAGGAGTAGTTGAATGACTTCTTCCGATAAATTCAACATCATGAATTAAGTAATTAAAAGAGTTTGTTTCCCATTCATACTCCGCTCCTTCTAGATTTTCCTCAAGTTCAAACTCATCTTTATTGTAAATGACTTCTAAGTTCATAGGAAGACCACCATCGAACCCTATTAAATCTCTATTCCAATCTGATTTGTAATTAAGACTAACTACCCCATTAATCATTGTAGTTCCTCTCATTTGAGTATCCATTAACATGTTACCGGGGTTGTATATAGGAGATGAAGCTTGCTCAGATCCAAACTGTATAGCAACAGCATCCAATATCTCTCCGGTTTGATTTCCTACATTAGGTCTCCATGTTTTATTTAGAGAAGCTTGATATGTAACCTCATTTACCCAATCAGATAATGCATCATAGTCTTGTCGATTAACATTATTAGATTTATAATAATCTAACATTTCTTGTAATGCCATAGAAAGATGTATATTATTTAACTTTACTGTTGATACATCTGTAACAGAAGTAGCTGTAACATAAGGTTTCCAAATTAATCCAGCAGTATTACAATCTACTTCGTTTAAATATTTATTAGTATATGTGCTAGTAGCATCATCCCAACAAAATCCTTGGGGATTATTATTAACTCCCCTACCGTCAGCTGTTAAATATCTTAACTCTCCTTGTTCAATTGTAACTTGTAATTTTGAAACAGGAAATACAAAGGTACTTGTAACTTTAGGATATGGATAAGGGCCTCCATATAACTTTACTAATAAATTTGATCCAGAAAAAAACATTAGTAGTCTACATCCTTTGCTACAAATTCATAGAATTCTATAATAGGAGTAGAGTCCATAACGATAGATTGCTGTACCCTTGACAAAGATGCATGTTTAATCGTTATAATCCCTACATCTGCAGTATACTCATATTCTCCATCTTGTAACATATTTTTAAAATAAGGATCCGTAGAGTAACTATTGACTCCTGTATTTGCAATAGACAGTCCCTTTTCAAACTCTGTTTTCATATACATTAGTTTTATATCAAAAAATTCTCTTGAAAAAGCCGCTGTGCCATTGATAGGCGAAGAACCAACAGTATCATCTATCGCATTTGTTAAGTAATTTTCTATATCGTGATTTGTTTCCATATTAATAGAAAATCCACCGTTAACTACTTTGTTTCCTTTTAAAACAGTATCCCATAGTACAGACTTATAGCCATATACAGGTAACTTTTGAACTGATTCATTAAATTCAAAAGTAACAGCATGGGCTACATAAAGCCCATCTATATACACGCTAGCATTTGTACCATTAAAATACATTATATTTTTATCCCAATCCCTATTTTAAATTGAAAATCTTCTTTAGTATTATAGTATTCATGTTTGTATAATCCAAATACATTTATACTAGAAGTTAACCATTTCTTTATTTCAGATTTAACATTTGCAATATAGTTATCGTTAATGTCACTCTTCATATTAATAGAAACATTATACTCTAAATCATCTTTTTTTAACTTTTTAGAAAAACCTATTGTTGCTAAAGGCACAGAATCCTTTACAGATACACCTGCACTTAATCCATATTCCTTCCATACAACTCCAAAGTTATAAGTAATATAAGATATATCTTTTGATTCCTTGTTAACGTAATCTATTCCATAGTAAAAAACGTCATAAGGATTATGAGAAAAGTTAATTAAATCATCCACATAATCTTCTCCTAGCTCTCTTTCCCAGTCCTTTTTTATTAGGTATTTAAAGTTTCCTTCATTTTCTTCTACCTTAATAGACAATTCATAATCTAAAGGTTTAGTAGAGTCGTTGGGGGTTCTTACACTAATAGAAGAACCCCACTCAGCTGATAATCCTAAACTTACTAAAGCACATAATAGTAAATTTCTCATTACACTTTCTCCAGTAATAGACCTGCAGCTTTCATAGCAGCCACCATTCTAGTAACTCCTATTCCACCGCCAAATCTTTCGAACATCTCTAATGATAGATATTCTTCTAATTCATCTTCAACTCTTTTTTTACCAAAGTGATTATATAATAAGTTTGCATATTCACCATCTGATATATTATGAAATTGTTCTCTCATTTCCTGTACATCAGTAGCTCTTTCTGCAGATCCTATTGTTTCCATACCATGCATAATAACGTCTACTTTATTATAAATTCCATCTCCAGCATGTTTCATATTCCAAAATGGATGAGTCCTAAGTGGAAAATGAGTTAAGAAAGTACATGGATCTAAATCTTTACACAAAGCTTCTTCTTCTGCGTAGTCTAACTCAGATACTCCATACTTATCAGAAGCGTCATCATAAGTTATACGCGCATAGTCTTCTTTAGTATTTCCGTTATTAAATCCTAAGTGATTTAATAATTCCATTTCTAATTTTATCATATCTTCCATACCTCCATGAGATTCGAATTCGAACATTGGAAATATTTTATCATGACGTCCCTCTATAGGATTAGGCTCATTTCTATAACTTGTAGTTACACAAAATACACCTTTAGCATCTGGATTATCAAGAAGATCTCTTTCTAACCACATCTGTCCTGTTTGAGGCAGCGGCCAATTAACTCCGCTGAATATGTATTGCGAAATTGTAGCTGGATCTTCACAAGCTGCTAATATAGATTGTCTGCTTTGCGCAGGCACTTCTATAAAACCTTTTTCACCTTGAAAAAAATCCCTCATCGCTTTTACTACTTTACTATAATCATACATGTTTTTCATTTATTATTTATCCTTTTTTTTAGAGTGTCTAAACCAAAAATCTATTACCTTGCCAAATGAGGCGATAAATGTCCCTAGTAATATATTTAATAAGTCTCTATGAGTTTCATCTAGGGCTAATGTGGGATGGAATAAAAGGTATAATATCCACAATAACATGCCAAGCATTGAAATTGTAATAGTAAACTGCATCCAATCAGGCAGTCCGTCACCTCCATTAATACTATCTACATTCTTTTTATAATTTTTATTTCCCGAATTTTTCATCGTATTGTCTTTGCATTGCTGAAACAGCCGCATCTAAAGTACTAAAATTTTCTGAAGATTCAAATATTTTATATATAGGTTTATTGCTATTTGTAAATCCTGTAGTATTAGGACCTACAAGCATAAAGCTAAATTGTACAAATTTTTGATCTGAAATCAATTTATCTATAGTTGTGTCACTTAATTGACATATACCCGCAGGTTTAAGTATCCCTTGTATAACCTCATCTTCTAATAAAGGTGCTTCCATGATGTATTGACCTCCAACTGCTTCACACAACTGGGTATCTTGAGAAACATCTTCAGTCCAAACAAATCCACCTTGTATACAATCATCGACATTATCAATAGTACTGTCTTCACAAGAACCTAAACCTCTATAATAATTTAAACTATTATTATCTAAATCTAAGACTAATCTGAATGTGTCTTGATCTGTTACATTCAGTATTGCTGTAAGCAAGTATCCAGGAGTGTCATAGGTAGAAGGAGGATAATAAGATACTAATTTACTATAATCCACATCAATATAATAAGGATCAGCTGTTGTTTCTAACAATGGCTGGTTTACTCCATTCGCATCAGCTATTGGATTTACGCCTGTAGGAAATACTATAGTAAATGGAGATCCACTAGTAGTATTCGGATCTTTAACTAAAGTATATGCCTGTAAAGGATCAGTTATATTTAAGGTGTCGGGTCCTGTAATAGCCCCATAATTAGGATTACATCCTGAAGGTATATTGTTGCTTGCATTATTAGGATCTATAGTTGTACACGGTTCTCCGCTAGTATCGTGAGTAGGTACTATAGCTTCAACCTCCACAGGAGGCAATGTTAGAGCTGCGTTTCTGCAATCACTCGCAGGCATAGCAGGATCACTGCCACAAAAATATACTTTATCTACAATATCTAAAGTAGCATCTACGGCCGGATCATGTTTAAAAATAGGAACTTCTGCTTCAAATTTAAAGTTAACATTAGCATCTATAGATGGATACGTATCTCCTGTTTTTCTTAAATAAGTAAAAGTAATAGGGAACTCTCCTGTCTGTACATCATATGTTAAATCAAATGTAATTTTGGTGTTACCTGGCTCAAAACCCGTATCTAAAATATTTTTACCAGGTAATTTAGCTAAGATTCCATCTACATTAAAAGTTAATGTAGGAGGCGTACTAAGATTAGAGTAGTCGGTAGTCTCTGTTATATTCATAGAGTGATTAACATTTTGCTGCCAGCCTGTGATATTTAAGGGGCTATGTAAGGGAGTACCAGAGCCTGCTGTCCATGTATTAGCTGTAGCTGTTCCTGATGTACAATCTACTCCATTCCATACTCCACCTGTTCCACATAAACACTCATTCTCATTAGTAAATTGTGTATCACTACAAGCTGACTGAGTTTCAGTGTATAATCCCGGATTTATTATTTGAATTTTTTCATACTGATCTGCTGCATACGTTTTACTTACTGTAAAACCATCTAATGGATCTACACCAGCCATTTGATTATGAGTAGCCCAAGCACCTGTTTGATTATCCTTTAGTCCATCATATGTAAGTATAACCTGTTGAGACTGAGTTGTGCTGTCAAAAACTTTATAATTAATATCTATTAATATATTTCCTTCGGGCATTGTAGGATCCCCAAATATTAGATTCCATAAGGAAGCGAACCAGCCATCATGTGCAGAATGTATAATCATTCCGGGAATCGAAGAAACAGTAACTTCCCAATTGTTTGTAGTAGCGTTTAGCACCGGATCTCCTACGACTATTCCAAAAGGCGTAGGATCTATTTGAGCAGAAGAATCAATACAGCTTAAAGATACATCTGTTTCCTTATTAAAATTAACAGGCTGATCTGGTCCTAAATCTACAGTGACTGCATCATCAAAAGAATTATTAGCAAAACTATAATAATTTATAGTAGTTTGAAATTGTCCTATATACTCAAACTGATAATTTACTATAATTTCAGAAGGAGTGTGGGACGTTAAATTTCCTATAGTTAATATATTGGTACCAGCATCATAGCTAGTAGTAAAATTAGTATTAGACACTGTGTTGCCTTCAGTAACAAATACTTCGATACTGCTTTCATTTACTACTCTAGCAGCTGACGAGTCATTACCGGCATTATTTAGTTCTATAGTTGTAGTCAGCGGAGCTGGATCTACAGCAGTATAATCAATTCCTAATGGAATATCTCCTACATATTTGTATTCATAATAAATTTTAACTTTATATGTTTGATATACAATCCATGGATTATAACTAAAGTCGGTTATAGTAAAATTTCCACCATTATTATATGACATGCCAAAAGACTGTAGGTCTACATGGGCTGCAGAATTACTCCAAGTAACTGGTTTAACTCCCGAAGCAATCACGTAGTCCTCTACTGTGCATATTTCTACATATACAGCATTATTTTGTCCCATTGCTTTAAAATCATAAAACTCACTATAACCAGCTCCAAGAGGATATTGTTCTGTCAAAGGAACTAGACTACTATCCATATTTCCTAAATGATGACTTAGTTCTTTTGAGGTCCAACCTCTTGTACCGCTTACTTGAAAGTTGTTAGTACCTGCTTGATATTGAATAGAGTATCCCTGTTCTGGGACTAACTCCGGATGAAAATAAGCAGTATCAGACCAATCGTAAAGTAATTGAGTTATTTCTGATATTTGATGATCAACCGCATCACCTTGTAAAGCAAAATCTTGGATATTAGATTCAGATGAATAAGTATATGTTCCTATATCTTGAGTATATGATACTGTATTGCTACTAGGTTGTACAATTTTATCTTCATAACCAGTTATTTCTGCTGCATATCCTGAAATCTCTACTTCAGTGTCAACTAAAACTCCATCACCATCATATACATCGTCGTGTTTAGTTAAACTAAAGAACCCAGATATATCTGCACCTGTTGGAGATTTAACTGATAAAACTACTTGATCTTCATTTAAAGAAGGTCCTCCTACTCCTAATGTAGTTTCAATAACATCTTGTCCTGCTGCAGGTTTATCTGCCATAAATTGTTTATTAGCTCCTAATATTCCTGGACCAGATCTAGTACCAGAAACATTCTTGTCTATTAAAGGAGTAGGAGGTACTGAGATAGTAAACTTACCTGTAGTATTCTGTCCAGTCGTCCATGCCCCTCCATTAGTAGTACAGTCCACCTGATTAGTATAACCCGCATTATCGCAATGATCCGGGGCTATCTGTGGAGTTGTATAAAATTCAAAATCTTTAAATTGTAATTGATTAGTATCAGGACCCGTCGTAGAGTTTTGAAGATCCACCAAATCTGCTCGATAAGGCATTGCAGCTGCCCCTGTAGTAAGAGCAGAAGGATCTCCGTCGTCTGGTAAAATCCACATTTCTAAATCAATTCTATCAAAAGAATTATTAATATATGATCTACTTATTTGATAGGATTCGATATAAGGCTCAAGATCTATTTCAAACGACTCTGTAAGAGTTTCTTGTACATCTGCTTCATCAATAGTTACTGTTGCTTTTCCTGGATCTCCTGGATTAACTCCAGCAGTTAAAGTTACTGGGTGTTGACGTTTACTACTTATAGCTTTATAATGTTCATCTACATCATTAGCAAATCCCACAATAGCATTACTATCTACTTCACCCTGTAATGTAAATTCTACACTACCTGGATTCATCGTTACACCATCGTAATATAATATTTCTTCGAATTCTTCATACTCTGCTCTACCTACATTATGTAGATCGTCTTGGAATTTATTGCCAAATACAGGTGGTTTATTTAATCCCCATAATTTTTGCCAACAGTTTCTTTCATAATCATGAAATAAATGTGCATTAGTAATATGAATAATATTGTTATTATTAATATCTGCATCTGGGTGAAAACTTTCATATACAATATTAACAGGACCCTCTGCAGTTCCTCCTTGAGGCATTCCTGTTACAGTTAATTCTGTTATACTAGACATGTTTCCTAGCATATGAGCAGGGACGTCATCGTCAACAAAAATAAGATTAGTATCAGGTCTTACCCATTCAGCAGGATCTGATCCCGCTGTTTTAATAGCATCAGCATTAGACACAGTACTAATAGTATAATCAAAAGAAGCTTCAAAATTTCCAACTTCTTTTTTATCAAATATTAACTTCATCTGTTGTTGACCGGTATCCCAGTTTGCTAATTCATCTCTTTGCTCTGTATAATGTCTATGAGGGGTAGCTCTATTATATGTTGTAGTACTTGGACTTCCTCCTACAGTACTTGCAATATTTGCAACAGGAGAAGTTCCAATATTAACATTATTAGGTCTTAAGTACTCGACATGTTCTGCAACGTATTGGAATGTAGTTTCTAAATAGGCTTCTTCAGTTCCAGTAACTGAGCCTTCATCAACAAAATGCACATTACGTATCCACATGTATGAAAAGTCAGCTGCATTATCAGGCTTAGGTGGACCTATTTTCCCATCTGTCCATAAAGCGCTATGTCTTCCCTTATTTTCCTCAGAGAAGGCTAACATAATATCAAATGCAGGAATATTATCTGCCACTTCTATATTCTGTCCCGCAGCTCCATAGATATCAACTCCACTAACTAGCTCAAAAAAAGCAGCCCTATCAAAGTTTATTATAACTATACTTCCAGCTACTGTTCTTGTGCCTTTAGTATAATCGGTAGCAACATAGCTTCCTAAACTTCTTACAGGAGATTTATCTCTATGAATAGAGTAACTAATAGCGGATAAGTTTTTTAATGGTATAAATGAGTCTTTAGCTACTTGTCCATAAGTAACTATAAAAGCTTTACAGTCAGAACCAGAGTATGCAATATTAGTATTAGGGGGAGCAGGAGTATATGTCTGACCGAATGTTCCAGTGTCTACATCACCAGCTGCGCCACCTCCTCCAATATTGAAATTCTGATTAGATCTTTCCTCAGCTTCTGCCTGCTGATTTTTTAAGTTTTCCTGCGTTTGCGGATCTATAATTTCATTAGGATTGGCCATCTATTCTCCCAGTAACTGTTAATACTAGAGGGTAATTTATTATACCCTCTAGTATTATTTTTATATTAAGTGATTGTAGTAACAATGCTATTCTCAGCAGCGCCTGCAGGTCCTTCAACAGATCTCCAATCATCTATATGTCTTGCAACATACGTGAATTGAGCCTCTTGAATACCGTCATCAATAGAAATACCAGCACCCTCTGATATAATAGTTACGTCAAAAATTCTCATAACCATTTGTTTTCCAAATTCGTTCTTACCATATAAAGTAATATCGAATGGTGGAATTTCATCAGAGTATATAGCTACTCTAGTATCTTCTCCGAAAGGACTACCAGTCCCTCCTGCTGTCTGAGTCATTCCGGGAACAAAACTTTGATCAGTACGATGTACTGAAGAAAGCTCCATTATGTCACGGAGTGCGGCTCTATCAAAGCAAGTCATAACAATTGATCCAGCAACACCACGCTTATTCTTAGAATATGCTAACGCGTTAGGATCACCACAAACAAATATAGGTCTAACCTCTCTGTTTATGGACCATGAAATACCTTGAAGATTACCAATTTCAACATTACCAAACACTGTTTTTATATCTGATCCAGCAAAAGTAGTAACTAATCCTGGGTTAGTATCAACGTTCGATTTAAATGACATGTCAATTTCTCCAAAATAAAAGAACCCCATCATTGACAGGGTTCTTAAAGTATAAGGACTACTCAGAGGCAGTTAGCTCCTAGTCAACTCATATTAGATATGTCACACTTACACTAAGCTGCAGTTATATCTTCAGCAGTTAATTGTACATTATAGTGCACATCTCTAATCTCAAATTGAGGGCTTAAAGTAAGAGGGATAGTAATCTGTCCCAATACTCTTTCGCCAGGAGTCATTGTAATAGGTGCTTTGAATCCTCTTAAGACTCTAGGTACCATCGCATCGCCTAATTGCTTATCCAACGTACTTTGGAAAGCTTGAATTAAAGGCTCACTCGATACTTTACCTATAAAGTCTTTTGCTACAGTTCTGCATATTTGTAAAACTTCTTGAAGTATTAATACTGTCATTAAGTTTTCAAAATCAGAACCAGGTTTAGCTAATGTTCTTGATTCAGTGATTTTTACACCACCGTCTATCATACCTGTAGCAATTCTAGAATCAGATAATAAATCTATCTGTCTAGAACCAGTAGTCTGATCTATTTCAGTATATCTGTATCTCATTCCTGAAATTCCTGGTACAGTGAATCTAAATATAGCTTCTTCTGTAGGCATTGCGGCCATTAGACCTGCAACAGCTGCAGTAGAAATAGCTGTATATCTTACACCGTTAGCCGAGAATATACCTTCAATATCAACCGCATACATAAATGGTTGATGAAAATCAGAAAGTACAGATGCTATATTTCCAGGAGATGGTTGAGAATTAGGCGATGTTAACCAGGTTACCCTGTCTTTAACATTCTCTCTTAATACTCTTCCACCTACTCCAGTTCCAACTAGAGGCTCAAAACCAATCACACCGATCATCTCTCCATTAAATCCATCTAGGAAAGTAGACATTTGTTGACCGAATCCAGCATAAGCGCCAGAAGCAAGTTTTGCGTCCATAGTTAGATCTACTACACACATTATATCAAAGAAATCAGATACAAAGTTTTCATATGCTTCGTTCAAGGTTCCTACTAAATCTTGATTAGTAAGAACTGCACCATTAGCCCCACCACCTAAGTGGAAAGGAGCCTCTGTAGTACCCCAA
>MDSZ01239608.1_pt1 | contig 38843 bp, 32 predicted proteins | sample 811201 | NCBI WGS metagenome assembly MDSZ01 (sample SAMN05326647, study PRJNA326480) | marine metagenome | isolation source: seawater | place: Indian Ocean: North | collected 2010
CCCCATGGGGGGAGGATTTCATCACAACACCCCCTTCGTCGACGGCACCGCATCGCCCTCGATCCGGATGGCTTGGCGCAGGGCGCGGCCGAAGGCTTTATAGACGGCCTCGGTCTTGTGGTGGTCGTCCTGGCCCGTGACCTTGATGTGGACGGCGGCGCCCATGGCCTCGGCCAGGGAGCGGAAGACGTGGGCCGTCAGGTCGGTGCGGTAGTCGCCGATGAAGGGGGTGTCGAACGTGCCTTCGAACAGCGGATAGGGTCGGCCGGACAGGTCGATGGAGACCGCAGCGTTGGCCTCGTCCATCGGCAGGACGAAGCCGTAGCGGGCGATGCCCTTGCGCTCGCCCAGCGCCTGTTTCAGCGCCTGCCCCAGGGCGATGGCGCTGTCCTCGATCGTGTGGTGGGGGTCGGTGTGCAGGTCGCCCTCGCACTGGAGGCGCAGGGAGAAGCCGCCGTGGGCCGCGATCTGCTCCAGCATGTGGTCGAAGAAGCCGACGCCGGTCTCGATCCTGATCGGGCCGGGGGCGTCCAGGTCGACGGCGCAGACGATGCGGGTCTCTTTCGTATCGCGCACGGCCTGGCCGACGCGGGCCGGACGGCGCTTGGCGGGCGTCAGGCCGAAGGCGGCCAGCAGCCGGTCGTTGACCTCGGGCTTGATCGAGACGGGCAGCCGCAACCGGTCGCCGGACCGGTCGGCCTCGATCCCATAGGTCTTCAAGCGCGCCAAGGCGGCGGCCGGGTCTTCGGGGCGGGCCATGATGATGGGGCCGACGCCGGGCTCGACCGTCAGGTCGCGGCCCAGTTCGCGGGCCAATCGCTCGCGCTCGCGCCGGACCGAGGCGATGCGCTCGGTCGTCTCGATCATCCGCGACGGGTCCAGGGCCTGAAGCGCCAGCCGCACCAGGGGCTCCGGCAGGGCGTAGGGCTCCAGCACCGAGGCGAGGCGGGCCAGGGTCGGGCCTTGCGCGACCGCCGCGCCGACGCGGGCGCCGGCTAAGCCATAGGCCAGGGACAGGCTGCGCAGCACGACCAGATTGGGCTGGTCGGCCACGACCGCGACGGCCGAGACGCTGTCGGAAAACTCGATCAGGCCCTCGTCCACCACCAGCAGGGCGGGGGCGACGCGGGCGGCCATTTCGGCGACCGCCTCGGGCGAGCCCAGGGCGCGGACGACCACGGCCGCGACCTCGCCCCTGGCCGGATAGATGGCGGCGAGACGGTCATAGGGCTCGGCCTTCGGCGCCTCGACCGAACCGCCGTCGCGAGCGGCGAGACGCCAGACCAGCTCCAGCCCATGGGTCAGGCCGCGCACCGGCAGGACCTGGTCGGCGGGCACGGCGTAGATCGCGGCCATGCGGGCGGCCAGGGCGGCAGGCTCGCCGGGATAGCGGTCCAGGCCCTCGCCGCCGGAGACCAGCGGGGGATAGGGGGCGGGCAGGGTCATCGGGCGGCTCCGCTATGATCTTCCCCCGCTTGCGGGGGAAGTGTCAGGTCGTGGCGCGAAGCGACACGCCTGACGATGGGGGGAGTTCTGCGACTTGGCGAAACGCCCCCCTCCGACCCTGGTTCGCTGCGCGAACGACGGGCCACCTCTCCCGCAAGCGGGAGAGGGTCTTTAAAGGCGGCCCTCATCCCTCGCTCCTCAGATCCGCCGCGCGGGCGTGGGCTTCCAAGCCCTCCATCCGGGCCAGGCGGGCGGCGATGGGGGCCAGGGCGCGGGCGCCGGCCTCGGTGACCAGCTGGACCGACATGGTGGTCATGAAGCTGGAAGTGGTGACGCCGCCCAGGGTGCGGGCGCCGCCGTCGGTCGGCAGGACGTGGCTGGGGCCGGCGGCGTAGTCGCCCAGGGTCTCGGCCGCGAACCGGCCGACGAAGACGGCGCCGGCGGCCTTGATGGAGGGGAGCAGGGCCTCCGGATCCTCGACCTGAAGCGCCAGGTGTTCGGGGCCGTAGAGGTTGATCACCTCGCAGGCGGCGTCCAGGTCGCGCACCAGGACGGCGCGGGCCTCGTTCAGCGAGGCGCGGGCGACGGCTTCGCGCGGCAGCGTCGCCACCTGGGCCTCAACCTCGGTCAGAATATAGTCGATGGTGGCGCGGCTGGTGGAGACCAGGAGAACTTGCGCGTCGGCATCGTGCTCGGCCTGGCTGAGCAGATCGGCGGCGGCGATCTCGGGCGCGGCGTCGCGGTCGACGACGACCATCAGCTCGGACGGACCGGCGGGCATGTCGACGGCGGGGCCGCCCGGAAGAGCGGACGCCTGTTTCTTGGCCTCGGCCACATAGGCGTTGCCGGGGCCGAACAGCTTGTCGCAGGCGGGGATGACCCCGTCCTCCAGTTCGACGCCGAAGGTCAGGGCGGCGATGGCCTGGGCGCCGCCCATCAGCCAGAGGGCGTCCAGCTCCGCCTCTGCGGCGGCCAGGATCATGGCGGGGTGGACCCCGCCGGACTTGTCCGGCGGGGTCACAGCGACGCGCCGGCCCACGCCCGCGACGCCGGCCGGAATGGCCAGCATCAGAAGCGAGGAGAAGAGGGGGGCGGTGCCGCCGGGGATGTAGAGACCGGCCGAGGCGATCGGACGCCAGGCCAGTTTGGAGCGGACGCCCGGCGTGGTCTCGACGAAGTCGGTGTCCTCCGGCCGGGTCGCCTGGTGGAAGACGCGGATATTGTCGGCCGCCATCCGCAGGGCGCGGACGTCGGCGGGGGGCAGGGCGTTGCGGGCCTCGGCCACGATCTCGGGCGTGATGGCGATGCGGCGGGGCGGGGCCTTGTCCAGCTTCTGGCACCAGTCGGTGACGGCCGCGCCGCCGCGCGCGCGCACGTCGTCCAGAATGGCGCGGACCACCTCGGTGACGTCGCCGGCGGTGCGCTGGGCCGGGCGGGCCAGGGCCGCCGTCTTGCCGGCGGCGTCGAGGGAAGACCAGTCGATACGTTTGAAGGCCGTGGTCATCACATCATCTTCTCGATGGGCAGGACCAGTATGGCCGAGGCGCCGGCGGCCTTCAGCTTCTCCAGCGTCTCCCAGAAGACGGCCTCCTGGCAGACGGCGTGGACGGCGACCGCGTCGTCGCGGCCCGACAGGGGCATGACGGTGGGCGAACCGGCGCCCGGCAGGATGGCGGTGATTTCGTCCAGCGCCGCGCGCGGGGCGTTCAGCATGACGTATTTGGCGCCCTGGGACGACACGACGCCGGCCATCCGCTCGATGATGCTGTCCAGAAGGTGCTGCAGGTCGGGTTCGGGGGCGACGGGGGACTGGATCAGCACGGCCTGGCTTTCCAGCACCGTGTCCTTGGCGCCCAGGCCGTTGGCCTCCAGCGTCGCGCCGGTCGAGACCAGGTCGCAGATGGCGGCGGCCAGTTTCAGCCGGGGCGCGACCTCGACGGCGCCGCGCATGACGACGATGTCGGCCTTGACCCCCCGCTCGTCCAGGAAGCGGCGCAGGATCTTGGGATAGGAGGTGGCGATCCGCAGGCCCTCCAGCGAGGCCGGGCCTTCATAGGCCAGGGTCGGGGGCGCAGCGATCTTCAGGGTGCAGCGGCCGAAGCCCAGGGGCATGACGACCGACGCATTGGGACCGCCGTTGCGGCCTTCCTCCAGCACGTTCTCGCCGACGATCCCCAGGTCGCAGACGCCGTCGGCCACGAAGGTGGGGATGTCGTCGTCGCGGACGCGCAACAGGTCGATCGGATAGTTCTCGACCCGATACAGCAGGTCGTTGTGGCCCTTGACCCATTTCAGACCCGCGTCGCGGATCAGGTCGAGGCTGCGGTCGGCCAGACGGCCGGATTTCTGGACGGCGATGCGAAGCCGGCCCTGTACGGTGCTCATGTTCGGATACTCAGTTCGTGTTCTTCAGGCGGTCCAGGGCGATGCGGTAGCCCTGGTGCGGCATGTCTTTGAGGTAACGGGCGACGCGGACGACGGTGGTGGGGCTGGCGTGGGCCTCGGCCGCGATCTCGCGATAGGATTTGCCGCCGGCGTCCAAGAGGCGCGCCACCTGCCAGCGCTCGGCGAAGGCGCGCAGTTCCGCCGGGGTGCACAGGTCGGCCAGAAAGGCGTCCATCTCGGCGCGCGTCTGCATCGACAGCAGGGCGTCGTAGAGGGCGTCGCGGGCGGGCGGGGTCGTCATGCGCGTTCCACTATGCTGTAACAGTGGAACGGTCAAGGGCGATTAGTGGCGAGTGGCGAGTGGCGAGTTTGAAGACGGCGCCTTGTGCGGTCCAGCCAGGTTTCGTCAGTCCCAAGGATGATGGTTGAAAGCGGGGGCGTTTATCTCGCCACTCGCCACTCGCCACTCGCCACTCTAAACCACCCCCATGACCAAGATCCTGATCATCGGCGCCGGCCACGCCGGCGGCTCCGTCGCGGCCTTTCTGCGGCAGTACGGGCATGAAGGCCCCATCGTGCTGGTGGGCGAGGAGGATGCGCCGCCCTATCAGCGGCCGCCCCTGTCCAAGGCCTGGCTGAAGGGGGAGGCGGATCTGGAGGCGCTGCTGCTGCGGCCGCTGAGCTTCTATCAGGAGCAGGGGATCGCGTTTCGACCCTCGACTGTCGCCGTGTCGGTGGACCCGGAGGCGAAGACGGTCGCCTTCCACGACGGCTCGAGCGAACCCTATGACGTCCTGGTGCTGGCGACGGGATCGACGGCGCGCAAACTGCCGGTTCCGGGCGGGGACCATCCCGACCTGCTGGAGCTGAGGACGCTGAAGGACGCCGAGCGGCTGAAGGCCGTGCTGGGGCCGGGCAAACGGCTGGCGGTGGTCGGCGGCGGCTATGTGGGTCTGGAGGCGGCGGCCTCGGCCCGCGCCTTGGGCGCCGAGGCGGTGGTGATCGAACGGGCGCCGCGCGTGCTGGCGCGGGTGGCGTCGGAGACCCTGTCGGCCTTCTTCACCGCCCAGCACCGGGCGCGGGGGGTGGAGATCATCACGGGCGCCGAGGTGGTCGCGGTCGCCCATGACGGCGTGACCCTGGCGGACGGATCGGCGGTGCAGGCGGATGCGGTTCTGGTCGGGGTGGGCGCCCTGGCCTGCGACAGCCTGGCGCGGTCGGCGGGCCTGCGTTGCGACGACGGGGTGGTGGTGGACGATCAGGCGCGGACCAGCGACCCGGCGATCTTCGCCGTCGGCGACATGACGCGGCGGCCGATTCCCGTGCACGGCGGGGTCTCGCACCGGCTGGAGAGCGTGCCCAACGCGCTGGAACAGGCCAAACAGGCGGCGGCGGCCATCGCCGGGCGACCGGGGCCGGCGCCGGAGGTTCCGTGGTTCTGGTCCGATCAGTACGACTTCAAGCTTCAGATCGCCGGCCTGCCGTTCGATGCGGACCGTCAGGTGGTGCGGGGCGATCCGTCGGCGGGGGGATTTGCGGTGTTTCACCTGAACGGCGACCGGGTGGTCTGCGTCGAGGCGGTCAATGCTCCGCCGGAGTTCATGGCGGGCAAACAGCTGATCGGAAAGGCGACGCCGGTGGATGCGGCCAAGCTGGCGGACGTCTCGGTTTCGATGAAGGCGGTGGGGGTGTGATTTTCACCCGACCTTCCACCGCTTGCGGGGGAAGTGTCAGGCCGTGGCGCGAAGCGACACGCCTGGCGATGGGGGAAGTCTTCTTGCTTTGAGCAGAACTTCACTCTCCGACCCTGGATCGCTGCGCGATCGACGGGCCACCTCTCCCGCAGGCGGGGGAGGGTCTGGTTGTTGAAGCTTCGCCGCAGTGCAACAAAACTGTTGCGCTTTTCGTTGGGTCGCGATCAAGCTGTGATCTCAACGCGGCGGGGGCGAATGACGAGAGCTTTCGACGAAATGAACGGCGGCGGATCCGGCGCGATCCGCGACAGCTACAAGACCCTGGCGGCCTGGCTGGAAAACGCCCCGCCGGACCTGTTGCAGGCGCGCTCGCGCCGGGCGGAGCTGTTCTTCCGCCGCATGGGGGTGACCTTCGCCGTCTATGGCGACGAGGAATCCAACGAGCGGCTGATCCCGTTCGACGTCGTTCCGCGCATCATCGGCGCCGACGAATGGGGCGGGCTGGAGAAGGGGCTGAAGCAGCGGGTCACCGCCATCAACGCCTTTCTGAAGGACATCTACGGACCGCAGGACTGTATCCGCGCCGGGATCGTGCCCGCCGACCTGATCCTGACCAATCCGCACTATCGGCCCGAGATGCAGGGGCGGCGTCCGCCCGGCGACGTCTGGTGCCATATCGCCGGGGTCGATCTGGTCCGCACGGGCGAGGACGGCTTCTATGTGCTGGAGGACAATGTCCGCACCCCGTCCGGGGTCTCCTATATGCTGGAGAACCGCGAGATGATGATGCGGCTGTTCCCCGACCTGTTCGCCGAACATGCGGTGCGGCCGGTCGAAATCTATACCGACATGCTGCTGCGTTCGCTCCAGGCCTCGGCGCCGTCGGGGGCGGGCGAGGATCCGACCATCGTGGTCCTGACGCCGGGGCCGTTCAACTCGGCCTATTACGAGCACAGCTTCCTGGCCGACAAGCTGGGGGTCGAACTGGTCGAGGGCGGGGATCTCTTCGTCAATGACGACACCGTCTATATGCGCACGACCGAAGGCCCCAAGCGGGTCGACGTCATCTATCGCCGCATCGACGACGACTTCATCGACCCCCTGACCTTCATGCCGGATTCGGCGGTCGGGGCGCCGGGGCTGATGTCGGCCTATTTCGCCGGGCGTGTGACCCTGGCCAATGCGGTCGGGACCGGGGTGGCCGACGACAAGGCCGTCTATACCTATATGCCCGAGATCATCCGCTTCTTCACCGGCGAGGACGCCATATTGAAGAATGTGCCGACCTGGCGCTGCCGCGAGCCGGAGGCGCTGAAGGAGGTGCTGGAGAAGCTGCCGGAACTGGTGGTCAAGGAGGTCGGTGGATCGGGCGGCTACGGCATGCTGGTGGGGCCCACCTCGACCCAGGCCGAGATCGAGGCCTTCCGCGCCAAGCTGATCGCCGATCCCGACGACTTCATCGCCCAGCCGACGCTGAGCCTGTCGACGGCCCCGACCCTGAACGGCGGAGCCCTGTCGCCGCGCCACGTCGATCTTCGGCCCTTCGTCCTGTCCAGTCCGGCCGGGGTGCGGGTCGCGCCGGGCGGGCTGACGCGGGTGGCGTTGAAGGAGGGGTCGCTGGTGGTCAACTCCAGCCAGGGCGGCGGAACCAAGGACACCTGGGTGCTGGATGTTTGATCGGACGAAAATCCTCCCCCGTCGGGGGAGGGGGACCGCGAAGCGGTGGAGGGCGCTCGCCCCAGACACCCTGTTTGCGTTTGGCCCCCTCCACCCCCCTTCGGGCGGTCCCCCTCCCCCAATGGGGGAGGAATAGATGCTCTCTCGCACCGCAGACAGTCTCTATTGGACCGGCCGCTATATGGAGCGGGCCGATTTTCTTGCGCGCATTCTGGAGGCGGCGATCCGGCTGGCGGCCCTGCCGGCCAAGGATCAGGCGACCGTCACCGCCTGGGCGGGGGCCATCGCCTCGTCGGGGGTGAAGTCGGCCTTCGACGCCACCGGCCGCACCGTGTCGGAGAAGTCCGTCCGCGAATATCTGGCCTTCGGAGCCGACAATACGACCTCGATCAAGGCCTGTATCACCCGGGCGCGGACCAACGCCCGTTCGGTGCGGACCGCCCTGACCATCGAGCTGTGGGAGGCGATCAACGGCGCCTGGAACGGGCTGAACGAACTGGGCGAGCCGACCCGCCGCGACGACTTCACCAACTTCCTGGACTTCGTGAAATCGACGTCCCTGGCGGTGGAGGGGGCCTCGTCGCGGACGATGCTCAGGAACGACGCCTACTGGTTCCTGCGGCTGGGCATGGCGATCGAGCGGGCCGACAACACCGCCCGCCTGCTGGACGTGAAGTACCATCTGCTGCTGCCGCCGGGCGAACGGGTGGGCGGACAGCTGGACTATTTCCAGTGGACCACCCTGTTGCGCGAGGTTTCGGCCCTGACCGCCTATCGCTGGGTTTATCGCGAGAGCGTGCGGCCCTGGCTGGTGGCGGACCTCCTGGTGCTGAACCGGCAGATGCCGCGGTCCCTGGCCAGCTGTCAGGGGATGATCGTCAGCTATCTGGAGAAGCTGGCGGCCGACTATGGCCGGCGCGGCCCGGCCCAGCGGCTGGCGTCGAACCGCCTGACCCAGTTCAACGAGGCTCGGATCGAGGACATCTTCCAGTCGGGCCTGCACGAATACATCCAGGGCTTTCTGAACGAGAACAACGCCCTGGGCGCCGCCATCCACGAACAGTATCTGGTCTGACCATGCGGATCCGGATCGACCACTCCACCCGCTACGCCTACGCCCGGCCCGCGCGGTTCATCGTCCAGATGCTGCGGCTGACGCCCCGGTCCTGCGAGGCCCAGCAGGTGCGGGAATGGCGGATCGAAACCGACGTCGACGCCCGGTTGCGGCGCAGCGACGACGCCTTCGGCAATATCGTGCACAGCCTCTATACCGAGCGGCCGACCGACGCCCTGACCATCCGGGTGACGGGCGAGGTCTCGACCGTGGACACCGGCGGGGTGATCCGGGGGCAGAACGAGCGGCTGCAGCCGGGCGTCTATCTGCGCGACACCCGGCTGACCCAGGCCGATGCGGCCCTGATCGACTTCGCCCGGTCCGTGCCAGAGGGCGCGGCCCTGGAGCGGATGCACCGTCTGATGGGGGCCATCCACGCCGGCGTCGCTTTCGAGGTCGGGGCGACCTCCGCCACCCATACGGCGGCCGAGGCCTTCGCCATCGGTCGCGGGGTCTGCCAGGATCACGCCCAGATCTTCATCGCCTGCGCCCGGACCCTGGGCGTGCCGGCCCGTTATGTCTCGGGCCATCTGAACCGGTCGGACGGTCAGCACGACCAGGACGCCGCCCACGCCTGGGCCGAGGCCTGGATCGAGGACCTGGGCTGGGTCGGGTTCGACGCGGCCAGCGGCGTCTGCCCGACCGAGAACTATGTCCGCATCGCCGTGGGCCTGGATTCGCTGGGGGCGACGCCGATCCGGGGAACCAGCTATGGCGGCGGGGTCGGCAGTCTGACGGTGGCCCTTCATGTGCGGCCTGTGCAACAGGGCCGGCAACAACATCAGAGCCGGGGATGGTCCTGATCGTCATGTCGCGGGAATCTGTTAGCGTCTGCGGATTCGCGGAACGGGGAGCGGATAGGGGACAGTGACCTATTGCGTAGGCATGTTGGTGAAGGAGGGGTTGGCGATGATCGCCGACACCCGCACCAATGCGGGCGTGGACAACATCTCGTCCTATCGCAAGCTGCATGTGTTCAAGCGGCCCGGCGAGCGGGTGCTGGCCGTGGCGACGGCGGGCAATCTGTCGGTCACCCAGACGGCCCTGGCCATGGTCGCCGAAGGGGTCAAGCTGCCGGATTCGACCGGGCCGGAGACGCTTGAGACCGCGCCGACCCTGTTCCGCGCCGCCCAGATCCTGGGCCATGCGATGGCCACGGTCCGGGCGACGATCAACACCCCCGCCTCGCCGACCGCCGACGCCCTGAACGTCAACGCCTCCATGCTGCTGGGCGGCCAGATCGCGGGCGGCAAGATGGGGCTGTATCTGATCTACGGCCAGGGCAATTTCATCGAATGCGGGGCCGACACGCCGTATCTGCAGATCGGCGAGCTGAAATACGGCAAGCCGATCCTGGACCGAGCCCTGCATTCCGACACCCCGCTGTCCGAGGCGGTGAAGCTGGGGCTGATCTCGTTCGACTCGACCATTCGCTCCAACATCGCCGTGGGGCCGCCGCTGGATCTGATCGTGATCCGCCGCGACAATCTGTCGGGGATGGAGCGGCGGCTGGAGGCCGATGATCCCTATTTCCGCGACCTGGGCCGGCGATGGTCGGAAGCATTGGCTGCGGCGCATCAGGCCATGCCGGCGCCCACCTGGCTTGATCTGGGCGCGCAGACGGCGCCGTCTCGCACGATCAGCGTCGTCTCGAATTAAGTTGCGACCTACTCGCAATCGCTCTTGTGCGGCCCAATGAAGCTGGTTATTGCGACCGCATCGCAAAATCAGACCAAAAGGTCGCCAAAACATGTCCGACTCTCGCGCCGCCTCGCTTCGCGCGCTTCTCTTCGCCTCCAGCGCCGCCGGCATGCTGGTCGCCGCCCCCGCCATCGCCCTCGCCGCTGACGCGACCGCCGAAGACGGCGTGGTCGTCACCGCGGATCAGCAACAACAGCCCGCCAACCTGGGTACGATCGACGTCAACGGCCAGCTGAAGAAGCGCGAGCCGCAGAGTCCGGAGTTCGTGGCGCCCCTGGTGGACACGCCGCGTTCGATCACCATCATTCCCGAACAGGTCATCACCCAGACGGCGGCGACCTCGCTGGAAGACCTGCTGCGCAACTCGCCCGGCATTACGTTCGGCGCGGGCGAGGGCGGTCAGCCGCTCGCCGACCGCCCCTTCATCCGCGGCCAGTCCTCGGGCAACAACATCTTCGTGGACGGGGTGCGCGACGCCGGCGGACAGCAGCGCGAGGTCTTCGACCTGGAACAGGTCGAGGTGATCAAGGGGGCGGACTCCGTCTATTCGGGCCGCGGCTCGGGTGGCGGCAGCATCAACCTCAGCTCCAAACAGCCGCGCCTGGCCGATTCCGTCAGCGCCAGCGCGGGCGTGGGCACGGACAACTATTACCGCGCCACGGTGGACGGAAACTGGCGGCTGAACGAAACCAGCGCCTTCCGCCTGAACCTGCTGGCGACCGAGGGGGACGTGCCCGGCCGTGACGCCGTCGATTTCGAGAAATACGGCCTGGCCATGGCCTTGGGCTTCGGCCTGGGGACCGACACCTCGGCGACGATCAACTACTATCACCTGACCGCCGACTCGATGCCGGACTACGGCATTCCGCTCGACCGCAAGCTGGACAACGGCTGGGCGATCAAGACCACGGACAGCCGCATCCTGAACGTCCCCTACGACAGCTTCTACGGGCTGAAGGCGCGCGACTATATGCGCAATGAGGTCGACAGCGTCACGGTGAAGCTGGAGCACCGGTTCAGCGACAACCTGACCCTGCGCAACCTGACCCGCTATTCGGAGACGCTGAACGACTATGTCGTGACCAACCCCGGCGACGGCGGCGCGGCGGTCCTGGTCGGCGACACCTGGTGGATGAAGCGGGGCCTGAAGTCGCGCTGGAACCCGGCGGAAACCTTCGCCAACGTCACCGACCTGTACGGCGACTTCACCACGGGCGCCCTGAAGCACAGTTTCGACCTGGGCGTCGAATACAGCCGCGAACGCAACCGAAACGCCGGCTACACCGTCACCACGATCAGCGGCTCGGCCTGTCCGACAGGTCTCACGGGTTTCGACTGCACGCCCGTCTATGATCCGAACCCGAACGATCCCTGGACCGGTTCGATCGTGCGCGGCGCCGTGACCCGCAATACGACCAAGTCTACGGGCGTCTACGCCAATGACTCCATCGCCCTGGGGGACCGCTGGGTGCTGAACCTGGGCCTTCGCTGGGACGATTACAGGGTTCGCGGCGTCGCCTCGACCGGCTTGCCCGTGGCGGAGACGTCTTGGGACTTCGTCAACTATCAGGTCGGCCTGGTCTATAAGCCGACGGCGAACACCAGCGTCTACGCCTCCTACGCCACTTCTTCGACGCCGCCGACGATTTCAGCGGGCGATCAGAACAACTCCGGCGGAGCCGGGTCGGGCAACTTGGCCAATGAGGTGCTGGATCCCGAGGACACCGAAAACTATGAGATCGGCGCCAAGGCCGAACTGTTCGGCCAGCGCCTGAGCCTCAGCGGCGCCCTGTTCCAGACCACCCGCAAGAACGCCCAGATCCTGATTTCCGACGGGGTCTACGCCCAGGCGGGCGAGGTCGAGGTCAAGGGGCTGGAGCTGGGCTTCTCGGGCAACGTCACCCCCGCCTGGACCGTGTTCGGCGGCTACACCTATATGGATTCCGAACTGGTGCGCGGCGCCTACAACAGCGTCAACGTCGGCGACCCCCTGGCCAACACGCCCAAGAACAGCTTCAGCCTGTTCACCACCTATCAGCTGCTGTCGAAGCTGAGCCTGGGCGGCGGGGTCTATTATGTGGATGACCGGTTCGGCGGTAACCAGGGCGGCGCCGGGGGCGGGACAGCGCGCGTCTATGCGCCCAGCTACACCCGCCTGGATCTGTTCGCCGCCTATGATCTGAGCGACCGCGCCAGCCTGCAGCTGAACGTCAAGAACGCCACGGACGAGGAATACATCATGCGGACCAACGGGGTTCACCATGCCGACCCCGCTCCGGCGCGTCAGGCCATCCTGGCCCTGAACCTGCGCTTCTAAAGGCCTCTATCCCCGGCCTATAACTGGCGGCTCCGTCCTTCCGGCGGGGCCGCCTTTCTCTTTTCCAGCGAGAGCGACGTGCTGCTGCAAATCCCCGAAGTCTTCTCCAAGGCCGAAGTGAAGGCCCTGCGCGAGCGGCTGGACGCCGGACCGTGGGCCGACGGAAACATGACCTCCGGCCACCAGTCGGCGACGGCCAAGCGGAACCAGCAGCTGCCGGAAGACTCCGACGTCGCCAAGGAGGTCTCGGCCCTGATCGTCCAGGCCTTGAACGCCAATCCCATGTTCGTCGCCGCCGCCCTGCCGCACACGATCTTTCCGCCCTTGTTCAACCGCTATGAGGGCGGGGGCGAGTTCGGCCTGCACGTGGACAACGCCATCCGCCAGCAGCGCGGCGGCGGGTCAATCCGTATACGGAGCGACCTGTCGGCGACCCTGTTCCTGTCCGAACCTGAAGACTATGACGGCGGCGAACTGATCATCGAGGAGATGTACGGGCCGCAGTCGGTCAAGCTGCCGGCCGGGGATCTGGTGCTTTATCCGTCCAAGAGCCTGCACAAGGTCATGCCGGTGACGCGCGGGGCGCGGGTCTCGTCCTTCATGTGGATGCAGAGCCTGATCCGGGACGACGGCGACCGCGAGATGCTGTTCCGCCTGGACGTGGCGACCCAGCGCGTGGCCCTGGAGAAGGGGCCGAAGGATCAGGCGGTGATCGAACTGACCGGCGTCTATCACAATCTGCTGCGGCGCTGGTCCGAGGTGTGACGTCCCGACCGCCCCGTCTGTGACCCCAGGGTCGCAGTCCGCTTTATAAGGTCGCAGGGCTGAACCAAGGCGGGGCTGGTCTATTGTGACCGGGATGTTCCAAGACGCGCCCCCCGCTCCGCCCGCCCAACTGTCTGAAATCACGGTGACGGCGGCCCGTCTGCCGCCCGCCGCCGCCGACGCCGCCTTTTCGGTGGTGCGGCTGGATCAAACCGTGCTGGAGCGGTCCGTCCGGCTGGACGAGGCCCTGCGGACCGTGCCCGCCGTGTCCCTGTTCCGCCGCACCTCCAGCCTGGCCGCCAATCCGACGACCCAGGGGATTTCCCTGCGGGCCATCGCCCCGTCCGGCGCAGGGCGGACCCTGGTGACCCTGGACGGAGTCCCGCTGAACGATCCGTTCGGCGGCTGGGTGATCTGGTCCCAGGTCGCGCCGGAATCGCTGGAGCGGGTGGACGTCGTGCGCGGCGCGGGCGCGGGGCCCTATGGCGCGGGCGCCCTGACCGGGACCATCGCCCTGACGGAGCGGGCGCGCGGCGGGGTGCTGGACCTGTCGGTGGCCGAGCGCGGCGGGGCGCGGGCGGCGGGCTCGGGATCGACCATGCTGGGTCCGGTCGGCGTGACCCTGTCGGGCCTGTATGAGACCAGCGACGGCTATACGCCCGTGCGCGGTGCGGCGGCCGGTGCGGCGGATCAGCCGCTGGACCTGGACAGCCGCAGCGCCGCCCTGCGGGTCGATGCGCCGCTGGACGGAGTGAATCTGGAAGGGGCGAACCTGTCTCTGCGCGCGGCGACCTGGGAGGAGGATCGGGGCTCCGGTCTGCTGAACGCCCGGTCAAACGCCAGCGGCCACAGCCTCAGCGCCACGGCCGCCAAGGCGCCTACCGTCGACGGCTACGGCTGGCGGCTGCAGGCCTGGCGGATCGAGAGCGACTTCGCCAACAGCTCGGCCTCGGTGGCGGCGGACCGGTCGACGACGACCCCGGCCAATGATCAGTACAAGACCCCGGCGACCGGCTGGGGGCTGAACGCGGCCCTGCGCCGTCGCGTGGCCGAGATCGCGGGCGGCCGGCTGGAGTGGGAGGTCGGCGCCGACGCCCGCTTCAACGAGGGTGAGACCAATGAGTTCTTCAGCAATCCCACCGGCGCGGGCTTCGCGCGGGGACGGCGCGCGGGCGGCGAGACCTCGGTGGCCGGGGCCTATGTGGACGGGTCGTGGACCGGCGGGGACTGGCTGGTCGCGGGCGGTCTCCGCTACGACCGGTGGAAGAACGAGGCGGGCTTCCGCTACGAATACACGCTGGCGACCGGGGCGCCGATCCTGGACGAGACCGACGAGGACCGGTCGGGCGAGGTGGTCAGCGCGCGACTGGCGGCGCGGCGCGATCTGGCCGCCTGGCTGGGCGAGGGTTACGCCTGGCGGGCGGCGGCCTATTCCGGCTTTCGGCCCGCGACCCTGAACGAACTGCACCGGCCGTTCCGGGTCGGCAACGACATCACTGAGGCCAATTCGGGGCTGGAGCCCGAGACCCTTCGCGGGATCGAGACGGGCCTGGCCTTCGACCGGAGCGGCGTCGCCTGGGGGGCGACCGTCTTCTGGAACGAGATCGAGGACGCCATCGTCAATGTGACGATCGGCGAAGGACCGGCGACCTTCCCGCGCGCGGGTTTCGTGCCGGCGGGCGGCGTGCTGCGCCAACGCCAGAACGCCGGCACGATCAAAGCCTGGGGCCTGGAGCTGAACGGTTCGGTCCGGGCGACCGAGGCCCTGGCGCTGAACGCCGCCCTGTCCTGGACAGACGCCGAGGTGGACGGCGGGACGGCGGCGCCGCAGCTGACGGGCCTGCGTCCGGCCCAGGCGCCGGAATGGAGCGCGACGGCGGGCATCGACTGGCGGGCGACGGATCGGCTGACCCTGGGTCTGGCCGCGCGCTATGAATCGGCCCGGTTCGACGATGATCTGAACAGCCGCACCCTGGACCCCGCCGTCACCCTGGACGCTCGCGCGGAATGGTCGGCCGGGGACGGGGTGATGATCTGGGCCGCCGTCGACAATGCTTTCGACGCGGATGTGGAGGTGTCTATGACCGGGTCCGACGTTGCGGGCTACGGCCCCCCGCGCACGGTGCGGGCCGGGGTCAGGTTCAGCTACTGACGATCTCTGCGCGACAAATTCGCCGCATCGCTTGCTATTGAAAACGGTTCGCAACAGTGGCACAGCCGTTCCGTGACTGAACTCGCCGCTCAAAATCAGATCGAGCCGACCTCAAGGGGCGCGAAAAAGCCGAAGGCTGCGCTGAACGGCGCGCGGTCCTTCTGGCTGAAGCAGCTGCATTCCTGGCACTGGATTTCGGCGGCCGTCAGCCTGGTCGGCATGATCCTGTTCGCGGTCACGGGCATCACCCTGAACCATGCGGCCTCCATTCCGGCCGAGCCGGTGACGGTCGAACAGACCGCCACCCTGCCGGCGCCCCTGCTGCAACGGCTTGCGGCCTATCCGCAGGAGACGACCGAACCGGTTCCCGACGCCGTCGCCCGCTGGTCGGCCGAGGCCCTGAAGGTTCAGATCGCCGGGCGGCCGACCGAGACGACGCCCGAGGAGATCTATGTCGCCCTGCCGATCCCCGGCGGCGACGGCTGGTTGACCATCGACCGGGCGACGGGCGAGGCGGTCCATGAAAAGACCACGCGCGGCTGGATCGCCTATCTGAACGACCTGCATAAGGGGCGGAATGCAGGCGCGGTCTGGTTCTGGTTCATCGACGTCTTCGCCGTCGCCTGCGTCATCTTTGCGGTGACGGGGCTGGGGCTGATGTGGCTGCATGCGCGCGGCCGTCCCTCCACCTGGCCCCTGGCGGCGCTGGGCCTGTTGATCCCCGTCGTCATCGCCCTGATCTTCATCCATTGAGAGTGTAACGGATGCGTCTTCTCCCCATCGTCGTCACCACCGCAGGCCTGGCCGCGGCCGCTCCGGCCCTGGCGGCGGATCTGTCGGTCACGGTCGAAGTGCCGCGGCTGAACACCGCCTCCTATCACCGGCCCTATGTGGCGGTCTGGATCGAGCGGCCGGATCAGACGGCGGTCCAGACCCTGGCGGTCTGGTACCAGCAGACCCGCAACAATGAGGGCGACGGCAAGGACTGGCTGAAGGACCTGCGGACCTGGTGGCGCAAGGGCGGCCGGGCCATGAGCCTGCCGGCCGACGGGATTTCGGGCGCCACCCGCGCGCCGGGCCGCCAGACCGTCAACGTCCCCGCCGCCCGCCTGCGCGGGCTTCAGCCCGGCCAGTACAATCTGGTGGTCGAGGCGGCGCGCGAACTGGGCGGGCGCGAGGTGGTGCGCGTGCCCTTCCGCTGGGGCGGGGCCAATACCGCCGACGCCTCCGGCTCCACCGAACTGGGCGCCGTGCGCGTCACCGTCTCTCGCTGAGGAACAGACCCATGAAAAAGACCGTCGCGCTTCTGGCCTTCGCCGCCGCCCTGGCTGCGCCCCTGGCCGCCCAGGCGCACCGCGCCTGGATGGCGCCGACCTCGACCAGCCTGTCGGGCGCCGACGCCTGGGTCGGTTTCGATGCGGGCATGTCCAACGGGGTCTTCATCCCCGACCACGCCGCCATGCGGATGACGGGCTTGGTGGTGACGGCGCCCGACGGCTCGACCGTCCAGCCCGAACATCTGATGCAGGCCCAGTACCGCACCACCTTCGACGTCCATCTGACGCAGAACGGCACCTATAAGGTCGCCAACGTCATGGGCGGCGTCATGGCCAGCTACACCCTGAACGGCGAACAGAAGCGTTGGCGTGGAACCGCAGCCGAATTTCCGGCGGCCCTGCCCCAGGGCGCGACCGACGTCCAGGCGACCCGCACCGCCAGCCGGATCGAGACCTTCGTCACCCTGAACAATCCGACCGACACCGTGTTCAAGACCACGGGCGAAGGGCTGGAGCTGGTCCCCGTGACCCATCCGAACGATCTGGTCGCCGGCGAGGCCGCCAGCTTCAAACTGCTGAAGGACGGCCAGCCCGCCGCCGATCTTGACGTCGTCGTCGCGCGCGGCGGCCTGCGCTATCGCGACAATCCCGAGGAGATGACGGTCAAGACCGGCGCCGACGGCGTCTTCACCGTCACCTGGCCTGAGGCCGGCCTGTACTGGCTGAACGCCTCGGTCCGCACCCCGGCCCAGGGAGAAACCCTGGGATCGAACGCCAACTATGTGGCGGTGATGGAAGTCCTGCCCTAAGCCGCTGGGCATGTCCGACACGCCCTTTTCGCGCGGTTCGCGCGCCGCCCCGCCCGTCCTCACCCTGGGAGACCCGGTTCCGCTTGCGGAACGGGTCGACAACCGCGTCCTGATCCCGCCGGTCGAGGGGCCGCCGCCCCGGCCGCCCAGCGACGAGATCCAGGCGCTGGACGGCCGGGCCATGGGCACGACCTGGAGCGTGCGCGCCATCGGGCCGCGCGGCCTGACCGAGGCGGCCTTGCGCGAGGCGATCGAGCGGGAGCTGGCGACGGTCGTGGCCCTGTTCAGCCCGTGGGAGCCGACCAGCGAGATCAGCCGGTTCAACGCCGCCCCGCCCGGCATGTGGTCGGTGTCCCAGCCGTTCTGGGATCTGGTCGATGCGGCCATGGACCTGGGCGACGAGACCAATGGGGCGGTCGATCCGACCCTGGGCGCCCTGGTCGACCTGTGGGGCTTCGGCCCGCCGGGGCCGCGCGGCGCCCTTCTACCCCTGCCCAGCGACGAAGAGGTCGAGGCGGCCCTGAAGGTCAGCGGCTGGGGACGGCTGCGGATGAACCGCGAGGCGCGCGGCCTGATGCAGCCGGGCGGAATGAAGCTGGACCTGTCCGGCATCGCCAAGGGTCATGCGGTGGACCGGGTGTCGGACGCCCTGACGGCGCTGGGCGCGACCTCGCACCTGGTCGAGATCGGCGGAGAGCTGAAGGGCCGCGGGGTCAAGCCCGACGCCCAGCCGTGGTGGGTCGAGATCGAGCGGGTGGAGGGCGACGCCTCGCCCCGCACGGTGGCGGCCCTGTTCGACCTGGCCATGGCGACCAGCGGCGACTATCGCCGCGCCTTCCGTCATGAAGGGCGGCTCTATCCCCATACGATCGACGGATCGACCGGGCGGCCGGTCAGCAACAATCTGGCCTCGGTCACGGTGCTGCACGCCTCGGCCATGAAGGCCGACGCCTACGCCAGCGCCCTGACGGTCATGGGGCCGTTCGAGGGGCCGGAGTACGCCGAAGCGGTCGGCTTGACCGCCCTGTTCGTCGAACGCACCCCGCGCGGCCTGGTCGAGCGGATGACCCCGGCCTTCAAGGCCATGATGGAGGATGGGGCGGAGGCGGCGCCGGGGTGACGCACGATCCGTCCCGCTGGCTTCTGGCCCTGGCGGCCGTCGGCCTCTGGCTGGTCCTGATCGGCCTGATCGTCTGGCGCGAGCGCCGGGCGAAGGCGGCGGCGCGCGCCCGCTCCGAGGCCCTGGCCGGAGACGGGGAGGAGACGGTGCTTGTGGCCTTCGCCAGCCAGACGGGACTGGCCGAGGAACTGGCCTGGATGACCGCCCGAGCCTTGCAGGACGGCGGCTTGGGGGCGCGGGTCCTGTCGTTTGCGGACCTGGACCTGGCGACGCTGAAGGCGGCGGGCCGGGCCCTGCTGATCGTCTCGACGACGGGTGAAGGCGATCCGCCCGACAGCGCCGCGCGGCTGGTGCGAAAGGCCATGGGGGCGCCGGCCGACCTGGGCGGGCTTCGGTTCGGCCTGATGGCCCTGGGCGACCGCAGCTATGATCAGTTCTGCGGCTTCGGCCATGCGGTGGACGGCTGGCTGAGGCGCTCGGGCGCCGAGCCCTTGTTCGATCTGGTGGAGGTGGACGCCGGGGACGCGGGCGCCGTGCGCCACTGGCAGCATCAGTTGAACCAGATCACCGGTCGGGCCACGGCCCCCGACTGGACCCCGCCAGCCTATGAGCCCTGGCGGCTGACGCAGCGGACCCTGATCAATCCCGGCAGTCCGGGCGGCGACGCCTACCATCTGGTCTTGGAGCCGGTCGGGACGGCGCCGCCCTGGTCCGCCGGGGACATCGCCGAGGTGGGGCTGCCCGAGCGCGACGGCGTGTCGCCGGGCGCGCGCGAATATTCGATCGCCTCCATACCGGCGGACGGGCGGGTCGAACTGGTGGTGCGGCTGATGCGTCGGCCGGACGGGACGCCCGGCCTGGCCTCGGGCCGGCTGACCCAGGACCTGGCTCTGGGCGCAACCATCGACATGCGGGTGCGGACCAACCGCAGCTTCCACGGCCCGGAGGATCAGACGCCGATGATCCTGATCGGCAACGGCACGGGGATCGCGGGGCTGAGGGCCCATCTGAAGGCCCGCGCGGCCCAAGACGGGGGCCAGGGGAGCGGCGCCTGGCTGATGTTCGGCGAACGGACCCAGGCCCACGACGCCTTCTTCGACGCCGAGCTTCAGGCCTGGCTGGCGTCCGGCGTTCTGACCCGGCTGGACCGGTGTTTCTCGCGCGATCCCAGCGACGGCCGCTATGTGCAGGATCTGGTCGCGGCGGCGGCGCCGGACGTCCGCGCCTGGGTGGACCGGGGCGCGGCCCTCTATGTCTGCGGCAGTCTGGAGGGGATGTCCCAGGGGGTCCATGCAGCCCTGGAGGCGGCGCTGGGCGCGGAGGCCCTGCTGACCCTGCTGGAGGACGGCCGCTATCGCCGGGACGTCTACTGAAAAGGAGATCAGCGCCGCCCGACTGCTGCGTCTGCCCGACCGAACCGGAAGCGGCGCCGTCGAACACCCGCCGCCAGGCCGTCGACCGGCTGTTCGCCTTCGCCACGGTCTCGCTGGACGCCGGATGATCCGAATCGGGGAAGGCGTCGTAAATCGTGGCGTCCGAGGGCGGACTTCCCCTAAAAGACGCCTTTCGTTTCCGATTGGACCGCCTCGCCTCATGACTGAATCGCCGCCCCGGATCGGAGGCCTGGACGTCCAAGGTCTGGATGCCCAAGGTCTGAACGTCCAAGGTCTGGGCGATCCCGAGGATCCGGTCGTCCTGCTGATCGGGCCGCCCGAGCGGCTGTCGGCGGACGGGCGACGGTGGGTGCGGGCCCTGGTGGAGGCCGGGCGTCACGTGCTGCTGGCGCCGCTGGACGAGGCGGACGGGGAGGGGGCGGCGGTCGCCCTGCGCGCCCTTTTGACCGAACTGTCGTCCCGGCCCGCCTTGCTGTGTTCGGCCCAGACCCTGGCGGCGGTCCATCCGGCCCTGGTCGTGACCGGTCCGGCCCTGGTCAGCTGTCTGATCGTGGTCGGGGCGGCGCCGGATGCGGCGACGCCAGCAGACCTGCCGCGGCTCGATCTGGAAGCCGAACCGGCGGGCGAGGCGACCGAGGCGGCGCTGCTGGGCTTTCTGGAACGCCATGCGCCGCGCCAGGCCCTGCATTATCAGGCCGGGTCGGACGCCCGCACCCTGCGCGACGCCCTGGGCTGTTTCGCCACCGGGGTCACGGTGGTCACCACCCTGGATGAACAGGGCCAGCCGGTGGGGCTGACCGCCAACTCCTTCTCCTCGGTGTCGCTGGACCCGCCCCTGATCCTGTTCTGCCTGGCGCGCAGTTCGTCGAACCTGGAGCGGTTCCGGCGGGCCGAGCATTTCGCCATCAACGTCCTGCACATCGGCCAGCAACCGATGTCGGGCGTTTTCGCCCGGTCGTCGACCGAACGGTTCGACGGCGTCGCCTGGGAGAGCTGGGACACCGGCGCCCCCATACTGTCCGGCTCCCTGGCCAGCTTCGAATGCGCCACCCATCAGGTGGTGGAGGCGGGGGATCATCTGGTCTTCATCGGCCGGGTCACGCGCGCCCGGTTCGAGCCGCGCCGCGATCCCCTGCTCTATTTCCGGGGTCGTTACCGGCGGCTCCATTTCGCCTGAGCCGCGCCCGACCCGGTTCGCATCCCGGTTCACAACGGGCGGTCGGATCGCTATCTCAGGCGCCAAATCAAGAGGAAGCCCGCCATGTCCCCCGATCCCGCCCAAGATCCCGTCGTCATCGTCTCCTACGCCAGAACCCCGATGGGCGGATTCCAGGGCGTGTTGTCGGACGCCAAGTCCACCGACCTGGGCGCGGCGGCGGTGAAGGCGGCGCTGGAGCGGGCGGGCCTGGCGCCGGACAAGGTCGAACAGATCATCATGGGCTGCGTCCTGCCCGCCGGCCTGGGCCAGGCGCCGGCGCGTCAGGCGGGTCTCGGCGCGGGCCTGCCGATCTCGGCCGAGGCGACCACGATCAACAAGATGTGCGGCTCGGGCATGCAGGCGGCCATGATGGCCCATGACGCCCTGCTGGCCGGCTCGGCCGAGGTGATCGTGGCGGGCGGCATGGAGTCCATGACCAACGCCCCCTATCTGATGCACAAGCACCGCGGCGGCGCCCGCATCGGCCATGATGTCATCTCCGACAGCATGTATCTGGACGGTCTGGAAGACGCCTATGAGCCCGGCAAGCTGATGGGCCAGTTCGCCGAGGACACGGCCAAGGCCTATCAGTTCACCCGCGAACAGCAGGACGCCTATGCGGTCGAAAGCGCCGGCCGGGCCAAGCGCGCCCAGGACAGCGGCGACTTCGACGCCGAGATCACCCCGGTCGAGGTCAAGACGCGCAAGGGCGTGGTGGTCGTGGACCGCGACGAACAGCCGACCAAGTCCGATCCGTCCAAGATCCCCAATCTGAAGCCCGCCTTCGGCAAGGACGGCACGATCACCGCCGCCTCGGCCGCCTCCATCTCGGACGGCGCGGCCGCCCTGGTGATGATGCGCCAGTCCACGGCCCAGGCCCTGGGTCTGACCCCCATCGCCCGCGTCGTGGCCCAGGCCGCCCACGCCCATGAGCCCAGCCTGTTCACCACCGCCCCGGTCTTCGCCCTGCAAAAGGCGCTGAAGAAGGCCGGCTGGACGCCTGAGGACGTCGATCTGTGGGAGGTCAACGAGGCCTTCGCCATCGTGCCGATGATCGCCATGCAGGAACTGGGCGTCCCCCACGACAAGATCAACGTCAACGGCGGCGCCTGCGCCCTGGGCCACCCGCTGGGCGCCTCCGGCGCCCGCGTTCTGACCACCCTGCTGTCGGCCCTGAAGGCCCGCGGCAAGACCCGGGGCATGGCCGCCCTGTGCATCGGGGGCGGCGAGGCGACGGCGATGGGGGTGGAGCTGGTATAAGGGGCGGGCGGACCGACCGATCGTCCGCCGACGGAGAGAAGAGGCTCAGTGGGCGGCGCCGACGGGCAGGTGGCTCTTGTCATGCCGGCCCAGCTTGTCGATCAGGGTCCGCCCGGCCTCATTCATTCCGATGAGGTCGACCTGCGCCCCCTGACGGCGATAGCGGAACACGACCTTGTCCACGGCGGCCACGCCGGTCAGATCCCAGAGATGGGCGTCGGTCATGTCGATCTCGACGCGGGTCGGTCGGCCGTGATGTTCGAAGGCGGCGGCGAACACGTCGGCCGAGGCGAAAAAGAGATTGCCGGTCACCCGGTATCGCAACACGCCCTCTTGCGACGTCTCGATCTCCTCCACGCGAACGGTATTGCCGACCTTGCGCATGAAGAAGACGGCGGACAGGATCACGCCCAGGACCACCCCCTTCGACAGGTCGTGGGTGACGACCACCGTCGCTGTCGTGGCGATCATCACCACAGACGACTGAAACGGCGTGGAGCGCAGTTTCAACACTGAACCCCAGTCGAAGGCGCCGATCGAGACCATGATCATCACCGCCACCAGGGCCGCCATGGGGATTTGGGCGACCCAGTCCTGAAGCACCAGGATCAGAAACAGCAGGAACAGGCCGGCCCACAGGGTGGACAGGCGGCCGCGGGCTCCGCTGGTCACATTGATGATCGACTGGCCGATCATGGCGCAGCCCGCCATGCCGCCGAACAGGGACGAGGCGATGTTGGCCATGCCCTGTCCGCGCGTCTCTCGGTCCTTGTCCGACGGCGTGTCGGTGATGTCGTCCAACAGATTGGCGGTCAGCAGGCTTTCCAACAGGCCCACAAAGGCCAGGGTCGCAGCCACCGGACCGATGATGGTCAGCGTCTCCCAGGTCAGAGGCACGTTCGGAATATGGAACATCGGCAGGGCCGAGGGCATCTGGCCCATGTCGCCGACAGTGCGGACATCAAGCCCCGTCAGGATCACGAAGGCGCTGACGGCGACGATGGCGACCAGCGGAGACGGGACCGCCCTTGTGATCCTGGGCAAGCCGTAGATGATCGCCAGGGCCGCGCCCACCAGGGCGAAGGTCTGCCAGTCGGCGCCGATCAGTTCAGGCATCTGCGCCAGGAAGATCAGGATCGCCAGGGCGTTGACGAAGCCGGTCATCACGCTGCGCGAGACGAACCTTATGTAGCGACCCAGCTTCATCAGGCCGATGAGGATCTGAAACACGCCGGTCAGCAGCGACGCCGCGAACAGATATTCCAGCCCGTGATCGCGCACGAGCCCGACCATCAGCAGGGCCATGGCGCCGGTCGCCGCCGAGATCATGGCCGGGCGACCGCCGACGAAGGCGATGGTCACCGCGATCACGAAGCTGGCGTACAGCCCGACCGCCGGATCGACCCCGGCGATGATCGAAAAGGCGATGGCCTCGGGGATCAGAGCCAGGGCGACGACGGTCCCCGCCAGCAGATCACGGCGTGGGTTGGCGAGCCATTGCTGGCGCACGGACGCAACTATTGTCATTGAGATTTCAGTGGGGATGACCCAAGGCTTGGGTCGGTTTCCTGACGGATCGGCGGTCAGGATAGCCACCCGCCTCCTAGCTGTAGGGGCAGGTCCAAGGTGAGGCCTCCCTCATGCCTTCAAGCCGCGCGTGAAGCAAGGGCGAAGGCTGACCGTCCTTGAGCCCTACGCCGCGAACGCCTGTTTCATCGGCGTCACCGTGCCCTCGGGCCGTTTCACCGGCAGGTCGAAGCTGACCACCGTGCCGACGCCCGGTTCGCTTTCCAGCATCAGGCGGCCGCCGTGCATTTCGATCAGGGACTTGGTCAGGGCCAGGCCCAGGCCGGTGCCCTGGGTGGTCTTGGAGTGCTGGCCTTCCACCTGTTCGAACGGCCGGGCCAGGCGGGCCAGGTCTTCGGGGGCGATGCCGATGCCGGTGTCGGCGCAGGAGACCTTGACCCGCGCCTGACCGTCTTCGCCTTGTGTCGCCGCCAGGGTCAGGGTGATCCGTCCGCCGGCGGGGGTGAATTTCACGGCGTTGGAGATCAGGTTCAGCATCACCTGTTTCAGCCCGCGCTGGTCCGCCTCGATATCGGGCAGATCCTCGCCCACGACGCTCAGGGTCAGGTCCGCCTCCTGAACCTTGCCCCGCATCAGCCGAACCGCGTCCTCGCACACCCCCTTCAGCGACACCGGCTCATAGTGCAGGGTCATCTTGCCGGCCTCGATCTTGGCCATGTCCAGGATGTCGTTGATCAGGCTGAGCAGATGCTGGCCCGACTTCAGTATGTCGGCGGCGTAACCCTTGTATTTATCGCCGATGGGACCGAACAGCTCGGCGGCCATGATCTCCGAAAAGCCGTTGATGGCGTTCAGCGGCGTGCGCAGCTCATGGCTCATATTGGCCAGGAACTCGGACTTGGCCTGGTTGGCGGCCTCGGCCCGGGTCATGGCGATCTCATATTGGCGCGCCAGCTGGGACAGCATTTGCTGGCTGGATTCCAGCTGGGCGACGGTGCGGCTCAGGTCTTCGACGGCGCGGCGGCGTTCGGCCTCTTCGCGCTTGATGGCGGTGATGTCGGCGGCGGTGACGACCGAGCCGCCTTCTGAGGTGAAGCGTTCGGCCAGCTGCAGCCAGCGGCCGTCGTGCAGTTCGACCTCGCGCAGGCCCGCCCGCCCGTCGGAGGGGGCGTGTTCGGCCTTGATCGCCAGGGCGGCGATCCGGTTTAACTCGTCCTTCAGGGCCCCGCGCCGGACCACGCCGGGGGTGAAGGCGAAGGCGTCTTCGAACCCCTGGTTCCAAAGGATCAGGCGGCCGTGCCGGTCGAACAGGACGAAGGCGTCGGAAATGCTCTCCACCCCGTCGCGCAGACGGCTCTCGGCGGCCTGGGCGGCGGCCTTGGCCCGGCGGGCCTCGGTGATGTCCAGGGCCACGCCCAATATGGCGGAAAAGCCGGCCTCGCCCCGCGCGCCGCGCGCCTGGCCCCGCGCGTCGATCCAGCGGGTGCGCCCGTCCTCGGCCGCCACGGGGAAGGTGACTTCGAAAGCGCCGTAGGCCACCGCCTGATCGAGGGCGTGGCGGACTTCGTCGCGGAACCGGGGATGGATGCGGGCCATGACGTCCTCGGCCCGCACCACCCCGCCGCGTTCGAAGCCGAGCAGGGTCGCCATATAGTCGGACAGGGTGACTTCCTCGCCCGCCAGGTCCCATTCCCAGACGCCGCACCGAGCCGCCTCGACCGCGACCCGGAACCGCCGCTCGGACGAGGCCCATTCCCGGCTGGCCCTGGCGCGTCGCAGGCCCTGGATCAGATAGAGGATCAGCACGCCCAGGCCCAGCAGCACGGGGGCGATCAGCACCCAGGCTTCGTCCATCAGCCCGCCGCCCTCGGCCTTGGGATCCAGCACCGTCACATAGGGGCCGCCCGGCGCGATCGGCGCGGCCGCGACCGCCCCGCCCTCCGGTGCGGCGCGGGGCGCGGTCAGGGACGGCAGGTCCTTGGGCTCCACCCCGATCAGGGCTTCAGCCGATTGCCCCGCCTCGCCCGGCTGGGACGAGGCCAGGACGCGGCCGGAGGCCGAGACGATCCGATAGGGGGGCGCAGCCGGCAGGTCCTGGGCCACATGGGCCTCCAGCCGCCGCCCGCCCGCCTGGGGTCCGGCCAGGGTCAGGGCGCCGGGCTTGCGCGCCCCTTGCGCCGCCACCAAGGCGCCCGAGGCGTCGATGACGGAAAAGCTGACGTCGGGCGCCGCGCGCCGCGCCGCCTCGACCGCCGCCAGGGGGGCGGCGTCCTGTCCCAGGACGGGGGCGGCGGCGTCGAAGCCGGTCTGGGCGGCCTGGATCTGGACGGCGATCCGGCTGGCGGCCAGCTGGGCGTTAAGGGCCAGGTTTTCGCCGCGCAGACGATGGACCTCGCGGCCGGGCTGGCCGAGATGGCGCGTCATCATCAAGGCATAGCCGGTCGCGCCCAGGGCCAGGACCAGGACGCCGATGCGGATCCAGGCCGGGGCGCCGACGGGGGCGTGGTCGGAGGCGCGCCGTCCCCGTCCTTGCTGCCGCCGCTCCATGCCCCGCAAGTCGCTCTCCCGCCAAAATGCCGCTGATCAGGCGAATCTAGGCTGCGTCGCGGATTCCTGTCGAGACTTGGTTAATGGTTTCTGACCCGTCAGGCGGCGACGGCTGGGGATTGCGGCGACGTCTGCGCCTCCTGCGCCACGGTCACGACCGGATGAAGGGCGCTGCGGGCCTGTCGCGCCAGGTCCAGCACGGCGGGCGGGGCGTCTTCGGGCGCTTCCGCCGCCAGGGCGATCAGGCTTTCGGCCAGCCGCATCAGCTGGGGCGCCGCCGTGATCAGGCGCGCCTGAAACTCGATCCGTTGCGGATCGCGGTCGTATTCGGCGCCGGGCACGCGCCAGCCGCCCCAGTCGGCGGTGTCGGTGACGACCACGGGATAGGTGCCGGGCTGAGGGTGGTGCAGACAGTCTTCCTCGGCCTGCCACTTGTTGCGGGCGCGCAGCACGCGCCAGACGCCCAGGTCGCGGCTCGCGGCGTCCTCGGCCGCAGTCATCAGTTCGGAGGCGGCGACCTCCCGCCCCAGGCCGACGTCATAGGTGACGCGGACGGGCTCTTCGAACCCCTTGGCCCAGACCGGTTGGACCTTTTCGATCGTCGCCCAGGCGCCGACGCATTCGACCCAGACCTTCTGCCCCTTCTGGAACTGCGCGCGCGCCATGGCTGTCCTCCGGCCGTTTGAGCCGGGTAAGGATGAACGGTTCGCCTTAGCGTCGCGTGAGCGGACAGCGTTAACGCGAAATGCTCTCCAGGGCCTCGCCGGCGTACCGCTCCTTCACCCGGGTCGACAGGTCGCCCAGGGAGATCACGCCGACGATGCGGCCGTGCTTGTCCACCACGGGCGCGCGCCGAATCTGGCGCGAGGCCATCAGGTCCAGCACAGACTTCAGATCATCGGTGTCCAGCACGGTGTGCGGATCGCGCGTGATGTATTCGACGATCGGGGCGGTGGGCGCGGCCCCGGCGGCCAAGGCGCGGACCACCAGGTCGCGGTCGGTCACGGCGCCGATCAGCCGGTCTCCTTCGGCGACGGGCACGAAGCCGAAGTCGCCGCGCGCCATCCGTTCGGCCACCGCCTGGATCGTATCGCCGGGGCGCGCCAGATGGACGTCGCGGGTCATCACGTCGCGGATCTTCATGACGGGTCTTCCTTGTCTGACTGTCGCGCTGAAAACCCGTCGCGAGGGCGGCGGTTCCGGCCTTACGGCGTCCGTGCAGGGGGCAGGTCTTTCGCCGCACGGACCAGCTGCACGAACTCGGCCCGGTCGCCATAGGGGTCGTCGCCCCGCGCGCCCTGGGCCTGTTCGACGATCTGATCCCAGCCGTAGTCGGCCGCCATCCAGGGATCGTCCCTCAGTTTCTGACCAAAGGCCGCGACGGCCATGGCCCAGCGTGTCGACTCCGGCGGCTGGGCGCCGACGGGGCCGGTCGCGGTGTTGGTCAGGGGCTGCTGGATCAGCTCGGACCGGCTCTGGCCCGGCTGTTTGTAGCGGATCTGGATGAAGCCGATCTCGCCGTTCGGATCGCCGCCGCCGATCCCGATCCGATTGTCGGGATAGCGCCGCTCAGGGACCTGGGTCGCGCCGCCGACGGGGGTGATTTCATAGAGGGCGGTGACGCTGGCGCCGGAGCCGACCTCGCCCGCGTCGATCCGGTCGTTGGCGAAGTCTTCCTCGTTCAGCAGCCGGGTTTCATATCCGATCAGCCGCCATTCGGCGACGCGGGCGGGGTTGAACTCGACCTGAATCTTGACGTCGTCGGCGATGGGGAAGGCGCCCTTGTCGAAGGCGGGCCCGAACAGACGCCGGGCCTCGCGCAGACTGTCGACATAGGCCGCGACGCCGTTGCCCGCCTGGGCGATGGCCTGCATCCGCGCGTCCTGATAGTTGCCCCGCCCGAAGCCGTAGACCGACAGATAGATTCCCGTCTGGCGCTTGTCGGCGACATAGTCCTCCAGCCGCTTGTCGTCGGTGACGCCCACGTTGAAGTCGCCGTCGGTGAACATCAGGATGCGGTTGACCTTGTCGCGGGCGAAGTTCGCCTGGGCCTGATCATAGGCGTTGGTCATGCCCGTCGCCCCCGCCGTGCCGCCCGAGGCCTTCAGGCTGGCGACCGCACAGCGCATCTTCAGCTTTTCGTCGCCCTTGGTGGGCTGCAGGGTCGTGCCGGCGCCTTCCGCGTAATAGGTGACGGCCAGAGTGTCCTGCGGCCGCAGTCGGTCGATGGCCAGGTTCATCGCCTTCTTGGCCAGGTCCAGCTTGTCGGGGCTGTTCATCGAACCGGAGACGTCAACCAGGAAGGTCAGGTTCAGCGGCCGCTGCTCGCCCGCCGGCAGCTCATAGCCTTGCAGGCCGACATGCACGATCTGACGCCCCTCCGCCCAGGGCGAGGCGGCGACCGCCGTGGTGATCGCGAACGGCCGGCTCCGGCTGGTCGGCCGGGCGTAGTCATAGTCGAAGGCGTTGATCAGCTCCTCGACCCGCACCGCGTCCTTGGGCGGCGCGCGACCCTCGTCGATGAAGCGCTTCACGTTCGAATAGGACGCCGTGTCCACGTCGATGGAGAAGGTCGAGACCGGCTGATCGCTGGTCCGCTTCACCGGATTCGGCGTCGCGTCGGGATAGCGTTCGGTGTCGGCCCGCGCGGGCGTGGGCGCAGGCGTGATCGGCGAGACACGATATCCGGTGACGACCACGTTCCCCGCCATCGCGGGGGGAGGCGGCGGCGGTGGGGGAGGCGGCGGAGGAGGGGGCGCGGGCGGCGCGGGCGGTGCATTCATTTGGGTCCGGCCCTGAACACGCGACGCCGTGACGACGACGTCCTCCATGTCTGGTTCTGCTTGCAGCTCAAACCCCAGCGGTCGGCACGCCGCCGGCGTCGGTTCGCCATCCACCGGCTTGGCCAGGGCGACGCTCGGCACGGCGACCGGCGGTGCGGCGAAGGACAGGCTCAGAACGGACAGCGCCGCCATCCTGATGATGCGTGACATGGCTTCCTCCGGTTGTTCTCCTTGATGTCAGTCGCGGGTTGGTCTGAGGCGAAACTGTGGCCGCGGACGCCGCTCGCCGCACGATCCTCTTCCAGCGTGTCTTTCGCGTCCTCTCGCAATCTGCGCCGAGCCTCCCCACAATGGGAGCCTAGCTTCAGGGGTGCAGCATGGCCGAGCCGGCGTCGGGATTGGATTTGGGGGCGGCGGCGGCGCTGCTGGCGGCGGGGGTGATCGCTGTGCCCGTGTTCAAACGGGTCGGCCTGGGCTCGGTGCTGGGCTATCTGGCGGCGGGCCTGGCCATCGGTCCGTTCGGCCTGAAGCTGTTCCGCGAGCCCGAGACCATTCTCCACGTCGCCGAGTTCGGCGTGGTCATCTTCCTGTTCATCATCGGGCTGGAGATGCGGCCCAAACGTCTTTGGGGGCTGCGGAAAGAGATATTCGGCCTGGGCGCGGCCCAGGTGCTGTTCTGCGGCTTCATTCTGACTCTGACTGCCATGCTGGCGGGCTTCTCCGCCCCCGTCGCCTTCGTCGGGGCCATGGGGTTCGTCCTGTCCTCCACCGCCGTCATCATGCAGATGCTGGAAGAGCGCGGCGCGATCGCGGGCGGACCGGGCCAGCGCGCGGTCTCCATCCTGCTGCTCGAAGACCTCGCCATCGTGCCGCTTCTGGCCGTCGTCGCCGTCCTGGCCTCGATCCTGGGCGTGGCGAACGAACAGGCGCCGCCCCTGTGGCAGACCGTCGGCTTTGCGGTGGCGGCGGTCGGCGGGGTGCTGCTGGCCGGCAAATATCTGGTCAATCCGATCTTCCGTCTTCTGGCGCGCTACGGCGGGCGCGAGGTGATGACGGCTGCGGCCCTGCTGGTCGTCGTCGGCGCCGCCTGGGCCATGTCCCTGGGCGGTCTGTCGATGGCCATGGGCGCCTTCCTGGCGGGGGTCCTGCTGTCGGAATCCAGCTTCCGCCATCAGCTGGAAGCGGATGTGGAGCCGTTCCGGGCCATTCTGCTGGGCCTGTTCTTCCTCAGCGTCGGCATGTCGCTGGACCTGTCGGTGGTGGTCGCCGACTGGCGTCTGGTCGTCGGCGGCGTGGTCGCCTTCATGGCGGTGAAGGCTCTGGGCATCTATGCCGTCGCCCGCCTGTTCAAGGCTTCGCACCATGAGGCGGTGGAACGCGCGGCCCTGTTCGCCCAGGGCGGCGAGTTCGCCTTCGTCCTATATGGCGCGGCGGTGACGGCCGGTTTGTTCGACGCCCAGGTCGGGGCCATGATGTCGGCCATCGTCATCCTGTCTATGGCCCTGACGCCGCTGACCAGTCTGCTGACCCAGCGTCTCCTGCCCAAGCCGACCGTGTCGGCCGAAGATGCGGACGGCGTGGAATTCGCCAAGGATCTGCGCGGGCAGGTGCTGATCATCGGCTTCGGCCGTTTCGCCCAGGTCGTGTCCCAGCCCCTTCTGGCCCGCGACGTGGACGTCTCGATCATCGAGAACGACGTCGAGATGATCCAGGCCGCCTCCCAGTTCGGCTTCAAGGTCTATTACGGCGACGGCGCCCAGCTGCATACGCTGCGGGCGTCCGGCGCCGATGAGGCCGAGATCGTCCTGGTCTGCGTGGACAAGCCCGAGGTCGCCGATCGGATCGTCGAACTGGTCAAGTCCGAGTTTCCGACGACCAAGATCATGGCCCGCGCCTTCGACCGGGGCCATTCGATGCGGCTGATCCAAGCCGGAGTGGACTATCAGATCCGCGAGACCTTCGAATCCGCCCTGAAGTTCGGCGAACGCGCCCTGGTCGAACTGGGTATGGACGAGCATGAGGCGGCCGAGACCATCGGCGACGTGCGCCGGCGCGACGAGGCGCGGCTGGATCTTCAGTTGACCGGCGGCATCACGGCGGGCCGCCAGCTGATGCGCGGAAACATGCCGACGCCGCAGCCGGCCCCCTATATCAAGCCGCGCCGCGAGGGCCGGCTGCTGAACGAGGAGGAGGCGGGTCCGTCCGTCCCGGCGGCCGAGGACGAACCCGTCGCATCCTGAGCCCTATTGAGCGACCTGATAGCGGGCGCCGATCAGTTCGGCCCGGGCGCGAAGACCCGGGTCCTGGGACACGGCGGCGGCGATGGCGTTGAAGCGATCCACGGCCAGGCCCGAGCCCTGGACGGCGGCGGTCAGCTGGGCGCTCTGTTCCGGCGTGGCCTGGCCGTTCTGCACAGTGGCGGTGACGGCGCGGATCTTCTCCATGGCCTGGACGAACTGGGTCAGTTCGGCCTCGCTCACCCCGGCGGCGACGGAGCCGGGGACGGGCGGCGGCGCCTTCATGGCCCTGATCCGGGCGTCGATCACCGGATTGTCGGCCGCGGCGCGCGAAATGGCGTTGAAGCGCACGACCTCAAGCCCTGACTCCTGAACCGCAGCGGCCATTTCCGCCTGCTGTTCCGGCGTCGGCTGGGCGCCGTTCAGGGTGTCGCTGACGGCGCGGACGCGGGTGATTGCCGCGTCGTATTTGCGCAGTTCTTCGTCGGTGAAGGTCGAAGGATCGTTCGGATCGGCCGGGGCCGCCTGGGTCGGCGTCGTCTGGCCGGCGGGTTGATAGGGCGTGGCGGTTTGGGCCTGGGCCCCTGCGGCCGTCAGAAGGGCGGCGGCGGAGACGAGAAGGGCGAAACGGGGCGCGCGCATCATGCGTGGTCCTTTCGGTCTGGCGTCCACGAAAGCCGTCAGTGACGACGACGACGCAATCACGTCGTCGCTCGCCCGCGACTGTGGAGCCTGAAGGGGACAAGAAGGCGGGGAGCCCGCCTAACCTAGGCGTTCGCGCCACGATCGCCACCCCGTCGGGCTGGAGAGCCGATCAAGGATGCGTTAGACGGTCGTGATCTGCGCAAGGGTCATCCGTATGAAACGTCTCGCCATCGCCGCAATGGCCGTCCTCGCCGTCGCCGTCCCCGCCGTCCAGGTGGACGCCTGGGGCAATACGGGGCACCGGCTGATCGGGGTGGCGGCGATGCGGGCCCTGCCGGACGACCTGCCCGCCTTCCTTAAGACTCCCGGCGCCGTCGCCGACGTCGGCGAACTGGCGCGCGAGCCCGACCGGTGGAAGGGCGCGGGCCAGCCGCATGACCGCGAGCGCGACACCGCCCACTTCATCGACCTGGACGATCAGGGGCGGGTCTTCGACCAGCGCGGCATGAGCTTGACCGCCCTGCCGCGTCTGAAGTCAGAGTATGACGCCGCCCTGACCCAGGCGGGTCTGGACGTCGACGACGCCGGCTATCTGCCCTACGCCATGATGGACGCCTGGCAGAACCTGGGCCGCGACTTCGCCTATTGGCGCGTGCTGAACGCCGCCGAAAAGCGCGAGACGAACATGGAGCGCCAGGCCTGGTACCGCGCCGACCGCCTGCGTCGCGAGGCCCTGATCCTGCGCGACATCGGGGTGATGGGCCACTACGTCGGCGACGGCTCCCAGCCGCACCATACGAGCATCCACTACAACGGCTGGGGCGACTTTCCGAACCCGGAAGGCTTTACCAACTCGCGCCAGACCCACGCCCAGTTCGAAGGCGCCTTCGCCAGCCGCGTCGCCCGTCTGGACGCTGTCGAGGCCGCCATGCCCGCCGCCGATCTGACGGGTTTCGACGTCAAGGCGCGCACCGTCGCCTATCTGACCACCACCCTCGGCACGGTCGTCCCCTTCTATCGACTGGAGAAGGCGGGGGCTTTCCGCGACAGCGATCCGCGCGGCGCGGCCTTCGTCAACGAACGGCTGGCGGCGGGCGCGGCCGAGCTGCGCGACTTCATCGCCGCCGCCTGGACCGCCTCGGCCGACGCCTCCATCGGCTGGCCCGCCGTCAAGGTCGCCGAGGTCGAGGCCGGCGCCGCCGATCCCTGGCTGGCCCTGGTCGGCGAGGACTGACGCCCGTTATCGGCTCATCCCGGCGAAAGCCGGGACCCAGACCTTTGGGCGCTTCGATCTTGAAAGCGGCGCTCGACCTTTCGTCCGACGCATTAAGGCGCCGTTGGCGATGCGAAAGCACTGGGTCCCGGCTTTCGCCGGGATGAGCGGAAAGAGTATGTGCATCGAATGCCCGATCTGACTCCCCCCGCCGTCATCCTCGACAAGCCTCAGATGGCCGAGAACATCGGCGCCGTGGCGCGGGTGATGGCGAACTTCGGCCTGTCGGACCTGCGCCTGGTCAGCCCTCGCGACGGCTGGCCCCAGGAGCGGGCCTGGGCCACCGCCTCGGGCGCCGACTGGGTGTTGGACGGGGTGCGGGTTTTCGACACGGTCGCCGAGGCCATCGCCGACCTGAACACCGTCTTCGCCACCACCGCCCGCCCCCGCGAGACGCGCCAGCCGGTCCGCACCCCGCGCGAGGCCAGTCGCGTCCTCTATGACGACACCGCCTCGGGCCTGAAGACCGGTCTGCTGTTCGGCGGCGAGCGCGCCGGCCTGGAGACGACCGACATCGCCCTGTGCGCCGGCATCGTCACCATTCCGATCGACCCCAAGCACCATTCGCTGAACCTGGCCCAGGCGGTGGCGATCAACGCCTATGAATGGCGCACCCTGATCCTGGACGCCCCGCCGCCCCGTTTCCGCGAGGCTGAGCCGCCGGCCTCGAACGACCTGTTGATCGGCATGTACGAACATCTGGAGGAGGAGCTGGAGAACGGCGGCTTCTTCTATCCGCCCGAGAAGAAGCGCTCGATGAGCCAGAACCTGCGCGTCATGCTGGGCCGCGCCGCCTTCTCCGAACAGGAGGTCGCCACCATGCGCGGCGCCATCCACGCCCTGGCCCGGGGCCGGGGCCGGGTCCTGGCCAAGATGGCGGCCGAGCGGGCGGCGAAGGCTGAAACGGGCGAGTAGAGGCTCCCATCCCCTCGTCATCCTCGGGCTTGACCCGAGGATCGGGCGAAAAGGGCGTCGGGTCTATCCTGACGGTTTTCAGACGGACAATCCGATCCTCGGGTCAAGCCCGAGGATGACGGCGGAGGAAAAGACCCCTCTCTGGTCTGGATGGCGGTGGTCGAGAAGACGACGCCCGACCGCTGGGACCTGATCGGCGCGGCGGTCTGCCTGATCGGGGCGGGGATCATCCTGTTTGGACCGAGGGCGTGAGTTCAGGGGCGTGGGGTTTGGGTTGTGGGGGGTGGTGAAGGTTGGGCGTGCTGGGTATCCGGTCGCCCCACACCCCACGCCCCACGCCCCCACATCCCAAAGGTCTAACCCGCCCCCAACAGGTCCGACCAGCGCCAGCTGCCCTTGCCCAGGGCGATCCGCGCCCCGTCGGCGCCGTCCTCCAGCGTCAGCACGGCCAGGCCCGTCATCCGCTGGTTTCGGCACTCGGCCGGCGCGAAGGCGACCTCCAGCGCAATGGCCTGGCGCACCCCGGCCAGACCCTTGCCGGCCTGGTTGCGGCTTTGCAGCCAGTCGCCGTTCCAGACCAGCATGGCCCGGCCGGCGGCGTTCATCTCCCGGCTGGCGGCGATGACGGCGCGGCGCACGGCGGCGTCGTCGCGCACGGCGTCCTGGACCCAGCGCACCATGTCGCAGGACCCGCCGCCGGAGCCTGGGCCTGATCCCGTCCCGCCGTTTCCGCCCCCGCCGCCGACTCCATCGCCGCCCCCGCCGCCCGGACCGGCGCCGACCGTCGCGGCGCCCGCCAGCTGGGCCGCGCCCAACAGGGGCAGGGGCGGTCCCGGCGGGGCGGGGGCGGCGGGCAGGGGTTCGATATCGGGCGGAAGCCGGTCGACGATCTTGCGCGGCCGCGCCGCCGCGATGGCGGGCGGGGCGCGTCGGGGGGCGGGCTTGGCCGGGGCGGGCGTCTCGGCCGCCGCAGCCGGGGCGTCAGGCGTCGGCGAAGGATCGGGCGCGGGGATGCGCGCGGGCGGCGGCGGCTGTGGCGGCGGAGCGACCAGTTCGACCAGGATCGCCGGCTCCGGCGTCGGCCGGGCCGGCGGCTCGGGCCGCACGGCCGTCATCATCAGCACCAGGGCCGCATGGCCGAAGACCACCGGCGCGACCGCCAGGGCCCGTCGCCGGATCGCTGCCGGGCTCAATCGCCGATCCGTGATGCGATGTGAGACGTCGTTCGCATGGTCATTCGCGACGAACCCCTGTAAAAAATCACGACTGTCTGTTGAAAACATTCAGTCGCGTCAGGAAGGTGGCGAAGGCGCGAATACAACTGGTCGCTGTCTAAGATCAGCAATAGTCCAGATTGTCCGCCATACGGCGAAGCCTGCTGGCGGCGCAACGTAACGGCGCGCCTTCTGGTTCCACTTGTTCATCGAAAATGGCGGGTTTCGTCGAAGACCGAACGGCTAAGCTGACATTTTGCCGCCTAAAGCGCGTCATTACTCCGCCTTGTCGCCTACCGCAGTTTCATCGGGCGCATGAACTGGGCGTGGCGCCCCCAGCAAGAAGGAGACATGAACTTGAGCAGATCGAAACTCAGGACGGCGGTCCTCGGCGGCGCCCTCATCGCAATGGGCTTTGCGGCCAGCGGCTGCGCCAGCCATCGTTTCGTGCGTGATCAGGTCGAGGTGGTGGACAACCGGGTGACCCAGGTCGAGGGCACGGCGGGCCAGGCCCTGCAACGGGCCAATGACGCCCACAAGCTGGCGGAAGGCAAGTTCCTCTATCAGGTCGTCCTGTCCGACGATTCCGTGAAGTTCCCGACCGACGCCGCCGCCCTGTCGCCCGAGGCGGAACAGCGGCTGGCCCAGTTCGCCCAGCGTCTGCAAAGCGAGAACCGCAACGTCTATCTGGAGATCCAGGGCTATACCGACTCCACCGGCACGCCCGAGCATAACGACCAGCTGGGCGAGCAGCGGGCCGAGGCCGTGCGTCGCTTCCTGAACCGCCAGGGCGTGGCCCTGAACCGGATGTCGACCATCTCCTACGGCCAGGAAGAACCGGTCGCCTCGAACGACACCCCCGAGGGCCGGGCGCAGAACCGGCGCGTGACCATCGTCGTTCTGGCCTGATCGGGCTTGATCCAGAGATCGACGGCCGCAGCGATGCGGCCGTCGTTTTCAGGTCTGCAGGTCGCGGAAGAAGGCCGGCACGGCCTCGGTCGCAGGACCATAGACCCCCTCGTCGAACAGGCGCGCCCCTTGCGTCGGCTCCAGATTGATCTCGACGGTCCGCGCCCCGGCGTATCGGGCCAACTGCACGAACCCCGCCGCCGGATAGACGGCGCCCGAGGTGCCGATCGAAACGAACAGGTCGCAGGCCGCCAGCGCCGCCTCGATCCGCTCCATGGCCAGAGGCATCTCCCCGAACCAGACGATATGGGGCCGCATCCGCCCTTGCGGATGGTGCGGAGAGGCTTCGTCCGCCGCCATGTCCCCGAACCAGTCCATCACCACGCCCGAACGGGTGCAGCGCGCCTTCAGCAGTTCGCCGTGCATATGGATCAGCTCGAACCCCGCCCCCGGCGGGATCTCGGCATGGGCCCGGTCGTGCAGATCGTCGACGTTCTGCGTGACCAGCAGGAAATCCCCCTCCCACCGCGCGGCCAGCTCCGCTAGGGCGACATGGGCCGCATTGGGCCGGACCTCCGCCAACTGCCGCCGTCGCTGATTGTAGAAGTCCTGCACCAGGGCGGGGTTCGCCGCATATCCCTCCGGCGTCGCCACCTCTTCCACCCTGTGCCCGCACCACAGGCCGTCTGACGCCCGAAACGTCGGCACGCCGCTCTCGGCCGATATGCCGGCGCCGGTCAGGACGACGATGCCGTGAATGGGCTCGGCGTGGCCAGTCATTCCGGTGGCGAACCAACATCATACAATCGTCCGCGGCCCCATGATGGCGGCAGATCGAGGTCGTGCTGATCAAGGTAAGTCAGTAGGCCCGATTGATATTCGTCACTCTCGCAAAGCTCTGAGTGAACCGTTCCCATCGCAAGCATCAGCGCTTGGACACCGTCAATGCCGCAGGATCGAGACTTGCGCTCCCTCTCCGGCCAAACGATCTGCCACTGGCACTGATACTCGCCTCCGGGCGCGAGGATCGGAGTATGAAATCGCGCTATCACGTCCTGATGGCCCACTGCGAAATGTCGCTCCACAAACGCTTCGTCGTTCATTTCCAACACTCTTTCAGGTGGGCGCGCGATCACGCCGTCCTCGATTTATAATAGGGGATCGAGCACATGTCGCCGATCCGATGACCTCATCCAGCCCGTCGTGCGCACCTAAATTCTGGTACGTCGCCCTTTGTCGATACGCTCGCGAGATTGCGGTAAGCCATGGCAATCTGACTTATGGGATGTTGGCGGTCAGCCCGCGTCCGATCCTGACGTCGCTGCGCGATAGACATCGAATGTCGCGCATTCTTGCGAGCGGGTCTCAAAAATCTGCACGAAAGTGCACTCAAAAAAATCTGAGTGGCGTTTTCGGCGCGGGGCTAGCGCCGGCGGCGCCCCTCGTGACACACAGGCGTAAACCAAGGAGTCCCCGCCATGAAAACCCGCGCCGCCGTCGCCTTCGAAGCCAAGAAGCCGCTCGAGATCGTCGAGGTCGATCTGGAGGGGCCGCGCGCCGGCGAGGTGCTGATCGAGATCAAGGCGACGGGGATCTGCCACACCGACGCCTATACGCTGGACGGTCTGGACAGCGAGGGCATCTTCCCCTCGATCCTGGGGCATGAGGGCGCGGGCGTGGTGGTCGAGGTGGGGCCGGGCGTGACCTCGGTCGCCGTCGGCGACCACGTGATCCCGCTCTACACGCCCGAGTGCCGTCAGTGTAAGTCGTGCCTGTCGCGCAAGACCAACCTCTGCACCTCGATCCGCGCCACCCAGGGCAAGGGTCTGATGCCCGACGGCACCAGCCGCTTCAGCTACAAGGGCCAGGCCATCGCCCACTATATGGGCTGTTCGACCTTCTCCAACTACACCGTCCTGCCCGAGATCGCGGTGGCGAAGATCAGGAAGGACGCCCCCTTCGACAAGGCCTGCTACGTCGGCTGCGGCGTGACCACCGGAGTCGGCGCCGTGGTCAATACGGCCAAGGTCGAGCCGGGCGCCAACGCCGTGGTCTTCGGCCTGGGCGGCATCGGCCTGAACGTCATTCAGGGGCTGAAGATGGTCGGCGCCGACATGATCGTGGGCGTGGACATCAACCCCGACAAGGAAGAGTGGGGCCGTCGCTTCGGCATGACCCATTTCGTCAATCCGAAAGAGGTCTCCGACGTGGTCGCCCATCTGGTCGAACTGACCGGCGGCGGCGCCGACTACACCTTCGACTGCACCGGCAACACCGTGGTCATGCGCCAGGCGCTGGAAGCCTGCCACCGCGGCTGGGGCGAGAGCATCATCATCGGCGTGGCCGAGGCGGGCAAGGAGATCGCCACCCGCCCGTTCCAGCTGGTCACCGGCCGCACGTGGAAGGGCACTTGATTTGGAGGTTGGAAATCCAAACCTCAAGTGCCTGAACTTGTCGCGCGATACATGAAAAAAGAGTTGATGA
>MDSZ01097567.1_pt1 | contig 38832 bp, 49 predicted proteins | sample 811201 | NCBI WGS metagenome assembly MDSZ01 (sample SAMN05326647, study PRJNA326480) | marine metagenome | isolation source: seawater | place: Indian Ocean: North | collected 2010
AGCCTAGATTTTATGTTAAAATTCAGCACATTTTGCAAAAAATAATTACTTAATTAACTTTTGTCATTTTGAGGATAAGAAAATGAGCTTGGGAATGATTGGCCAAAAGGCTGGTATGACTAGAATATTTGATAGTAGTGGTGTGTCAATACCAGTTACTGTTATATCATTTACATCCAACACTATTACTCAAATAAAAACCAAGGACAAAGACGGCTACCAAGCAGTGCAAGTTTCTTACGGAAACGTAAATCAAAAGAAAGTTAATAAAGCCCTTTCGGGTCATTATAAAGCCTCCTCAGTTACACCTGGCAAAGGTTTAATAGAATTTAGAATAGATGATAAAGATTCAAATGATCTTGAGATAGGTAAAACAATAGAAATTACTCGTTTTAAAGAGGGAGAGCACGTAGATATTACAGGAACTACGAAAGGTAAAGGATTTCAAGGAGGTGTTAAAAGACATCACTTTAAAACCCAAGACGCTACTCACGGTAACTCATTATCACACAGAGCTTTGGGTTCAACAGGACAATGTCAAGATCCAGGCCGTGTGTTTAAAGGAAAAAAAATGCCGGGTCAACTTGGTAATGTAAAAAATACTATCCAGAATTTAGTGGTAGTTAAAATTCTTCAGGAAGATAATATAATGTTAGTTCGAGGTTCTGTTCCAGGATTCAATGGTGCAAACCTCATAATTAAGCCGACTAGAAAAAAATATACTCCTAAAATACTTTTAACTGAAGAGGTTGCAAATGAAAGTAATTCTTCAGATGAAAAACAATCCAAACCAGAATCTGTAAAAGACGATAAAAATAAAAACGAAACTACAGAAATAAAAGCTGACGCATCAAATAAAGAATTAAATAATAATGTAAAAGCCACAGAGACAGGTCACGATGCTACAAAAAAAGAAGATGAAAAAAAAGATTCAAATAAGGAGAATAGTTAAATATGGCTTCACTGGATTTAAAAAAGATTTTCAATAAAGAATTTAATGAAGCTCTAGTTCATCAAGTAACTACTGACTATTTATCAAATCACCGTGCTGGTACAAAAGCACAAAAAAATAGATCGCTTGTTAGTGGTGGTGGAGCTAAACCAAGACCTCAAAAAGGTTCAGGTAGAGCAAGAGCCGGGACAACTCGAGGACCAATATGGCGAGGTGGTGGCGTAACTTTTTCAGCTAAGCCTAAAAATTATAATAAAAAAATAAATAAGAAGATGTATAAGCTTGCCCTAAACTGTATATTTTCCGAACTTCTCAGGAGAAAAAAACTTCATTGTGTCGATGATTTTAATACTACTGATTCAAAAACAAAGTCTTTTGTAGCAGAAATGAAGAAACTTAAAGTGTCAAACAGTCTTTTTATTGTACATGAAGAGAAAATTAATGTTTTTCTCGCGGGTAGAAATATTAAAAATGTTGAAGTTGTCAGTCCTCTTGGAATAAACCCATTTAATTTAATGAAACATGATGATGTGGTTATTGATTCAAAAATTGTTGAAAAACTTGAGGATATTGCGGTATGAATGAAGAGAGACTAATGAGCATTATATTATCACCAAGAGTGTCTGAGAAAACAGCTAGAAAAGCTGATATGGAAAATCAACATGTATTTTCTGTAGCGAAAGATGCTAAGAAAATTGAAGTGAAAAAAGCTGTTGAAAAAATGTTTGATGTTAAAGTTGATCAAGTGAGAATTTTAAATGTTAATGGAAAATTAAAGAGATTCCAGAGACAGTTTGGTAAGACAAAAGATTGGAAAAAGGCATACGTTAGATTGAAAGAAGGCTTTGATATCAACTATGGAGAAGGGGAGGCAAACTCATGAGTTTAATTAAATCTAAACCAACCTCTCCAGGTAGAAGATTTAGGGTTAAAATTCAAAATACAGATTTACATAAAGGCAAACCTTATTCAGGTCTGACTATTAAATCTAATAAAAGTGGTGGAAGAAACAACTATGGAAGAATTACCACCAGACACATAGGCGGTGGTCATAAGAGAAAATACAGAATAATTGATTTCAAGCGAGATAAGGATAATATTGCCGCCAAAGTTGAGCGATTAGAGTATGATCCAAACAGAAATGCAAATATTGCACTCCTGTTATATAAAGACGGAGAAAGGAGGTACATTATTGCTCCTAAAAATCTTAAACAAGGAGACATGGTAATGTCAGGGACCGATTCTTCAATTTCAATAGGTAATTCGTTACCACTAAAAAATATTCCTGTTGGTACTCAAGTTCATTGTATTGAAATGAAACCAGGTAAAGGCGCACAGATTGCAAGAAGTGCTGGGACTGTAGCGCAGATAGCAGCTATGGATGGGCAATATGTTACATTAAAACTTAAATCTGGTGAAATGAGAAAAATACACTCCAACTGTAAAGCTACCGTAGGAGAGGTAGGTAACAGTGAACATAACTTACAAAAACATGGTAAAGCTGGAGCTAAGAGATGGCTTGGCATTAGGCCTACAGTAAGAGGTGTTGCTATGAATCCAATAGATCATCCACATGGCGGCGGTGAAGGTAAAACATCTGGAGGAAGGGATCCAGTATCGCCTTGGGGTACCCCAACAAAAGGATATAAAACTAGATCTAACAAGCGAACATCATCGATGATTGTAAGAAGGAGAACTTCAAAGAAAAGGAAATAAATTATGACTAGATCACTAAAAAAAGGACCATTTATCGATTATCATTTGTTGGCAAAAGTTGATAAAGCTATCGAGACAAATGATAAAAAACCAATTAAGACATGGTCAAGAAGGTCTGTGATATCTCCAGAAATGGTTGGATTAACTATCTCTGTGCATAATGGAAAACAGCATGTTCCAGTTTTTATTAGTGAGAATATGGTAGGCCATAAGTTAGGCGAATTTTCTCCTACAAGAATTTTCAAAGGTCATTCAGGTGATAGGAAAGCAAAGGCAAAATAGATGGATACGCAAGCAGTTTTAAAATATCAACGTATATCTGCACAAAAATGCAGGTTAGTTGCTAATAGTATTAGAGGACTCAAGGTTGATAAAGCACTTGAATTTTTAGAATTTAATAATAAGAAAGCTTCGCAAATGATATTAAAGGTTTTAGAATCTGCAATTGCTAATGCAGAAAATAACAACTCCCTGGATATAGATGAGCTGATAGTTAAAAATATATTAATAGACGAAGGTCCAACAGGAAAAAGATATATGCCTAGAGCACGGGGAAGGGTCAATCAGATTTTAAAAAGAAGTAGTCATATTACAGTGATAGTTTCAGACGGTAGAGAGAGTTAAAAATGGGACAAAAAGTACATCCAACAGGAATAAGATTAGGAATTTCAACAGATTGGAACTCTAAGTGGTATGCGAGTTCTAAAGAATATCCAAAATTTCTAATGGAGGATATAAAAATAAGAGATTATTTGTCATCAGAGCTTAAACAAGCGTCAGTGAGTAAAATACTTATTGAAAGGCCAACTAAAGAAGCAGTCATTACCGTTTTTACATCAAGACCAGGAATAGTTATTGGTAAGAAGGGTGAGGACATTGAGAAATATCGAGAAAAAATTGCAAATATACTCGGAACCAAAAAATCAACTGTAAAATTAAATGTTAAAGAAATTAGAAAACCAGAATTAAACGCTCAATTAGTATCAGAGGGAATTGCGCAACAATTAGAGAGAAGGATTATGTATAGAAGAGCTATGAAAAGAGCTGTTACAAATACCATGAGATTAGGAGCTTTAGGTATTAAAGTAAACGTTGCGGGTAGACTCAATGGCGCAGAAATCGCAAGAAGCGAGTGGTATAGAGAGGGACGCGTACCACTTCATACTCTAAAAGCAGGAATAGATTTTGGTTTTTCTGAGGCATTAACTACCTATGGAATCATAGGGATCAAGGTGTGGATTTATAATGAGGAATCTAAAGATGATGAAACAAATTTGGGTAAAATGAGTTCTGAAAAAAAAGGTGGGAAATAGATGTTACAACCAAAGAAAACAAAATTTCGCAAACAACAAAAAGGAAAACTTAGGGGATTCGCTACTTCTGGAGCAAAAGTGAGTTTTGGAGAATTTGGCTTAAAGGCTGTTACAAGGGGAAGAGTAACAGCTCGACAGATTGAAGCTGCAAGGAGAGCTATGACTAGGCACATTAAGCGTGGAGGAAAAGTTTGGATTAGAATTTTTCCAGACGTTCCGATTACTAAAAAACCTGTTGAGGTTAGAATGGGTAAGGGGAAAGGTAATGTTGAGTATTGGGTTGCCAAGGTTCAGCCAGGCAAAGTTTTATATGAAATGGAAGGAGTAAGTGAAGAAATTGCTAGAGAGGCATTTAGACTTGCAGCTGCTAAGTTACCTGTTTTAACAACATTCGTATCAAGGGCAATAATGTAATGAGTAAAGTAGAAGATTATAGAAAGAAAACCAGTGAAGAGCTTAAGTTAGAGCTTAATAACTTACTTAAAGAGAGGTTTGATTTGAGGATAAAAAGAGGATCAGGTTTAAATCCTAAACCTCATTTGTTTGGTATAAATAAGAAAAGCATTGCTAGAATTAAGACGTTAATTAGAGAGAAATCAGAAGATGGAAAGTAAAAAAATAAAAACATTGTTAGCGAAAGTTATAAACAACAAGATGGATAAATCTGCAACAGTAGCTGTCGAGAGATTAGTTAAACATCCTGTTAATGGAAAGTACATTAAAAGAACTAGCAAATTTCATATTCATGATGAGAATAATATTTGTGAAATTGGCCAAACAGTTAAAATTGCTCAATCTAAGCCAATATCAAAAACTAAATCCTGGATTCTTCTAGATTCAAATGAGGCAATAAAATGATTCAGATGCAGACAACATTACAATCAGCAGATAATAGTGGAGCAAAAAAATTAATGTGCATCAAGGTTTTGGGTGGTTCTCACAGACAGTTTGCAACTATAGGTGACGTAATTAAAGTAACTATTAAAGACGCGATCCCAAAAAGTAAAGTAAAAAAGGGTGAAGTTTACAATGCGGTTATCGTTAGAACAAAAAAAGGCGTAAGAAGACCAGATGGTTCACAAATACGTTTTGATAGTAATGCCGTTGTTCTATTAGATAACAAATTAGAACCATTAGGAACACGTATATTTGGTCCAGTTACAAGAGAATTAAGAAAATTAACGTTTATGAAAATTATATCTTTAGCACCAGAGGTTTTGTAGTATGAGGTCACTAAACAATGAATAAATTGAAAAAGGGTGATTCTGTAATTGTAATTGCCGGCAAAGATAAAGGTAAAAAAGGTGAGGTCGTAAAGGTAATGGAAAACGGCAAGGTCCTTGTTACTGATATTAATCTTGTTAAAAAACATGTTAAGCCTAATCCTAATAAAGAGGAGACAGGCGGGATTATTGAAAGAGAGATGCCTTTAGATGTCTCGAATATTATGATATATAATCCTATCTCTAAAAAAGGAGACAGAGTAGGTTTTAAGTTTTTAGAAAATGGAAAAAAAGTTAGAGTATATAAGTCGAATAAAGAGGTAATAGATATATAATGAACACGTTTCAGGAATTCTACAAAGACAACATAGTCCCTTCACTTATGGAACTGATGAAAGTTTCTAGTCCTATGGAAGTTCCAAAATTAAAAAAAATTACCATAAATATGGGTCTGGGTAGTGCAGTAAATGATAAGAAAATTCTTGAATCAGCTCAATCTGAATTAACTCAAATCACTGGTCAAAAAGCAGTTTTAACGTATGCTAAGAAATCAATCGCAAATTTTAAATTAAGAGAAGGTATGCCAATAGGATGCAAAGTAACACTGAGGAAAGAAAAAATGTATGATTTCTTTGAAAAGTTGATTAAGATATCACTTCCAAGAACAAGAGACTTCAGAGGATTAAATCCAAATTCATTCGATGGTAGAGGAAATTATACACTAGGAATCAAGGAACATATCATCTTCCCTGAGATTGATTTTGACAAGATAGATAAGATTAAAGGTTTGGATATTTGTATAACTACAAGCGCAAAAAATGATCAGGAGGCAATGGAACTTTTAAAGCAGTTTAATTTTCCATTTAAATAAAATTATGACTAGAGAATCTATTGTACAAAGAGAAAAGAAGAGAAAAAATCTCACTGAGAAATACTTTGATAAAAGAAGAAAAATAAAAGAGCAGCTTAAAAAAGAGGGGCTATCATTTGATGATGCACTGGCATTAAGAAAAAAACTTCAAAAATTGCCACTCAATTCATCTCCAACCAGGAGGAGGAATAGATGTTCTCTAACTGGTAGACCCAGAGGTGTATATAGAAAATTTGCACTCGGAAGATCTGTTCTTCGAAAGGCTGCTATGAGAGGTGATATACCTGGTTTAACAAAAGCGAGTTGGTAATTATTATGAGTATGAGCGATACAATTTCAGATTTATTAACAAGACTTAGAAATGCACAAAATTCATCTAAGGAAAATGTTTCTATACCATTTTCTAAAATGAAACACTCGATTTGCCAGGTTCTCTTAAATGAGGGTTACATTGACAAAATTGATATTGATGATAGCAACAAAAAAAACCTTAATATAACTCTAAAATATTATGAGGGTAAGCCTGTTATCGAAAAAATTAGCAGAGTAAGCAAACCTGGAATAAGAATTTATAAATCAGTTGAAAATATTCCCGTTGTAAATAATGGTCTTGGTATTTGTATTGTATCGACGTCTAAAGGCGTTATGACAGACAAAGATGCAAGGAAAAATAATTGTGGAGGAGAGATAATTTGTTATGTCTCTTAAGTATATATGTCTAAAATAGCAAGGAAACCTGTTGAAATACCAGAAAATACAAAAATCTCTATAAACAATAACGAGATCTTGGTTGAGGGCCCTCTTGGTAAAATGTCTTTCATCAAACAAGACGGAATCTCGGTATCAGAGAACGAAAGGTGTTTGAATATTAAAACAGAAGATAGTAATTTAATTGCGATGTCTGGAACAACGAGAGCGATTATCAGTAATATTATTTTCGGAGTTTCTAAAGGGTGGAAAAAATCACTCAAATTAATTGGAGTGGGATATAGAGCAAATTCACAAGGAAGTAATTTAGAGCTTGTGGTAGGTTATTCACATCCAGTAAAATATCCTATACCAGAGGGTATAAAAATAGAAACCCCTTCTCAAACAGAAATTATAATAACAGGGATAGACAAACAAAAGGTAGGTCAAGTTGCTTCTGATATAAGATCTGTAAGACCTCCTGAGCCATACAAAGGTAAAGGAATCAGATATTCTGATGAGAATGTTGTAAAAAAAGAGGCTAAGAAAAAATAATGAAGACAGTAAATAACAAAAAAGATAGCAGGTTAAGGAGAGCAAGGAAAAGTAGAGCGAAAATATCAGATTCCGCAACCCATAGAGTTTCTGTATACAAGTCTTTACAGCACATTTATTTACAGCTTGGTACTGCTAATGGAGATAAGGTGCTTACTACAATATCTACTAATCAGAAAAAACTTAGAGACAAATTCAAATCTAACAACATAGAGTCATCAAAAGCTATCGGGAAATTAATGGCAGATTATCTGAAAAAAAATAAAATTGATAAAGTATCTTTTGACAGATCAGGATATAAATATCATGGAAAAGTAAAAGCTCTTGCTGATTCTATGAGAGAAAACGGAGTAAAAATATAATGGCTGTAGAAGAAAAAAAATCAGATTATATTGAAAAGCTTGTTGCAGTAAATAGAACAGCAAAAGTTGTAAAAGGTGGAAGACAATTTGGATTCACTGCACTAACTGTAGTTGGTGACGGAAATGGAAGAGTTGGCTATGGATATGGAAAAGCCAAAGAGGTTCCAATAGCTATTCAAAAAGCTCTTGAAAAGGCAAAAAAAAATATGATTACAGTTGCAATTAAAAAGGGAACATTACAGCATTCAGTTACGCATTCTCATGGCTCAGCAAAGGTATATATGCAACCTGCAGGAGAAGGAACCGGAGTTATTGCTGGAGGAGCAATGCGAGCGGTATTTGAAGCAACAGGCGTTCATAATGTCTTGGCCAAAAGCATCGGGTCAACTAATCCGATTAATGTTGTCAAAGCAACAATTAGCGGATTAGAATCGATGTTTTATCCAGCGTATATTGCGGCAAAAAGAGGAAAAAAAACAAGTGAGTTATAGATGATGGTCAAGAAAAGTGAGAATACAATAAGTATTAAACAAACAAGAAGTATTATAGGTTGTACAAAAAAGCAAATTTCTTGTATCAAAGGTCTTGGCCTTAGAAAAATTAATCATGTTGTCCATGTAAGTGACACGCCTGAAAATAGAGGTATGATGCGTGTTGTTATTCATATGATTGAGGTTAATAATTGAGGTAAGATTTATGTCTGAAATTTTTAATTCGATAAAACCAAATCAAGGAAGTAAATTCTCAAAGAAAAGAGTTGGTAGAGGAATTGCTTCCGGTACGGGAAAAACTGGCGGTCGTGGTCATAAAGGTCAGAAGTCTAGATCTGGTGGAAAAGTTCAAATAGGTTTTGAAGGTGGTCAAATGCCAATTCAAAGAAGGCTTCCAAAAGTAGGTTTTAAATCTAGAGTAAACCTTTTTACTCAAGAGATAAGTTATGATCGTCTCTCTATTATAAAAGAAAAAGAGATTACTCTAGAATTATTGAAAAAATATAAATTGATTAAATCAAAAATTCAGAATGTAAGGATCATTGGTCCATGTACAATCAAAGATAAAAAAATGATAAAAGATATTTATTGTACGAAATCTGTTATTGAGTTTATTGGTAAATAGTATGTCAAGATCAAGTTCAAGCATGGGTTCTGGTATAGGTGGTTTGACAAAATCAGGCGAACTTAGGCAACGAATATTCTTTATAATATTTGCATTAGTTGTGTTCAGATTAGGTAGTTTCATCACATTGCCCGGGATTGATCCTTCGGTGATGAAATTTTTATTTGAACAACAAAGAGGCAGTATTCTTGATATGTTCAATATGTTCTCTGGGGGAGCTCTATCGAGAATGTCAATTTTTGCACTTGGTGTAATGCCGTATATTTCAGCGGCAATTATCATTCAAATGATGAGTCACATTTATGCACCTCTTATCCAGCTTAGAAAAGAAGGAGCTAGAGGAAGAAAAAAAATAACCCAATATACTAGATATTTTACTGTAATCCTCGCAATTCTTCAGTCAATAGGAGTTTCTAACGCACTCCAAAATCAAAATAGCAGTTCAACTGTATTAGTTCTTGACCCTGGTATTAACTTCATTTTTATTTCAGTTGTAACACTAGTGACTGGAACTATGTTCTTAGTTTGGTTGGGTGAACAAATTACAGAGCGCGGTATAGGTAATGGCATTTCAATAATAATCTTTGCTGGTATAGTCGCTGGTCTACCATCAGCAATTGGTAACACAATAGACTTAGCGCGAAATGGTGAACTTCAGAATTTTACAGTCATTTTAATATTTTTATTAGTTTTAGTAATCACTGCGTTTGTAATATATATAGAGAGAGGTCAGAGAAAAATTCCTGTTAACTACGCAAGAAAAATGCAGGGGAGAAAAATGTATGCTGCACAGAATACTCATTTACCTCTCAAAATAAATATGGCAGGAGTAATCCCTCCTATTTTTGCATCTGCTATTATATTATTTCCTGCAACTATCGCAAGTTGGTCCAGTGATACAGACGGTGGAATGATTCAAAATATTGCATTATCACTTTCACCTGGTCAACCTTTATATATTATTCTTTATGCAGTTGCTATAATATTCTTCTGCTACTTTTATACCGCTCTAGTTTTTAATTCAAATGAGACTGCTGATAATTTAAAAAAATCTGGTGCTTTCATTCCAGGCATAAGACCGGGTGATCAAACTGCAAAATATATTGATGATATTACTACGAGATTAACGACAGTAGGGGCGATCTACATAACTGCAGTGTGTCTCCTGCCTGAATTTCTTATACTGTATTTTAATGTCCCGTTTTATTTTGGAGGAACATCCCTGTTAATTGTAGTTATAGTCGTCATGGATTTAATGTCACAAATTCAAGCACATTTATTATCTCATCAATATGAAGGTATGATGAAAAAAGCGAATTTAAAAGGTATTGGTGGAGGTTTAAGATAAATGAAAGTACGCGCATCTGTCAAGAAATTATGCAGAAACTGTAGGGTTATCAGGAGAAATAGGGTTGTCCGTATAATCTGCAAAGATCCAAGGCATAAGCAAAGACAAGGTTAAAACGGTTGTATTAAAAGTAAATGAAATATAAAATCATCCTTCAAGAGAATTAAATATGGCTAGAATAGCAGGAATAAATTTACCAAACGAAAAGCACATATGGGTTGCTTTGACATCTATATATGGAATAGGCCCGTCTAGAGCGAATAAAATTTGTTCAGACTCTGGCGTTAATAGAACAACCAAAGTGAGAGACCTTAAAGATCAAGATCTAGAGGTTTTAAGAAACTTCGTTGAAAAATACCAAATAGAGGGAGATTTACGTCGAGAAAACTCTATTAATATAAAACGTTTGATGGATATTGGCTCTTATAGAGGAATCAGACACAGAAAAAGCCTACCTTTGAGAGGCCAAAGAACAAAAAATAATAGCAGAACCAGAAAAGGTCCTAAAAAAGTTATGAAAGTGAGATAGTAAATGGCAGTTACAAAAGGCAAAAAGAAGAAAGAAAAAAAGATAGTTAATGAGGGAATAGCTCATATATACGCATCTTTCAATAATACAATTATCACAATTACAGATAAACAGGGTAACACGCTATCATGGGCTACATCGGGTGGATCCGGATTCCGTGGTTCAAGAAAAAGTACTCCATTCGCAGCACAAGTAGCAGCGGAACGAGCTGGAAATAAAGCTCAGGAATACGGCTTGAAAACACTTGAAGTACTTGTTAAAGGCCCTGGACCAGGAAGAGACTCTGCCGTAAGAGCTTTGAACAGTGTGGGATATAAAATAACGAATATCACTGACATTACGCCATTGCCACATAATGGGTGCAGACCTCCAAAAAAGAGGAGAGTATAATGGCTAAGTATACAGGACCTAAGTGTAAATTAATGAGGAGAGAGGGGACTGACTTATACCTTAAATCAGGAACAAGATCTTTGGATACTAAATGTAATCTAGAAAAAACTCCAGGCCAGCCAGCGGATGCTAGAAGAGGAAAGAGTTCTGATTATTCACTACAACTGAGAGAAAAACAAAAAGTTAAAAGAACTTATGGGATACTTGAAAAGCAATTTCGAAACTATTACAAAAAAGCAGCAGGCAGAAAAGGTTCAACAGGTGAGAACCTTCTCAACATGCTTGAGTGTAGACTAGACAATGTTGTTTATAGATTTGGTTTTGGCGCAACTAGGGCTGAATCTAGACAGCTAGTGAGTCATAAAAATATACTTGTGAATGGCGAACTTGTCAATGTACCGTCTTATCAAGTAAGTCCAAAAGACAAGGTCTCTGTAAGAGATAATAAAAAAAATCAAGTTAGGTTAAAAGTTGCTTTAAGTCTTGCTGAAAGCAGAGGAGGAAGCGATTGGATTGAAGTTGATTCTAAAAAATTAGAGGGAATATTTTTACGACACCCAGAGCGTAAAGAACTTCCATCTGAGATTAATGAATCATTAATTGTAGAACTGTATTCAAAATAGGTGAAATATGAGAAAGAATGATTTTTTAAAACCAAAGCTAGTTGACATATCAACTATAACTGCAAACCATGCCAAGATAAGTATAGAGCCGCTCGAGAGAGGTTTTGGACATACGCTTGGCAATGCTCTACGTAGAGTATTACTATCCTCCTTGCCTGGAAGCGCTGTAACTGAAGTTACAATTGAAAATATACTACATGAATATAGCACTATAGAGGGCGTCCAAGAGGATGTACTCGAGATTCTTTTGAACATAAAAAAATTAGCTTTAGTTCTGCCAAGTAAGGATGCTTTAGATATTACACTTAGAAAAAAAGGTGTTGGACCAGTATTAGCATCTGATATATCCGACAATCCAGATTTAGAAATAAAAAACCCAGACTTCTGCATAGCTAATATAACAAATGATAAAACTGAACTTGTTATTAATATGACCGTCACAAAAGGCAGAGGATATCAACAGGCTCAAAAGAGAAAATTCAATGAGTTAGACGATTTAGGTATTGGTAAAATGCAGTTAGATGCATCATTTAGCCCTGTAATTCAGGTGACCTACAACGTTGAGACTGCACGTGTGAAGCAGAGAACAGATCTAGATAAGTTAGTAATAGACTTAAAGACAAATGCAACAATTGAGCCGGAGGATGCAATAAGAAAAGCTGGACAACTTTTAAGAAATCAACTTGATGTCTTCACATACCTAGAAGTTCAGGAGGAGTCCGAGGAAGAATCAGATACACCACAGATTGACCCAGTTCTCTTAAGACCTGTTGATGATTTAGAGCTGACTGTTAGATCAGCTAATTGTCTTAAAGCTGAAAATATTTATTACATCGGAGATTTGGTTCAAAGAAGTGAGAATGAGCTGCTTAAAACTCCTAACTTAGGTAAAAAATCTCTTACTGAAATCAAAGATGTATTGGCTACACACAGTCTTCAACTTGGTCAAAAACTTGAGGATTGGCCTCCAAAAAATATGGAAAAAAGAATATGAGACATAGGAAATCAGGAAGACAACTTAATAGAAATTCATCGCATAGAAAAGCGTTAATGAAAAATTTAGCTACATCTCTATTCATGTCTGAGAAAATTGTAACCTCATTGCCTAAAGCAAAAGAATTGAGAAAAGTTGCTGAGCCGCTTATAACATTAGCTAAAGAAGATTCATTAATGAGGAGAAGACTAGCTTATTCAAGAATACAAGATAAAAAAGCTGTTAAAAAACTTTTTGAAGTTCTTGGTCCTAGATTTAAAAACAGGCCAGGTGGATATATGAGAATTCTAAAACATGGCTTTAGAAAAGGAGATTCATCACCTAAAGCGTATGTAGAGCTTACAGAAAAAGACTAAATTTTATCTTTCAAAAATTTAGCTGTATGTGATTTTGAGTTTTTTGTTATCTCTTCAGGGGTACCTTTTGCGACCACACTGCCTCCTCCAATTCCACCCTCTGGTCCCAAATCAATTATCCAGTCTGCAGTCTTAATTACTTCAAGATTATGTTCAATAATAACAATTGTGTTGCCACGCTCCTTTAGTTCATTCAAAACTTTTAGTAACTTAGATACATCATGAAAATGTAAACCGGTTGTTGGTTCATCAAGAATATAAATTGTCTTACCAGTATCTCTTTTAATAAGTTCTTTTGCCAGCTTAATCCTCTGAGCTTCGCCACCTGATAACGTTGTAGCATTTTGACCGAGTTTAATATAAGACAAACCAACTTGATCTAAAACCTCTAATTTTTTACTAATAATAGGGTAGTCTTTAAAAAATACATATGCCTCTTTCACGGTCATATTTAAAACATCACTAATATTTTTATTCTTAAGTTTAATCTCAAGAGTCTCTTTATTATATCTAGCTCCATTACATTTATCACATTTCACATAGACATCAGATAAAAAATGCATTTCAACTTTAATAACACCATCACCATAACAAGCATCACATCTTCCACCATCTACATTAAAACTAAATCTTCCAGGTTTATATCCTCTTGATCTGGCCTCTTTCGTCATAGCAAATAAATCACGAATATGCGTAAAGATGCCTGTATAAGTTGCTGGATTTGATCTTGGTGTTCTACCTATAGGGCTCTGATCTATCTCTATGATTTTATCTAAATTATTTAGACCGCTAACTTTTTCACATTTTGTTTGTGAATTATCTTTTTCCATAAATTCATTGTAAATATACTCATAGAGAATATCGTTGACCAGAGTTGATTTACCAGAACCTGAAACACCAGTAATGCATGTCAACAACCCAATTGGTATTTCTACATCAATATTTTTTAAATTATTTTTACAAGCTTTAAAAATTTTAATAGTTTTCTTATCATTAATTTTTGTCCTTTTACTTGGTACGGGTATTTCTAATTCTTTAGAAATATATTTACCAGTATAAGATCCTTTAATTTTTTCTATACCACTAGGTTTACCTGAATAAATAATTTTACCACCTGCATCACCAGCCTCAGGTCCCACATCGATAATATGATCAGAGGACAATATTGTATCTTCGTCATGCTCTACCACGATTACTGTATTACCAAGATCTCGGAGGTTTTTAAGAGTTTTAAGCAACTTATCATTATCTCTTTGGTGAAGACCAATAGATGGTTCATCTAGAATATACATAACACCCACTAATCCAGAGCCTATTTGGCTGGCTAATCTAATCCTTTGAGCTTCCCCACCTGACAAAGTTTCAGCACTTCTATCAAGAGTTAGATAATTTAAACCAACATTATTGAGAAATTTTAATCTACTGGTTATTTCAAAAATTATTTTGCTTGAAATTTCTTTTTGCATACCCAAAAGTTTTAAATTAGAAAAAAATGCCAGACAGTTCTCAATTGTTAGTGCAGTAATATCGCTTATAGATTTATTTTTAATGAAAACGTTTCTACTAGATTCATTTAGTCTTTTTCCGTCACATGCTTTACATTTATCAACACTAAGATATTTAACAAGTCTCTCTCGTTGTGAATAAGAACCATTTTCATATTGCTTTTCTAATTTTTGTATAATACCACTCCAAACTTCTGTTCTAATGTTATAATTATCTATGTTTTTGCTTCTGTAGCCTTTGACATACCTAATTTCAATTAATTCATCGCCACTCCCGTAAAATAAAATTTCTTTGAATTTTTTTGGTAATTTAAAATATGGAAGATCAATGTCAACTTTATAATGATTAGCTAAGCTCTCAAGAAGTAAAAAATAGAATGCATTTTTCTTATCCCACCCATAAATAGCGCCATTAGATAAACTCAATTCTTCATTAATTATTATTTTTTTTGGATCAAAAAACTCCATGACACCAAGCCCATCACAAGAACTACATGCTCCTGCAGGGCTATTGAATGAAAAAAACTTTGGCTCCAGAACTGTTAAAGAATATCCACAGTGTGGGCAAGCATATTTTGTAGAGAAAATATCATCAATAACTTCCTTATCCATATCATATAAATATATTACTCCATCAGAAAATTTACTTGTAAGTTCTAGAGATTCTAAAAGTCGCAGTTTGTCAGATTCACAAATTGAACTAAATCTATCAATGACAAACTCTATATCATTTTTCTTTTTTGCATTGATTAATTTATTAATACCAATATTATTTATTTCTTCTTCAGTGAATATTTCGCTGTTAACTCTGATTCTTTTATGACCTTCTCTAAAAAAGGATTCAATAAGTTTGTTATGCTCGCCTTTCTGTTGTTTAACTACAGGTGCTAAGAGCATAATTTTTTTGTTATCATGATTTTTAATTATGTTAGTTGATATCTCATCATATGACATCGATTTTAATTCCACTTGATGTTCTGGGCATCTTGGAGACCCTACTCTTGCATAGAGTAACCTTAAGTAATCATAGATTTCTGTTACGGTACCAACTGTAGATCTAGGATTATGCGATGAAGATTTCTGCTCTATTGATATGGCGGGTGATAAACCTTCGATTATATCGACATCTGGTTTGTCCATCATCGATAAGAACTGTCTCGCATATGAAGATAGAGACTCCATATATCTTCTTTGACCTTCCGCAAATATTGTATCGAAGGCTAGAGACGACTTTCCAGATCCAGACAATCCTGTTATGGTGATAAGCTTATCCCTTGGGATTTCTAAGCTTATATTTTTAAGGTTATGAGTCTTTGCGCCTTTAACAAAAATATTCTTCTTCATCGTAGAGAAATGATATCATCAAATGAGTATAAAAGAATAATAATCGATATGTGAATTGAAATATATGAAAGAGAGGCAATTATGAAGATTTTAAAAATTTTGAGTTCTACTTTACTTTTAATAGGAGTGTTATGTACCAACATTAATCTTTATCCATATAATATATTTTTTCAGTCACTAGGAGCGATAGGATGGGTTTACATTGGCTCTCTAACGCATAATAATACTCTTTTATATAATTTTGTACCTCAATTGCCATTATTTATCTTAGGCTACTATCTAATCCTCACATCGTAATTATTGTGTTTTTTTTGTTGTCACTGAGATACCATATACGTTATAGTAATTATTCAATGTTTTTGAAAATGAGAATATATGTCAGTTAATAAAGTTATCCTCCTAGGCAGGGTTGGCTCAGATCCAGAAGTCAAGTATATGCCTAGTGGTAATGCTGTAGTGAATTTATCTATTGCTACAAACCGAAAATTTAAAAATCAAGAATCAGGAAATTATGAGGATAAGACTGAGTGGCATCGTGTAGTTTTTTTCAATAAACCTGCAGAAACCATTGGACAATATGTAAAAAAGGGACAACAGCTTTATGTGGAAGGAAGACTTCAGACAAGAAAATGGCAAGATAAGGATGGTATTGAAAAATATTCTACTGATATTATTTCTGATAACTTCACATTTATTGGAAGTAAATCTGATAATCAGAATTTTGATCAATCACCTAAATCGAATGAAAATTTTGATCAGTCCCTACCTAGCAATAATGATGACGATATACCTTTCTAAATTAAATGTCAGCAGATAGGAAATTTTTTATCAAGACACATGGTTGTCAAATGAATGAGTATGATTCCAATAAAATCTGTGATATTTTACACTCAGCTTCTAATTACAGGGAGACGAAAGTTCCCGAAGAAGCAGATCTTTTGCTTTTGAATACCTGCTCTATAAGAGAAAAAGCTCAAGAAAAAGTATTTGATCAACTTGGCAGATGGAAGAAAATAAAAAATGTTAACCCCAATGTTCTTATTGCTGTGGGAGGATGTGTTGCAACACAAGAGGGGGAAAATATTAAGAAAAGAGCACCACAGGTAGATATTGTTTTTGGTCCACAAACCATCCATAGAATTCCGTCAATGATCAACACTGCATCTCAAGAAAATAAAAAACTAGCAATTGATATTTCATTTCCATTAATAGAAAAATTTGATTATATACCAACACCAAATATATGCTCTGTAAGTGAATATGTAACTATAATGGAAGGTTGCAGCAAATACTGTTCATTCTGTGTTGTCCCGTATACACGCGGAGATGAGGTAAACAGAAGGCTAGACGAAATTCTTTATGAAGTTAATAGTTTAGCTCTAAAAGGTGTAAAAGAAATTGTTCTATTAGGACAAAATGTTAATTCTTATAAATCTTGCACTGCTGACGGTCAGAGTGTTAGATTTTCAGATTTAATAAAATATCTATCTCTAATAGATGGAATCGAGAGAATTAGGCACACTACTTCACATCCAATAGATTTTGGTGAAGATTTAATAAACGAATACCACAACGTAAAACTTTCAAATAATCTCCATCTCCCGGTACAGTCTGGAAGCGATATAATTCTCTCTAAAATGAAAAGAAAACATACGTCTCTTGAGTATAAAAATATAATAAAGAAAATCAGAGAAATAAGACCAGATATAAATCTTACCACAGATATTATTGTAGGCTATCCTGATGAGTCAGATAATGATTTTCAAAAGACTTTAGAATTGGTTGAGGATATGGAATTTAGCGATGCATATACCTTTATATATAGCCAAAGGCCTGGGACTCCTGCAGCACTAATTAATGATACCGTATCACTTGAAAAAAAGAAGAGGAGACTTCAAGATCTTCAATGTCTAATCAAGAGACAATCAAAGGCTTATTCTGAGAAAATGTTAGGCTCTACCCAAAAAATTTTAGTTGAAGGGTTTTCAGCTAAATCTACAAAGGAATTATATGGAAGAGCTGATAATAATAAAATTGTTAATTTTGCTACAAAAGATAATCTAATAGGAGAATTTGTGAATTTACTTATAACCGAAGTAAGAACAAATACGCTTTATGGAGAAATCGTCTAGAGATAAATATGAAATTAAATAAGAGTGAGTTGGCTGAAAAGATAACAAGTAAAAATTTGACTTTGAAACCTCAAGATAATTCAAGATTGGCTAAATTGTGTGGAACATTAGATGAAAATTTAAGACAAATTGAGTCATATATGCAAGTTGAGATATCTAATAGAGGAAATAATTTTATTATAAAAGGCAGCCAAGATAGTGTTCCAAAAACTTCAGATCTAATCGAAAAACTTTATTCTATCTCAGCTGATGAAGAACTTACTCCTAAACAATTGCACATATATATGACAGATAATTCAAATAAAAATAAAGCAGTTGAAATTGATAATAATGGTTTATCAGTAAAATGTAAAAGAGCTACTATTAACCCATCATCTCCATCACAACAAAACTTTATCAACGCTGTTTTAGATAATGATCTTGTGTTTGGTGTTGGATCAGCAGGTACGGGTAAAACATTTCTCGCTGTAGCTATGGCTGTTTACTTTTTAGAACAGGGATTAATTAAAAAAATTTTTTTAGCTCGACCAGCAATTGAAGCGGGTGAAAAACTTGGATTTCTCCCGGGTGATTTATCTGAAAAAGTGAATCCCTATTTACAGCCCGTATACGATGCTTTTAATGAATTAGTCGGGTCTCAGCATGTGACGAGGTTGATTGAAAAAAATACTATAGAAATAGTTCCGCTTGCTTACATGCGCGGAAGGACACTTAACGATGCTTTTATTATTCTTGATGAGGCTCAAAATACAACGATTGCACAAATGAAAATGTTTTTAACAAGAATAGGGTTTAGATCAAGAACAGTTGTTACAGGAGATGTGAGTCAAGTGGATCTTCCTAAAGATACTAAATCTGGCTTGATTGATTGTCTTGAATTTGTGGAAAAAATAAAAGGGGTCAAAATTACTAATTTTGAATCTTCTGATGTCGTGAGACATAGAATTGTGAGAGATATTATTAATGCTTATGATAAAAGAAAAAAGTAAAAATTTGAGAGTTTGTATTATCAAAGATGATATAAAAGAGTATATTCCAAGTGACTATAAAATAAGAAAATGGGCTAAAAATTCTTACGAAAAAATCAAAACCGCAACTGTGGTAATTAAAATTACTAGCGTAAGTAGTATGAGAGAGATTAATAGTAAGTTTTTAAACAATAAAAAAGCATGTAATGTTCTGTCGTTTCCAAATATCTCTAAAAATAAACAAATCTCAGATGATCTAGGAGATATTGTTATCTGTGCAAAAATTGTGAACAAAGAATCGAGAGATTATCTGAAAAAAAATGATAATAGATGGGCTCATATGATTACTCATTCCATGCTTCACTTACAAGGATACAAGCATTCAAAAAAGAAAGAGAGAGATGTTATGGAAGAGAAAGAAATTAAACTCATGAATAAACTTGGCCTATCAAATCCCTATTATGCAGAATAAGAAAAATACATGGCTCGATAAAATCAAAGATGTTTTGGGAGATTCTCCAAAAGCAAAGGAAGATTTAGTAGAACTGCTTAAAAATTCTGCTCTCGAAGGAATCATTGATATAGAATCGCTTAAAATGATTGAGGGTGTTTTTAAGGTTTCAGAGATACAAGTTAGAGAGATTATGATTCCCAGATCCCATATCGCTGTAGTTGATATTTCTGATGATATCACTGATATAATTACAAAAGTTACCTCTTCTGGTCACTCAAGATTCCCCGTTATTGATGATAATAAAGATGAGATTATTGGGGTTCTACTTGCTAAAGATTTACTTAAGAGAACTTCTGGAGAAAATAATGATTTGGATCTACATGAAGTTCTTAGACCTGCAGTTTTTGTTCCTGAGAGTAAACGTCTTAACATACTTCTTAATGAGTTCAAATCTAGCAGAAATCACATAGCTATTGTTATTGATGAACATGGGAGCGTATCAGGACTTATTACCATTGAGGATGTTTTAGAGGAAATAGTTGGTGAAATTGATGACGAACATGATGAGGAAACCGTCTCAAAAATAATTTCAAGAGGAAATAATCAATATATTGTTGATGCTCTTACCTCCCTAGAAGAATTCAATTCATATTTTTTATCAAATTTTAATGACGAGGATATCGAAACTATAGGCGGATTTCTTATAAATAAATTCGAAAAAGTACCAAATAACTCTGAGACAATCTTAATTGAAAATTTATTATTCAAAATACTCTCTGCAGACTCAAGGTCTATAAAAAGAATTCAGATAACTAGAACTACAAATTCTGATTAGTGATATCTACGAAATTGAAAACTTTATTAAGCTTTGTTTCTATATTAGTTTATGCATTACTGTATAATTTATCTTTTTCCCCATTTGACTATAAATTTACTGTCTACCTATCTTTAATTGGTTATTTTTTTCTAATATCGGATAAAGAAAAAAAACAGATAATAATTTACTCATTTTTTTATGGCTTTTTTATTTTTCTTATTGGAACATCATGGATATTTAACAGCTTATATAATTTTGGAGGAGAAAACTATGTCCTTTCAACTATAATGACATTATTATTTATTTCTTTTAACGGGTTTTTTTTTATTTTAATTGGATATTTTTTAAATAATAATTTTCTCAAAGATCACAAACTATTAATACCTATTTATGTAGCATCAATATGGACTAGTATAGAGATATTAAGATCATATATTTTTGGAGGTTTTCCTTGGTTATTAATTGGAACTAGTCAAATTAATTTTATTTATAACAATATTTTTCCTATGTTTGGAACATATTTTATATCATTTATAACTATTATGATTTCTATGATTATTTTCCTAATCCTAAAAGATAAAGATAGATCATATAATATTAAATATTTTTTTATCTCTATTTCATTTGTCATACTGCTTAACGCCCCTATCTTTCATCAGGATAAAAATAATGATTTAGTAATGAGAGCATCTATTATACAACCAAACATTAATCCCAGCTATAAGTATGGTAAGGATAATATAGATGATATTAAAAATATATTATATAGTATGAGTAATAATTCAGACAAGAGTGATTTAATAATTTATCCAGAAACTGTTATTCCTGAGCTATACAAAAAAAGGGAAAATATTTATCATAAAATATTATCTGGAAATCAAAATATTTTAATCAGTGGAATATTTAGATATGATTTGGATTCTAATAAAACCTTCAATAGCATGCTAATTATCGAAAATAGAGAACTTTTCTATGACAAGATAAAACTTGTTCCTTTCGGTGAATTTACCCCTTTACCAGAATTGTTTACTCCTCTTGCTCGTTTGCTGAATATACCAATGTCAAATTTGAGTAGAGGTAATACTAATCAGAGAGAGATAATGCTAAAAAATTTTATGATTTATCCATTAATTTGTTATGAATCAGCATACCCAAGATTGATCAAACAAAAAAATTTATCAAAACCAGGGGTAATAGTTATTTTAAGTAATGACAGTTGGTTTGGTGATTCACTTGCTCCATATCAGCATTTACAAATTTCCCAAACGAGGGCAGTAGAATTTAATAAATATATACTTAGAGCTGCCAACACTGGCATATCAGCTATTATTGACAACCACGGAAAAATTAGAGGGAGAGTTGCATTAAATCAGAGAGGTCAGTTGAGTGAGACATTTGAAGTCAATAATACCAAAACAATGTATAGCCGCTTTGGAGATTATCCTATTTTGGTGTTAATATTTGCTATTATGATTTCAGTTTTATATTTACGTAAAAAAAATGATGGAAGATTATAATCCAAACAAGTTAGAGGAAGTAGTTCAGAGTCTCTGGGAGAAAAAAGGTGCTTATACTACAAAATTTAATAATACAAAAAATAAATACTACTGCTTATCAATGTTCCCGTATCCAAGTGGTAAATTGCACATTGGTCATGTACGCAATTATACGATTGGTGATGTAATTTCAAGATCACAAAGGATGATAGGTAGAAATGTATTCCAGCCTATGGGATGGGATTCATTTGGTTTACCTGCAGAAAACGCAGCCATTCAAAATAAAATTCATCCAGCAGAGTGGACAAAAAATAATATTGATAATATGAGAGCTCAACTCAAGAGGCTTGGTTACTCTTATGATTGGAATGCTGAACTATCTACATCTGACGCGGATTATTATAAATGGGAACAATGGTTTTTCATTAAATTACTTGAGAAAGGTTTGGTTTATCGAAAAAAATCTGAAGTAAATTGGGATCCTGTCGATAAAACCGTTTTGGCCAATGAGCAAGTAATTGATGGCAAAGGTTGGCGTTCTGGTGCAGATGTTATAAGAAAAGAAATCCCTCAGTGGTTCTTGAAAATTTCTGACTATGCTGATGAATTATTGGAAAGTATAGATACTCTTAATGACTGGCCTGATTCTGTGAAGATGATGCAAAAGAATTGGATAGGAAAATCTAATGGTGCAATGATTAACTTCAAAATAAATGGTCACGATGAAGTATTAAAAGTCTTCACTACTAGACCAGATACTATTTATGGAGTAACTTTTCTCGCGTTATCACCAAATCATGAATTTTTGAAAAATAATAATTTCAAAAAAGATATTCAAGATTTTATTGAAGAGTGTAACGCTATTAAAGTTTCAGAGGAAACTATTAGCAACCTTGACAAAAAGGGAATAGAAACAGGCTACTTTGCAATTAATCCAATCAATAATGCTACAATTCCAATTTGGATTGCAAATTATGTTTTATCGGATTATGGAACAGGGTGTATTATGTCAGTTCCGGCTCATGATGAGAGAGATTATGAATTTGCGTCTAAATATAATCTTCCCATCAAAACAGTTATTAACTCAAATAGACGTGATGATGATAACAATAAAGTTTACTGTGGAGAGGGTACTTTAATTAATTCGGCGATTTATAATAATTATAAATCTAAAGATGCGAAGAATGAGATAATTAAAGCATTAATTAAAAGTAAATGTGGAGAAGCTAAAGTAAATTTTAGATTGAGAGATTGGGGTATTTCAAGACAAAGATATTGGGGATGCCCAATACCTGTTTTTTATTATGAAGATGGAACAATTGTCCCAGTTCCAGAAAAAGATTTACCAGTTAAATTACCTGATGATGTAGATCTTGAAGTTGAAGGTAATCCTCTTGAGAATCATCCAACTTGGAAGTATATTAAATGCCCCTATACAGGTAAAAAAGCTACAAGGGAGACAGATACCTTTGACACTTTTTTTGAATCTTCATGGTATTATTTACGATTCCTCACGCCAAAAAATAATACTAGTATTTTTGATACGAAATTTGAAAATTGGCTTCCTGTTGATCAATATATTGGAGGTATTGAACACGCAATTCTTCATCTTCTTTACTCAAGATTTTTCCATAAACTCATGAGAGATCTGGGAATCATTAAATCATCAGAACCCTTTAAAGCACTGTTATCACAAGGAATGGTACTGAAAGATGGAGCAAAGATGTCAAAATCAAAAGGGAATGTTGTCGATCCAAGTGATATAGTCAAGAGGTATGGGGCTGACACATTGAGGCTTTTTATTATGTTTGCAGCACCTCCAGATAACAATTTGGAGTGGTCAGATACTGCGATCGAGGGCTCATTCAAATTTATTAAAAGGTTATGGGTTCTCTCAAAAAAGATTATTTACCATAAAGGTAGTGATACTATCTATGGAAAAAACGAAGAATTTGATTATTTAGAGATCAAATTAAACAATACTATCAAAAAAGTGACTCATGATATTTTTAAAAGAAGAAGCTTCAATACTGCAATAGCCTCTTTAATGGAACTATTGAATGACTTGAGTAAGTATGAGCAGAATAACAAGAAAAATATCTCCTTATGCAGAAAATGTCTTGAGAGCATACTTAAAATGTTATCTCCTATAGTGCCTCATATAACCCAACATTTATGGTCAGAAATGGGACACCAAAAACTCATAATTGATGAAGTATGGCCAGTCGCTAGTGATGAAAAACTTAAAGAGGCTAAAAAAGAGATAATTGTTCAAATCAATGGTAAACTTAGAGGGAAAGTAACAATTAAAACCGGTACTTCAGAGTCTGAAATTAAATCTTTTATAGAGGGTGATGATAATATTTATAAATATATCAAAAACCGTGATATCAAAAAAATTATCTATGTCAAAGATAAAATTATAAACTATGTTATCGAATAAAATATGAAGAAAATTTATTATCTACTTTTATCATTCGTTTTAGTTTCATGTGGATACTCTATGAGGGGTAATATAGAATTGCCGGATGATATTAAAATAATATCAGTTAGTTCTGACAATTATAGTCCACTTGTAGTCTCAATTACTGAAGCTTTGAAAAATGAAAATATAGAAGTTACTAGTACTAACAACATGAATTTATATAGAATAAATATTTTATCTGAATCTTTTAAAAGACGACAATTATCAATTAATGTCTCTGGAAGAGTTAATGAATACGAAATTATTTATAATGTATCATTTGAGATAAGCTCACCTAATGAGAAATCTGATATAGATACTATTACTCTTTATCGAGATTATTCTTTTGATGAAAATAATATAATGGGTAACTCTGACCGAGAAGATTATATTAAAAATGAGATGGTTGCCACATCTGCTACACTAATATCTAATCGATTGAACGCTGTAATAAAAAAATCTAATCAGATGTAATTGGCCCATATGGTGACGACCTAACTTTGTCATGTTCTTCCATTCTGTATTTAATAAATCTATCAAGATCTGTAAAATGAAAAAAAGGATTATTTGATATCTCTTGGCCAAGAGTTGATGTCTTTTGAATAGAATAATTGTGACCAGGAAGAATAATTGTTGATGTCTCAAATGCCTCCCTGATGTGATTGAGAGATTTATACATTTCCTCGGGACTACCCCCGTGTAAATCACATCTACCACAGCCAAAAACAAAAAGAGTATCTCCAGCTATCAGATTTCCATCAACATAATAACATGTTGATCCAGGAGTATGACCTGGGCTATGAAGGCATAATATATCCGTTTTACCTAAGTGGATATAATCTCCACCATAATGAGATAATGAATTATCATAATGTTTATTCCAAAACTTTTTTTCGTGGGTATCAAGGTGAATTGGTACATCATAGTTTATAAGAATTTCATCTATAGAATTCACATGATCGTGATGACTGTGCGTAAGGAGAATTTTATCTAATATTAGATGGTTTTTATCTATGTAGTCATAGACATCCTCTAAATCCCATGCAGGATCAATGATTGCAGATTTTTTAGTTGCCTTATCCACAATCAGATAGATCATATTTAACATTGGACCAACTTCAAAAGTTTTGATTGTAAAAGATTTTTCACTCATAATGTCAATAGGCAAAATTATATGCTATATTAAACATTCTATGACTGAAATAGTTTTAAAGCCAGAATTAATTAAAAATCTTCAAAAAGTTTTAGTAGATTATGACCCTGCGAACCAAGATCCTATTTTAGCGGCCCAGTATTTATCTGCAGTAGTTGGTTCGATTGTTGCCAGTTCTTCTATGCCAGGTGATCAAAAAAAAGAAATATTAAATCAAATTCAAGAGTTTATCTCTTACGTTTATGATCAGCAAACACAAACTACACAGCAGCCAGAACATAAATCTGATGACGCCTATGGAGTTTGGAAGCCAAAATAACTCAAGAAGTAATTTCATTAATTATTTTTGTGCCTTGATAAATAAGTCCAGTATATAATTGTAACAAGTCACATCCACAGCCAACTTTCAATTGCGCAGATTTCTTTGAATCAACGCCACCACAACCAATTATAAGATTGTTTGGTAGTTGTTCTCTTATCTTATAAATAATCTTATTTGATTTCTCGAACAAGGGCTTTCCACTTATACCGCCCTGATGAACTCTCTCGCTTTCGTCTTTAATGATTTTTTTATTAATTGATGTATTAGTCGCAATCACTCCGTGTATACTATACTTTTCTACCATTTTACATAACGAGATAATATTATCATGATCAATATCAGGCGATATCTTAAGAAATAGAGGTGTTAACTTTTTATGCTTTCGCTCTAACTTTTCGTGGGCTCTTTTTATTTTTTCTAAAAAAGGTGGTAATTTCTCCTCATCATGAAGACTACGTAAATCTTTAGTATTTGGTGATGAAATATTTACTGTCAAATAGTCAGCAAATTCATAAATCTGTTCCATACAATAAATATAATCCTCATGCGCCCTGTCAATAGGTGTAGTGGTATTTTTACCTATATTAATACCGATAGGTATTGTTTTCTTATTCATAAAATTAATAAGGTTATTTTTCAAGTGAACTATCCCCTTATTATTAAAGCCAAGATGATTTATCACTGCATCTTGATTGGTTATCCTAAAAACCCTAGGTTTGCTATTACCTGTTTGTGGAAGCGGGGTACTCGTACCAATCTCAACAAATCCAAATCCTATATTTGAGATGAAATTCAAATAATCTCCATTTTTATCAAACCCTGCCGCTAGACCTAATTTATTCACAAATCTTATGTTAATCTTATTTATTGGTTTGTTATTAGGTGCAGTTTTAAAAAGCCTACCTAAGTATGATTTATATATGAGTTCAGCAACTTTGAGAGTGGCATCATGAGCAGCTTCTGGAGGAAGCATGAAGGCAATTCTTTTATAAATTTCGAATAAAATTTTTTACTCCTTGTTTATGAAAATGAGAATCAATCTTATGTTTTACAAGTTTATCATATTTAGTTGACAACCAGTAAATTTCATTTAGAATCATTCTAAATATATAAATTTTAATGGAGATGTAATTATGAGTTTAAAAGGTTCTAAGACTGAACAAAACTTGAAAGACGCTTTTGCAGGTGAGTCTCAGGCAAATAGAAGATATTTGTATTTTGCGGCAAAAGCAGATGTAGAAGGTCAGAATGACGTTGCTGCAGTTTTCAGATCTACTGCTGAAGGAGAGACTGGACATGCGCATGGTCATCTTGAATATCTTGAAAAAGAATGTGGTGATCCTGCTACAGGTGAACCAATTGGTGATAGCGTTGCAAATCTAAAAGCTGCAATCGCAGGCGAAACTCACGAATACACTGATATGTATCCGGGAATGGCAAAAACCGCAAGAGATGAAGGCTTTGACGAGATTGCAGATTGGTTTGAGACTCTAGCGAAAGCAGAGAGATCACATGCTAACCGCTTTACTAAAGCTCTTGAGTCAGTATCTTAAATTAGTATAAAAAGCTCCTCCTTTGAGAGGAGCTTTTTTTTGTGATGTTTTATGGAAGGCGGTTTAAACAAACCAGAGAGATACGTAATTGATTGGAGAAATCCTGATTTTCTCAATGAAGAATTGTATGAAAAGGAACTTAGAAGGGTAGCAGATGCTTGCCATGGTTGCAGAAGGTGTGTAAGTCTATGTAACTCTTTCCCTACTTTGTTTGACTTAATAGATGAGTCGGAAACATTCGAGGTGGATGGAGTATCTTATGATCAATTTGAAAAAGTTGTAGACCACTGTTACCTATGTGATCTATGTTTTATGACTAAATGCCCATATGTTCCTCCTCATGAATGGGAAATAGATTTTCCACACCTAATGTTAAGAGGTAAAGCAATCAAATTTAACAAGAAAAAACCATCATTCAGAGACAGGCTTCTTACTTCCACAGATTTGCTTGGTAAATTTGGATCCAGGATATTTGTAGCCCCCGTTGTAAATTTTATGAATAAAATTAAAATCTTTAGAGTTTTTTTAGAGAAACTCTCTGGTATTCATAAGAATGCAAAACTCCCAACATTTGCATCATTAACAGCTAAAAAAATATTTAAAGACTTAAAAACTGATGATAATACTAGAAATAAAGTCGCAATCTTTACTACTTGCTATCACAATTATAATGAACCAAATATAGTATCTGATCTTGTTTCAGTTTTAGAGCACAACTTTGTTGGTGTTGAGCTTGTTAATAACGATAATTGTTGTGGTATGCCAAAATTAGAATTAGGTGATATTGAGCTAGTGGAGAAAATGATGATGAATAACATAGAGCAGTTATACCCTTTTGTCAGCAAAGGGTTTAAAATTATTGCTCCTGTTCCTTCATGCGTGTTAATGTTTAAACAAGAATTACCGCTATTGTTCCCATCTAACCAACAACTACAAGAGATATCAGCTTCTATCATGGATCCATTTGAATACTTACTGATGCTACACGACAGAAGTGAATTAAGTTTAGATTTTAAATCTACTTTGGGTGAGGTTTTTTATCAAGTCGCTTGTCATCAAAGGGTACAAAATATAGGAATGGTAACGAAGAAAATTTTGGAATTAATACCTAATACATCTGTTCAGGCACTAGAGAGATGTTCTGGTCATGATGGAACATATGGTGTAAAAAAAGAAACTCATGAAATTGCGGTGAAACTTGCCAAACCAATAGCAAAGGAATTAAACTCAAAATCTTATCAGTCATTTATAAGTGATTGTACTTTAGCAGCTAATCATATTGTGAATGTTTCTGGAAAAAATATTTTTCCAGATCATCCGATATCACTGCTAAAGAAAGCCTATGGAATTAATTAAATGGAGACCATATTGTGAAAAAACTTACTAGTAAAGATTTGTTAACTCTTGAGGATTATGATAGCAACCGTGAAACTATCAAATCTGAAGTTATTGAATCAAAAAAACATCGATCTATCACTATAGGTAGTAATATAGTCCTACTTTTCGAGAACTATGAAACTATTAGATATCAGGTACAAGAAATGTTAAGAATAGAGAAAATATTTAAAAAAAATGAGATAGATGAAGAGATAGATGCTTATCAAGCACTCATTCCAGATGGAAATAATTTTAAAGCAACGATGTTGATAATGTACCCAAATGTTACAGAGAGAAGAAAAATGTTAGAGATATTAAACGGTATTGAGAATAAGATGTACTTAAATATAGATGGTTCTAAAAAAATCTATGCGGAAGCTGATGAAGATCTTGATAGAGCTAATGAAGAAAAAACGTCTGCAGTGCACTTTTTGCGTTATCAATTAACCGATGAGGATATAAACCTTTTTAAGCAATCACATAATATCGAATTTGGCGTAGACCATGATCAGTACTCTACATCAATAAAGATCACCGGAGAAACTTATCAATCTTTGAAAAGTGATTTAGATTAATTATTTAGGTTTAACTTTAATTAATACTTCAGTTTGTTCTACTTCAAGAGAACTAGGTATATCGGGTAATTTTGAAAACTCAATTTCATTATTACTTATATCAGTAATGGTATTAGTTTCAGTATTAAATATATGATGATGAGATGTCAAATTAGTATCATAAAATTTGCAGTCATTATGCATATCAATGGTTTTGAGCATACCTCTCTGTTCAAATAACCATAAAGTGTTATAGACTGTTGCCTGAGATATATCAAAACCAGATTCCTGAACTTTTGAGAGGAGATTTGAGGCTGTAAAATGCTGGTTTCTGATGAATATTAAACCTGCTAGTTCCAGCCTTTGCTTTGTTGGCGTTATCCCTTTCTCTATCAATAAACTTGCTAAATTATCCATATAAGCATTATATGATATAACAATGATATTTAAACTATTTTTTTAGTAGTTTTACAATTTTGTTCACAATTGATGAGTCTAGATGGCCATATTCATTATCGTTAGCTTTTTTCATAAGAGCTCTAGAAAGCTTTGCGCTTTTAAGATTGAGATTTAAATCTTTAGCTAATTGGATGGCAATATTCAAATCCTTGAGGTGCAAGGAAGTTTTAAATCCTGGTCTATAGTCTCCCTCAATCATCCTTTTCCCGTGAACCTCCAATATTTTACTGTTAGCAAAACCTCCTAATAATGCTGATTGAACTAACTTACGATCAGTTTTAGTCTTTTGAGCAAGTAAAAGGATTTCACTTACAGCTATCATCGTGCTTGCTACTAGAATTTGATTACAGGCCTTAGTGATTTGACCAGAGCCACTTTTGCCTATGTATGTAACTTTATTACCTAATAGTTGCAAAAATTTTTTAGTTTTACTGAAAATTTTTTTTTCACCACCAACCATAATGCTTAGATTACCTTTTTTTGCGCCAATCTCTCCACCAGAGACAGGACAATCCAGCAACCAAGATTTTTTCTTTTTGAGTTCTTGACTTAGTTTAATCGTTTTTTTTGGTGAAATAGTACTCATGTCTACAATTATAGTATTTGGAGATAGTGCATCCCATAAATTATTTTTCTTGCGTAATACTTCCTCAACATCAGAACTATTAGGCAAATTTAAAAAAATTAAATTACAAATTTTGCCTATTTCACTTATTTGACTATGAAATTCTCCACCTTTATTTTTTACCTCTTTAATAACATCTTTTCTTCTTGCAAAGAAATGTACTTTGTAGCCACCTTTAATAAGATTGAGGATCATAGGTTTTCCCATAATACCTAATCCAATAAAACCTATTTCGGTATGAGTTTTTTTCATAGTCATGATATATTGTAAGAAGTTACACAAAGTTATGACATGAAAATAAATTTTTCGCAAGTCCTTAAAGGCAAAACTATACCTGAATCACCCCTTTATATGATATATGGTAAGCCATACCATTTAATTGTAGAGACTAAGCATAAATTACATTCTTTTCTAACAAAGGATAAGAAAATTGAAAAAAAAGTGATTATGGTAGATATGGATTTTAAAATTGATGAATTAAAGGCAGATCTTGAATCTTTCTCTTTATTTAATGAGGAGACGATAATTATTCTTAATGTGTTAGCGACAAGTATTCCAAAGAACCTCCAAGAATATTTGTTATCAGTTGAAATACCTGACAGTTATAAAATCATTATTACTAAGTCTGATACGAGTACTTCATTTAGAAAAACAAAATTTTTTAAGACCTTGGCTGAAAAATATAGTCTTATAGAAATTTATCCTCTTAAAAACGAGGATTTGAAATTTTGGACAAAACTTAAGCTGACAAATAATAATATTAAATTTACAGATCAAGCAATTGATTTATTAATCCTTAAGAATGAGGGTGACACAACCTCACTCTCACAAGAAATTTACAAAATGACGCTCTCTGGAAACAATACTCTTGATAGTATTCTTAATAATTTAGATAACGCACATATTTACAATGAATTTGATTTGATTGATAATATACTGTCTAACAATCAAGAAAAATCATTAACTATTCTAAAATATCTGAGAAAAATCAAAGTTCCTGAGCCGTATTTGTTGGCATTACTATATAATGAAATCAAAAAAATATGCTCTATAAAGCTAAACTTAGAACCTAAACCTTATATACCCTATAATAAATCGAATATGTATCAAGGATTGTCAAAAAAAATTGCTACTCACCAAATTATGGAATTGCTGAAATATTGCTACAATATAGATAAAAGCATAAAATCGTCATCAAATTATGATTATATCTGGAATCAATTCGAACAGTTAGTCTATAGTTTTGACTAGGAGAATGAAAGTAAATTTATGAGTAAATATGTTGAGACAATCTGCACAAGAGCTAAAGTAAGTTCTCATACTGCGGGAAATTATAAGACACGCCAAAAAAATAATGCATTAGTTGCGTTAATGAGTGAGATTCGCTCTAACAAATCAAGAATTATTAAACATAACGAAAAAGATGTTAAAGCTGCATCCAGAGATAAATTAAATGATAGTTTTATAGACAGATTAGTCTTAAACAAAACAAGAATCCAAAATATGATTGATGGTATAGAAAAGATAATTGAGATAGAGGATATAGTTTTTCAAATTTCTAAAACACACAGACAGCACAGCGGAATATATACCGCTCAGATGAGAGTACCGATTGGTGTGATATTTATGATCTATGAATCAAGACCTAATGTTACAATAGATGCAGCAGCATTATGTCTTAAATCTAATAATTCTGTAATACTAAGAGGCGGATCTGAATCAATTCATACTAATGCTCTGCTTATAAGTTTAATAAGAAAATCTTTAATAAAAAATAAAATCGATAAAAATTTTATTCAACTAGTTAAAAAAACAGAAAGGTCTTATGTCGGTGAATTTCTCAAAATGAGCGATTATATAGATCTCATAATACCAAGAGGCGGTAAGAGTTTGATAAAAAATATTGTTAAGAAATCAACAATACCCATTATTAAACATTTAGATGGAAATTGTCATGTTTATATAGATAAGTCAGCTAACAAAAGAAATGCTAAACAGATTTCTATAAATTCAAAAACTCAAAGATATGGTGTCTGTAATGCAATGGAAACCCTTTTAATCCATAAAAGTTTTTCCAAAGAATGCGTTAAAGATATTATTGATAGCTTTCTGTCGAAGAAAGTTGAATTATTAGGTTGTAAGCAATCCAGAAAACTAAACAGCAAAATTCAATCTGCGACTGAACAAGACTATTTTGAGGAGTTTTTAGCTCCCAAATTAGCTATTAAATTTGTGTCTAGTCTTGATGATGCGATTTCACACATCAATAAATATGGTTCTATGCATACAGACGCTATCGTTGCTGATGACAATAAAGCAATTGATAAATTTAAGTTAGAAGTTAATTCAAGCTCAGTAATGGTGAATACCTCAACAAGATTTGCTGATGGATATGAATATGGATTAGGTGCTGAAATTGGAATTAGCACGGATAAGATACATGCTCGTGGACCAGTTGGATTAGAGGGATTAACAAATTTAAAATATATAGTAACCAGCAAAGGAAAAATCAAGTATTAATATTGTTAATAAAAAGATTGGGATTTTTGGTGGATCATTCGATCCAATTCACTATGGACACATTAAGCCGGTAATTAATGTTCAGACGAAGCATAAATTAGAAAAGATTTATTATGTACCCATAAATCAACATAATTTTGATAAAAGCATTATAGCAACTCCCGAACAAAGGGTTGAGATGTTGAGACTATCACTTGAAGATAAATCTCATATTATTGATGATAGAGAAATTAATCGAAGCGGAACATCTTATACGCATGATACCATTCTATCGATAAAGAAAATCAATCAAGGTTCAGTTTTATATCTCATTATTGGAATGGATAATTTAAAACAGTTTCATCGATGGCATCAATGCAGAAAAATCCTTGAGGAATGTAACGTTATAGTAATGCATAGAGAATATAAAGAAAAATGTGATGATTATATAATACATTCTACATTATCTAAGCATCTTACTGACAGTCGTTCTATATTTAATAAGTCATCATATGGTAAAATCTTTATTGAGGATACTTGTTTAATAAACATATCTTCTTCAGAGGTGAGGGAAAAATTGAAAAATAAACAGACGATTAGAGATTTAGTCCATCCAGAACTATCGAAGTACTTATTGTCTAATCATATCTATTAATATGAAGTCATTAATAAAGTCTATAAAAAAAATTCTGGAGGATAATAAAGCTGAGCGAATTTCTGTTATCGATGTCACCGATAAATCCTCTGTTACAGATATAATGTTTATTGCTTCTGGAAGATCCTCAAGGCATGTCCAGGCCATTGCAGATAATTTAGTTGATAGACTTAAAGAAAAAAGAATTAAACCGCTTGGTGTTGAAGGTTATAATCAATCTCAGTGGATTTTGATAGATTTTGGTGATCTTCTAGTAAATGTCATGCATCCTGACGCAAGAGAATTTTATTCGCTTGAAAAATTATGGGATGAAAATCTCAAAAACGAATTAGGTTTAAATTAATCAATGCGTAGATTAGTATCAACGATAATCTTTCTTGTAGGAATTACACTTTTTACCTTCTTTGTAATAGTTTTTACAACAGAACATACAAATATAATAAGTCACCTTTATAAAGATAAGATTGTTAAAACTGTAGAGAATGAAAATATTTTGAGGATTAATTTTGATGAATTAAATATTAAATGGAAAGGCCTATATCCACAACTCATTTTTAATCAGATATCTATTTATGATGCTGAGACTAGTAATGCAATTCTGAAAAGCGAGTCATTGATAATAGAAATTGATTCAATCAAGTCATTAAAATCTAAAATGATAATTTTGAAAGAAATTGATTTTATTAAAACTGATCTAAATATTATTTTTGATAGTAATAAGCTGGTTTTAAATGAATTTGATTTATCGAAAATTTTCGATGATAGTAAAAATAATATTATGTCTCAAAGCAGAGTTAGAATATCCCAATCAAAGTTATCTCTTAACTATTTCTCTAATGTGTATTCATTTGATAATATTAGTTTAGTTCTTCTTAAAAAAAAGGATGATTATAAAATATTCTCAACATTTACCCATAACGATGATAATCAATTAGTTCATATTGCCGCTAATTTAAGAAATGATACTAATAATAGGATATCAGGATCTTTTTTTTCACAAGGAGTCAATATCTCTATTGATCACAATTTTAAAAATAAAAAACTTAAATTTAAGGGAAATAAAGTAAATTATGAGGTATGGCTGAGCATAAATAATAATAAAATAACTAGCATGAATGGCTCTATGTCATTTGATGACCTAAATGTTTATACTAGTAGCTCGAGGAATCCATTCGCCATAAGTGAATCTAAATTTGATTACATGTATCTAAGACACAAGCAAGAAAAATATATTAGTATTGATAACATTGATATCCAAATAAATAATAAGAAATATGTTGAAAATAAACTGTTAATCAAATTGAATGAAGAAAACATCAAAGACATATTCGTTAAAGAAATTGATTACATTACTGCGAAAGATATTCTTATGCATACAAATCTAAAATTTGATAAAAATTTAAATCAAGTTTTATCACGTGTAAAGAGTGCTTTATTTTCTAATCTTTCAATCAAAGAAATAGATAATTATAAAAAATTAAGTTACTCGCTAGATTTTAAATCCCTTGGGGCTTCCTTTTTCAAAGGTTACTATATTGAAAATTTAAGCGGTCATATGTTTGGAGGAGTTCAAGAGAGTTATATTAATATACAAAGCAAAGATATACAGATTGGAGATAATTCTGGTAACGCAAATACCTACGATTCACTTAATGCTAATTTCTTATTAAAGACTAAAAATAGTGGTTACATAATAAAAACAGACACTATTGATCTTACAAATAATTTTAAAATTAAATTGAATGCATACTTTGACTCTAATACTTATAGATATGCTACCAGATTATCTGGAAGTCTGAATTCCCTGATAACTGATAAACTATTTAACATAGCTTTTAAAAATCATACAAACCATTTTGACTTAAATTCCAATTTTCTTGTTGATTACAACGAATTCTTTATTGGTAAAAATAAATACAATTTTGGTAAGATTAGCTTATCCGATCTTTCTTTTAAACTTAAAGACTATTCTGTTTTTGGTTCATCAGATAAAATATCAATAAATTTCCTCAATGGCTATCTAATATCAAAATCAACAAAAATAAATCTAAATAATGACGAGTATAATTTAAAAATACTTACGAAGAAAAAAAATAATTCTAGAGAATACATTACTCAAGCTACAGGAAAAATATCTGCAAATTCACTTAGAAAAATAAAATTATTGAACGAATATGATTATATTGATGGGGAAGCTCTATCGAAACTTTCTTTAAAAATTAAAAATTCTGACTCTGGCTCAAATGTATCTGTAACTTTAAGTTCTAATATGGAAGGCATGTCAATTAATTTGTTTAAGCCTTTTGAAAAAAACGCAAATGAAAAAAAATATCTTTTGATTAAATACAATCTGACAAATAATCCAAAAAAATATATCGATGTGAGCTATCAAGATTATGAGATGAGGATATATAATGAGATAAATACCACATATATGAATATTAGTTCACCTTCTTTACAGGGATCATTAGTGATACCAGGACAATTATCTAAAGAGGATCCTCTGATTGCAAAATTACAGTATTTTGATTTAAGTGATTTTCAGGGTAGTTCAGATCCTAAAATATATCCAGACATGAATATCTCTATCAATAGAGCAAGGATTGGTGATTATATTTTTAATAATATGAGATTAAGTTCATCCAAAAGTAGAGATGGAATGACTCTAGATCATTTATCTTTTCAGAATCAGGATTTATCGATGAATGCGAGTGGGAAATGGGTGAATATATCAGGTAAGCAAGTGACTTTTTTTGAGGGAAATTTTAGTAGCAGTAATTTTGGAAAGTCATTAAAACAATTAGGTTATGGTGACATAATAAAACGTGGAAAACTAAATTCTAAGATGATAGGTCAGTGGTCAGGGTCTCCTGATTTATTTGCATTTGAAAATTTTGATGGAAGTATAAAACTTTCATTGGATGATGGAGAATTTCTTCAAGTAAAAAAAGAAACAAAAGTTATAGGGCAGTTACTAGGTCTTTTTAGTATAGCTTCTTTACAAAAAAGACTTTCTTTAGATTTTAGTGATTTTTTTTCAACAGGGCTATCATTTGATGAGATGAATGGCGAATTCTTATTTGAGGAGTCTATTGCCAATGTTAATAATTTAAATTTAGTTGGTACTTTTGGTGAAATGAACATCTCTGGGAGTTCAAACATTAGAGAGCAAACTCATGATCAAAAACTAACTTATATACCAGATTTATCATCTATGAGTTTAATATCTGGTACTCTTTTGGGAGGACCAATAGGAGCTGTAGCATCAATTTTTTATGATAAAGTCCTTAAGGAGATTGGTTTTGATACGAATGAGCTCGCTGCTGTTGAATATACCATTAAAGGCTCGTGGAAAAATCCAGAAATTAATTTAGTTGAGACATTTAAACCAATCAGAAATTAATATATGCTGATTCTCTAGGAGGATGATTGAATGTCATATATAGCTGCTGTACAAATAAACTCTGGACCTAATATACAGGCTAATATGCTTGTAGTTAGTGACCTTCTTAAAGAAATATCCAAAACCAATGCAAAAATTGTTGTTTTACCAGAAAATTTCGCGTTGATGCCCGAGAATGATACGGAGTTTTTAGAACACTCTGAGGAAGAGGGTGGTGGAGTAATTCAAAATTCTATCTCTGACTTTTGCAAACAATATAAATTATGGGTTGTTGCAGGAACCATTCCGATAAAAACAAGTAAGGCTGACAAGGTGAGAGCGGCTACTTTTATTTTCAATGATAGCGGTGATATTGTTTGTAGATACGATAAAATACATTTATTTGATGTCCAGCTTCCGGATTCAGAGGAGTCATATAATGAATCTGAAATTTTTGAGTTTGGTGATAAAATTCAAGTAGTAGAAACACCTATCGGTATAACTGGTTTAGGATGTTGTTATGATTTAAGATTTCCAGAGTTATTTAGAAAACAACATTTAAACGATGTGGAGACTATAATTTTACCTGCTGCTTTCACAGAACAGACTGGGAAAATGCATTGGGATACTTTAGTAAAAGCAAGAGCGATTGAGAACCTAAGTTATGTTGTTACATCTTGTCAAGATGGGTATCATATTAGCGGAAGAAAAACTCATGGTAATACAATGATCGTCAATCCATGGGGGCAGATTGTGAGTAAAATTGAATCTGGAAATGGTTTTATTATAAGCGAGATAAATAGAAAACAACTTTACTCTATAAGACAAAAATTTCCAGTTTTAAATCATATGAGGCTATTAAAAAAATGAATGACAATGAAAATTTTATACAATTATGTGATTTACCAGATACTAGGCTTGAAAAATTAATATCTATAGCTTGTCCAAAATCTGTAGATTTCTCTGATATTTATTTGGAATACAGTCAATCTGAGAGTTGGTCGCTAGAGGATAGTATTGTTAAAAGTGGATCATCAAATATAGATGGTGGAGTAGGCATAAGATCTATAGTAGGTGAGCGTACTGGATTTTCATATAGTAATTCATTTGATTATGAAGATTTATTAAAAGCAGCTTCTATGGCGAAATCAATTGCTAGACAGGGAACTGATGAAAAAAAGAAAATTGAGACGTTGGTTAATTACAAAAAACTTTATGAATCAGATTCACCGATAGAGTGCATGCCGGAAAGCATTAAAGTATCTTTTTTGAAGAAAATTGATGAATATGTCAGATCGAAAGACAAAAATGTAGAACAGGTAATGATAAATATTGCTGCGTCACATACATCAATGATGGTTGTTAACAGTGATGGATTAAAGGCAAGTGATTTTAGACCTTTGGTAAGATTTAATGTTATGGTCATTCTTAAAAAAGGGATTAGAAGAGAAAGAGGAAATTCTGGCGGCGGAGGTCGTTTTAGTTATGATGAAATACTTAATAATAACTTTGGAATTAAACATGCAGATGAAGCTTTGAGACAAGCAAACGTCAATTTAGAGGCTATTGAGGCAAAAGCCGGAATGATGACTGTTGTGCTTGGTCCAGGATGGCCTGGAGTTCTTTTGCATGAGGCAATAGGACATGGACTTGAAGGAGATTTTAATAGAAAAAAAACATCAGCTTTCTCTGGCATGATAGGTGAACAGGTTGCATCTTCACAATGCACAATAGTTGATGATGGAACTATCGCAAAAAGGAGAGGTTCCTTATCGATAGACGATGAGGGCTGTATTACAGAAAATACCATGCTCATTGAAAAAGGTATTTTAAAAGGATATATGCAAGATAAGCTTAATGCAAAACTTATGAAAACAAAACCTACTGGTAATGGAAGAAGAGAAAGTTATGCCCATTTACCAATGCCAAGAATGACTAATACATTTATGTTGCCTGGTGAATATGACCAGAGCGAAATCATATCTTCTGTAGACAAGGGGATTTTTGCAGTCAACTTCTCAGGTGGACAAGTAGATAT
>MDSZ01130809.1_pt1 | contig 38816 bp, 40 predicted proteins | sample 811201 | NCBI WGS metagenome assembly MDSZ01 (sample SAMN05326647, study PRJNA326480) | marine metagenome | isolation source: seawater | place: Indian Ocean: North | collected 2010
CATCATCGAATGTAATAACCACTTTTCTTTTTTTATTTTTCTTTCGATGTATTTCATTAATAGAAATAACTTCGAAATTTTCTTTCAAATAATTTATTTGATTTTCAAATATTTTTTTTGATACAACTAAGTCATTGTCAGGTCTGTCTATATTTTGAAAATCAAGATCACTTAATACCCTGTGGTAATTTAAAAAAACAGTATCTACATCAATTAAATCTAAAAAAAAATTGGTAATTTTTTTTTTTGAAATACTGTCAATTATTTGAATGAGTTTTTTTTTCATTGATACTTAATTTGAAATTTAAAAAATACTTTTAATAAAAATCCTTTTAAATTATTTGATTTTAAATAGATCTTTAAATTAATCTTTTCATTTGACCACTCTTTCTTGTAATGTTGATTTCCATCACAAAAATTAAAAAAATTTAATTTTTTTTCGTAAAGAAAATTTATTAAATCAATAAGTAAGATTCTTCCTGGTGAAAGTTTAAATGTTTCATTTTCTAATTTATAAGATGGTAATAAAAAATAATAATTATTTTTAAATTTCAAACCTAAAATTCCAGCAATATATTCATTATTAAGTTTAAAAGCAGAAATAGATAAATTATCATTTTCTAAAAAATCAAAATAAAATTTATCTTCAAAAGTTTTTATAAATTTATTTTTATTTTTATTATTCTTTTTCCATTGTATCATTTGAGTGATCAATTTTTTTTTATTTTCAAAGTTTTCAACATTATTAATAAATTCAAAATTTCCAAGTAAAGATAATTTTTTTTTTTTTGATCTATACTGTTGAATTGATTTATTTTTATCTTTTAAAACCGAATTCCATTGACTTAAATTTATTCCATAATTTGTATTATATTTTTTACACTTTAAAAAATTTGTTATTGGATTGTAAAATAAACTTTCATCGTTTGCTTGTTTATCAAGATAAATTAAATCACATTCTGGTTTTATTTTTAAAAGTATTTGGTCCCAAATTAAATCAAAACTTTTTTTCTCCCTTAAAGAATTATTGTCTACTACCGGACCAAGATAATCTGAAATATCATTGCCAATCCACTTTAAAATTTCAAAAAAAAATTTTTTTTCTTTATAAAAAGGAAAAATAGCCACTGGTTTTTCATCTGCATAAACAACAAATATTAATATATTCTTAATATTATTAAATTTGATCCATTTTTTATTCCATTTTAATGTTTGAAAAATAATTAAATCATTCTTATTTTCTAAATGATGCCAGTCCCTCTTAAGGTTCTCATCAAGTTCTCTTTTTAAAATTATTTGCATAATATTTTATTGTTTTCTCAAGGCCATCTTCAAGTTTTATTTTTGGCTTCCATTTAAAAAATTTTTTGGTTTTATTTGGATTTCCAAAAAATTTTATAATTTCGTCTTTTCTCATTTTAATTAAGCCAAACTTAGGCACTCCACCATTAGTTTTAAATTTAATTAAATTGATTAATTTTTTAATATTATATGGCCTTCCAGTACAAATATTGAATATTTTACCATTTGAGTATTTATTCTTTAAACTTTTAAATAAGACATTAACTACATCGGTAATATATATGAAATCTCTATATTGTTTTCCATCAGAACAAGGAAAGGTCTTGTTCTTGAGACAGTTTTTTATAGTAAATGGTATTATTCTATTAAATTCTTGACCTGGTCCATACGCTAAATAAATTCTAAATAAAGTCACTGGAAATTTTTTTTTTTTATATAAATCAAGTAAATATTTTGAAGTTTTTAACTTTGCTTTTGCATATATTGAATCCATTTTGGATATATTTAGATCAAGTTTACTTTCACTATGTGGAGATTTTAATTTACCATATTCTACGCTACTTCCTATTTGAATAAATTTTTCAATATTTTTTTTTTCGAAATATTCAGTTAAATTTTTACATCCAATATGATGACTTTTAAAAGTATTTTTACCATGATGATCTACATCCCCACCAAAATTTATTATATAATCATAATTATTACTCAACTTTGAATATAATCTTTTTTTATTAGTAATGTCAGCATAGATGTATTTTACCTTATCTAAGCGTCTCTCTTTTGATGGTCTTGATCTTGATAAACTGGAAACTTCCAAGTTTTCAGTAATGCATTTTTTTGCAAAATGATAACCAATAAATCCTGTCCCACCAATGATTAGAATTTTTTTTATCAAAATTTAATTTTTTTAATAATTTGTTCTAGATAATCTTTGTCTCTTTTCGTGTCCATGCACTGCCAAAAACCCTCATGTTTAAAAGCTACTAATTGTTTTTTTTTAGTAATTTTTTCCAAAGGCTCTTTTTCTAAGTATGTTTTATCATTCGATATATATTTAAAAAATTCTGGTTCAATTACAAAAAAACCACCATTAATCCAACCTTCATCTAATTTTGATTTTTCCTTAAAATATTTTACTTTATTGCCTAAAAGTTTAATATTTCCAAATCTAGCTGGTGGTCTAACAGCAGTTAGTGTCGCTATTTTTCTATTTTTTTTATGAAAATCTAATAATTTTTTTAAATTAACGTTAGAAACACCGTCCCCATAAGTTAACATAAATGTATCTTTATTTAAATATTTTTGTAATCTTTTCAATCTTCCACCTGTCATTGTTTTTGACCCAGTTTTAATAAGTTTTATTTTCCAGTCTGTTTTATGTTTTTTAAAAAAATTAGAAATTATTTCTCCTTTGTAACCAAGTGCTATATAAAAATCTTTAAAACCATATTTCGCATATAATTTCATTATGTGGAAAATTATTGGCTTATTGCCAATTTTCACCATTGGTTTAGGAATAGTCTTAGTGTACTCAGATAGTCTAGTACCCAATCCTCCTGCTAATATTACAACTTTCATTAAGTTTTTTTGTTAAGTTTGTTTTTATATATTTTTAACTGATTTATTGTTGTTTTATTTATATTTTGGTTTTGAAGATATGATGAATACCATTCTGCTGTCATTTTAATTGTTTCTTCAAAATTTAAAATATTTTTCCATTTTAATCTTTTAAATGTTTTATTACTATTAAGATTCAATAAACCTGCCTCATGAATTTTTTCTTCACTTATTTTTTTTTTCCATTTGATTTGTGGTAAATATTTTTTAAACTCTCTTAACAAGAGTAGAACTTTATAATTTTTGACAAATTTTGGACCAAAATTAAAAGATTCACCATTGTTTTTTTCTTTTAAAAATAAATCTTGTGCTAAAAATAAGTATCCATATATAGGTTCTAAAACATGTTGCCAAGGTCTCGTAGAATTTGGATATCTAATTTTCAAAATTTTTTTTGACTTAATTGACCTAATTAAATCCGGTAGAATTCTATCTTTTGACCAATCACCACCTCCAATTACATTACCTGCACGTGCTGTAGCAATTCTTAATTTTTTTTTTTTTGATAAAAATGACTCAAAATAAGACTTAAATGCAAGCTCTACTGCTGCTTTTGATGCTCCATAAGGTTCATCGTCACCAAGTAAATCAGTTTCCTTATATCTTTTTTTGGTATTTAAGTTTTTATAACATTTATCACTTGTAATTATAACTACGCTCATTTTTTTTTTAATTTTTAAATTTTTTAATACCTCCAAAAGATTTATGCTTCCCATCAAGTTTGTAGTCCAAGTTTTATATGGATCTTTAAAAGACTCTTTTACAAGTGATTGGGCTGCTAAATGAAAAATGATATCAGGTTTAATTAATAAAATTTTTTTTTTTAATTCTTTATAATTTCTAATATCAAACCTGTAATCATTTATTTGTTTTTTTAAATTTAACAATTGATAGTGGGAAGGTTTTGTGGGTATGTCCTTCGATATACCAAATATTTTAGCACCCAAATCTTTGAGACATACTGATAGCCAAGAACCTTTAAATCCTGTGTGACCAATTATAAGAACATTTTTATTTTTATAAAATTTTTGAATCATTTTTAATTTTATCATATAAATCTATTAATCGTTTGTAGAATAAGATTTTCGTCAATTAATTCTTTAATTGAAGGTTTATAAATTTTTTTCATATATATATATCTAGGATGTCTAGATATTTTTTTTTTATCTAAAAATAAGTTTCTATATATGTGATTGTTTAATTCCTGTTTATTCACCTTTAAATTTTTTCTTAAAATTTTATTTGGTAGATTATAATCTATTAACAGATCATTAACCTTTTTATGAATAAAATTGTCTTTCCCATTTGAGTAATATAATTCACATAAAATTCCAAGGCCAACAGCCTCACCATGTCTTAAATATTCTCTATTAAATAATTTTTCTGTAGCCATTTCAATCGCATGTGCAAAGGTATGTCCAAAATTGAGTATTAAACGGTTTTTTTTTTCATAAACATCATTTTTAAAAAAAAATATCTTTGTTTTTAAAGTTTCCATGCATAATTTTGAAATAATACTAAAATCTCTTTGTAGGATACGTTTTTTATTTTCTTTCAAGGTCTTTAAAAGATTGTTTTTTTTTATCAAACCACATTTAATTATTTCGGGAATTCCAGCAATGAACTCTCTTTCAGGAATTTCTTTTATAATTTCATCAAAAATAAAGACTGCATGAGGTTGATAATAGTTTCCAATTGAATTAATTATATTTTTATAATTAATGGCTGTTTTGCCACCTATACAGCTGTCTATTATTGACGTCATTGTTGTGGGTATATTAAAATAAATAGTGCCTCTATAATATAAACTAGCTGCAAGTGCTGCCAAATCTCCCAAAACACCACCACCTAGAGAAATTACTATAGATTTTTTTGAAAACTTATTATCAATCATTACATTTAGTAAATTGAATAATGATTTTTCATTTTTATTTTTTTTTTTTCCTTGAAATTCAAGTGCTATTAATAAAGAGCCTGTTTCTCTAAGATGACTAATAATTTTTTTTACTAAAATATTATTTATTTTTTTATCATAAATTAATAAAATTTTTTTATCTGATTTAATTGAGTCAATTTTTTTTTTTAAACTATCTTTTAAATTTTTATTAATAAATATATCAAATTTTTCTTTATTTACCTCATATTCAATTTTCATTTTAATTATTACAACTTATAAAGTTTAAAATATTTATCATTAATCATTTTTTTAGACGCTCTATTAAAATCTGTAAGAACATCTACTGAAAAACTATCTCCTTTAAGAGATAAAGATTTTATTTTTAAACCTATTTCTAAAGCTCTCAACAACTCTATATCTTCAATTTTTTCTAGCTTTGTTTTCTTATGTAGTGCAAATTTTTCTAAAGCCTCTGGTAAAAAAGAAATTATAGATAAATGCTTATCAACATTTGAGGTTACATTTTTATACTCAAAGGGTATATTTCCTCTTGATAAATAAAGCACAGAATTACTGATATCCTTTATTACTTTAATTATATTTGTATTATTTTTTGATTTCACTTTTAATGTTGGCAAAATTATATCTGAGGTTAAATTTTTTTTGTGGAAATTTATCACCTGATCAATGTGATATGGACTTACCAGTGGTTCATCTCCCTGAATATCAACTATCAAGTCATATTTCTTATTAATTTTTTTGTAAGCTTCAAAAATTCTCTCAGTGCCATTTTTATGATATTTTGAAGTCATAATACCCTTAGCACCAAATTTTTTAATTTTTTTTAAAATGATTTCATCGTCACAACAAATTATTACATCATCTAACAAACTACTTAATTTCGCTCTTTTATATGTATGCACTACCAGTGGAATTTTATTAATTTCCATTAGAGCTTTTTGGGGGAGCCTAGTTGAGTTCAGTCTTGTAGGAATAAGACCTATTATTTTAAGTTTTCTTTTAATCATTGTGCAGTCCAACCACCATCTATACTTATAGATTGACCATTAATATATTTAGATTTGTTAGAAAGTAAAAATAATATCAACTCAGAAACATCTGAGCTCTCACCCCATTTTCTTAGAGGAGTTTTTTGCAATGTCCAATTATACAATCTTTTATTTTTTTTAAATTTATTGAAATATGAAGTCTTTATAAAACCTGGATTAACTATATTTATCCTTATCTTTTCTTTAGCTAATTCAATGGCTAAAGATTTGGTCAATCCGTCTAGAGCAGATTTAGTTGATGCATAGCCCGATAATTGGTTAAAACCTCTTTCTCCAACTATTGATCCAATATTAACTATAGATATGTCTTTTAGTTTATACTTTCTAAAATAACTAATCATCTTTTGAATTACAAAAAAATGGGAAAAAAAATTATTTTTGAAAATATTGTGTATTTCATGTTTTTTAATTTTGATAAAATCTTTCCTTTGTCTTTCTCCAGCATTATTTACTAAACAATTAATTTTTTTTTTTTTAATAATTGAGTCTTTTAAAACTCTTTTGATTACAGAAAGGTTTTTGATATCACCTATATATAACTTGTAATTTTTTGAATTAATATTTTTTTTTAGATTTTCAAAATCTTTTTTAGATCTTACTATTGCATACACAAAATAATTATCTCTTAAACAGTCAAGTAATAATCTCTTTCCAATACCCTTACCAGCACCTGTTATTAATATATTTTTTTCAACCATTAATTTAAAAAATTTTATTCAATATCGTCAAAATTTATTAAGTCATCCTTGTTTTTTTCTGACTTCAATTTTTTTCCTAAAACTTGATCTCTAAAATATGGTTTTAATCCTCCTCCTGGAGATTTAAAAGCTAAATGTTCTAACTTTATTATTGTATTTTTTTTTAGTTCACACGCTGCAACAATTGATTTAGCCATTTTTTTAATTGGTGCCTTTTCATTTTCTAAAACTTTTTTTACATCACTTCCTAACATAGAAGGTATACGGTTTAAATTTCTTATAAGTTTTCTTAAACCATCTGGTTCAAGAGAAAACGATTGATCAGTACCTTTCCAAGATCTATTTAGAGTAAAATGTTTTTCAAAAATTCTAGCTCCCAGCATGTATGCTATTGAAGCTGCATCAATTCCATTTTCATGATCTGAAAGTCCAATAATGGTATTTGGAAACTGTTTCTTCAATGTAGTTATGCAATTTAAATTCATATCATGAATTTGAGCAGGATATGAAGCAGTGCAATGGAGAATGTATAAATTTTCATTTTTTTTTGTAATTGTTTCATATGCTCTTTTCACATCATCAAGTTCACTTGCACCTGTACTTAATATAATTGGTTTTCCAGTTTCTGATAATTTTTCTTGAAGAGGTAAATTTGTTACGTCAGCTGAAGCTATTTTGTAACATGGAACATTTATTTTTTCTAAAAATTCAACACTTTCAAAATCAAAAGGAGTTGAAAAAAAAATTATACCTAAGTCTTTTGAATATTCTTTTAATTCTAAATATTGGCTTTCATCAAATTCTAAATATTCTCTATGTTCTCCATAAGTTTTCGCATAACTATTTTCGCTATTATAAATTGAATTAAACATTTCTTTTGTATACAAATTTTTATTTGATCTTTTTTGTAACTTGACTGCACTTGCTCCACAATTGTGTGCTTCTTTAATCATTTTTTTTGCTATCTCTAGAGAACCTTGATGGTTATGACCAATTTCAGCTATTACGAAGGGAAGTTTTTTTGTAATAATTGTTTCTTTCATTTAAATGAATTCAAGTAATTAAATTTTTTTTGATTATCAAAATATATTATACTAATTTTTTTTTTATACAAATTTAGTGTTTAGTTTGAAGAATTTCATCAACAATTTTTGATATTTTTTGGTCATATCTGCTGCTATCATTGAACAATATATGTTGTCTTTGAATATCTACTTTTTTAATATCTAAAGACTTTAAGTAAATCATTTCAATAATTTTCTGACCCAATTTTTTCAAGTCATCACAATAATGTATTGTATTAATTTTTTCTGTCCCCCTAAAATGATGATATGCGTTATATACTTTTCTCATATTGGTGTAATTGATTTTATCATCATAAGTAAGAGCTAGATAATATTTGTTAAATATTGCCGCTTCAATCATCATTGTTTGAGGCCCTCCCATTATAAATTTGGCATTTTTGATTAAAGAAGGGTAATAATTTAAATCAACAAATTGGTGTGATTTATTTTGTAAAATTTTTAAAATTTCTGGATCATAAATTATATTTTTTAATTTAATTTCATTTGTTTTTCCTTGTCTAAAAGGATGAGGCCTATAAACTATTTTATAGTTTTTATTTAATATGCTACTTTCAGAAATAAACGTATCCAACGTTTTAATTGCTTCCTCCTCATTCCATTTCCAAGAAGTGCCTAAAAATAAAATATAATCAAAATTAAAATGAGACTTAAGATCTTTATTTCGCAAATCAAAGTATTCTTGATATCTTGCAGATCCTACAACTTTACATTGCTCAACTTTAAAATTTTGTATTTCTATTGCATGTTTTTTTGTTTGTTCTCCCCAAACGCCAACAAAATTAGGATGTTCAGGCATTACAGATTTTGTAGATAAATTGTCCCAATTATCAATTATTGCGAAAGTTTTTATTCCTTGTTTTCTACATTCAACTATTGATTGAAAAAAATAAAGATCATGTCCTGAACTGGGTATTATAACTAGATCAGGTTTTAAGTTTTGAATAACATTTCCAAGATTTTGATTAGTATGCACATATTCATTTATTTTTTTTAACAAAAACTTATTTTTTACTATTAAAGCTATAGGAATTCTTATTGATAAAATTTTAAAAGCATTAAATAAACGTATAAAAAATCTAAATGGAATTTTCCAAAGTGGTCTTCTCATTACATTTTTAAAATTTAGATTAAATCTCATTAAAACTCTTAATGGAAAACTAGAAGACTTGTGTTTATTTGATAATAGTAAAGCGTCAGATAATATTCTAGAATATTCTCTTTTTAGCAAACTTTTTTTTATAAATCCCAGAAAGTTTTTTTTTTTTTTAATTTTTTCTTCAAATACTTTTACATCTTCGCTTGCTATATAGCTGCAGTCATATTTTTTTTCAATATCTCTAAAGCTATCAAAAGTTAAATAGTGTTTGGCATAAAGATCTTGGGTAATAAAAAAAAGAATTTTTTGCATTCTAAGATTATATTAATTTTACATTACTTTTTTTTGTAGTTGGGAGACCTTTGGACTCTTTCAGTCCATAATGTTTCTCTACTCTTACTCTGTCATTAAAATGAGGCGTAGATGCTTCAATTATTAAACAATTTGTTAAAGCTTCCTCTTGATGAATAGCTCCTGGTGGAAAGTGAAAAGTTGAATTTTTATTTAATATTTTTGATATAAGCTTGCCTTTGCCATTATCATAAGTCACTTTAAGCTTTCCAGAAATTAAAATACCACATTCATTTTTTTTATGATGATATTGAAGTCCGCCTTTCTTTCCTTTTTTTATAAAAATTTTTTTTAAAGAAATTTTTTTTGGAATTAAAGCTAAAAGTTCTTCTTTGCCCCAATCTCTTTTACCAACAACCTTTGTTTTAGGAAATCTAATTTTTGTAATTTGACTTCGTTTCATTAGCAAATATATCTATATCAAAAAATATTTAATTCAAATCAATTATTAATTCTTTCAATTTACTATTATCCTCATCAAAACTCATGATATTTTCTTTTAACTCATCAATATTTTTATCCCAATCTAATTTTGGAGTTTCATCCAAATATTTCATTATCCTTACGAAATTTTCATAATCATTTTTGTCAGTAGAAATTAATGTTTCTCCTTCATTCAAAGGCCAATTTAATGAATATCCTTCAACATTATTATTTTTAAGATAATTAAAAAAACCTGTTTTATTACCTCGTCCTAAATTTTCGTATAAGAGTGTTGACGTAAGGCCTATAGAACATTTTTGATTATCTAATTGATAATAATTATCTGATTGTTTTACTTTATCTATTAAAATTATTTCTAAATTTAATTCATTAGAAATTTCCTCAAATATTGATTTTTCAAAACTATATAATTTTTTATCATTATTATAAGGCAAAACATTTATTGGTGTATTTGGTTTAAATTGAGTAAAGTATTTTAAAAGTCTTTTACTTTCATGAATTAATGTTTCTTTTATTTTCTTATTACTAATATTGTCAAATATTTGATTTTCATAATCAGATATTTGTGAAACAAAAGCATAAAAATTACTATTATTCTTCTGTCGTTTGATACAATTACTTTTTAAGGATCCATGAATTATAAATTTTCCATCAATATATTTTTTAAATTCTGATTTAATTGAATTATTCATCAAAAAAATATAATCAATTTTTTGTTTTTCAAAATTCTGAAATTTTAAATTTCCAAATAAATCTCTTGGATTTCCTGATTTTTTAGCGTTTTGAATTAGAATTAATTTTTTATTCGGAAAGTACTTTTTTAATTTCCAAAAAAAAGTATTCGTGTCAACTGTACATATAATAATTTTTGGATCTATAGCTTTAACAATATTGATAAAATATTTATATAAAAACTCTTTAAAAGATAAATTCAAAATACTCTTTAAAAAAATTCTAAAATATATTTCCTTATTATTCTCATCAACGATAAGGTAATCTTTTTTTAATATACCAATTAATATATCTTTTGTATTTGTGCCAATTACAAGATATTTTTTTTTTATTGGCTTTTTAAATATCCATTTTGCTTTAATAAATAAAATTAAATATTGAAAAATTTTTTTTAAAATTAAATTATTTAAAATCACAATATAAATTAAGATTTATCTATTTTTGTAGTCAACCTTTTAATTAAAGACTTATTTTTTGAACATATAAAATATACTTCATTAGATAAATTGCTTTTTTCTATTATTTTTGACAAATCAATATGATAGATCTTAATTGATTTTAAAAATTTTAGAAATTTATTAGTAAATGAAAATTGATGCTGTCTCGTAATCTCTTTTGTTGTATGACATTGAACTATGACATATTTGCTAATACTCAAAGCATAATCTAAAATTTTTTTTGGTTCAAAAGTATGATCCAAAGTTAAAAAAATTCCAAATAAATCAAGTTCAATATTGTTTCTTTTAATATCTAGTACTTCAAGGTCAAAAAATTCTGTTGCTAATGATCTACTATTAACTGATTTATAATTATCATTCTGGCCCCAACACATTTCTGTATTATCTATAAACAGGTATTTTTTACTTTTTAACTTAGAAAAATTTTTTTTTTTAATTAAAAAAATTTCTTTGAGGGTTTTGACTGTTTTTTTTTCTGTTTTTTGTCTAAATTTTTTAGATTTTCCAGCCAATTGTCTAGATGATAAATAATAAATCAATTTTTTTGACAAATCTTTATAAAAATTATTTTTTTTGTATTCATCTGAAAAAAAATTAAAAAATAATCCCATAAAAGGACTGTTGTACTCTCCATAATTTTTTATATTAATATTTTTAGTTAATAAATTATAAAGTTTACCATGATCTGGGAACTTTTTATTATTTATAAATGACAGATAGTTAGACCAATTTTTATTGTGCTGACCGTATATATTAGAATAAATTTTTCTTGTGATATTTTTATTAAACCAAGGGTTAACTTGAATTAAATTGCATTTTTGGCATTCATAAACATTTAAATTCTTTAGTTTATTTTTTTTAATTGATAAATCTGAAATTATAGCTTTCGTATAGAAATTTTCTTTGATCTTAGGTATAATTTTTTTTTTCAAATTTTTAGAATTACAAAAAGTACAATTTTTATAAATTGAAAAGATTCTACTTGTTTGCATTTCTAATTAAAGTAAATGCATCTGAGAAATTTCGCAACTTTGTTAAATCATCTAGATCCATACTACAAACATGAGCTAGCTGTGTATCAACTTGTAATGACTTATTATTTGTAAAATGCTTTTCTATCAATTGTGCTCCGTGAGAAACTGCATACATTGGAGCAGCTATCCCAATGGTATGATCACTATATCCATAAAATTTATTGTTTGTAAAACTTGGAAATTCTAATTCTGTAAGCTGAGTTGGGTAATTTGATACACAATATAGATACTTTATATTTTTTCCTTCAAAGGGAAATCCTTTTTTCCAATCGTACATACCTAGAGAAATTATTGTCTCTTTGTTGATATCGATTATTTTATTACATAATTTCACGTCTTCTTTAACAGTTCGACTTGCAATTTTATAAAATTTTAAATCTATTTCTTCACACCAATCTAATTTTTCTTCATCAAAAACTGAAGCTGATAGATCAATTCCTATTATCTTGCAATACTCATCAATTTCTTTTAACTCAGGTTTGGTTATAGATATATAGCTTCGACTTTCATCACCCCAAATATTTTTAGAGGAATAAAGCTGCACTTTTACCGCATCAGCTCCTCCAATCTTACTCTGTAAAATCATTCTTTTAACTTCAGACATTGAGCCATGATGTTGAGGGTGAATTTCAGAAATAATTCTGACAGATCTTTGATTAGTATTTGTTTCCATATTTTAACATTTTTATATCCTTTAATTTATGAACATCAACTAAATTTGTTATTACACAGCCTACATGAACGCTTAAGGATTTTTGAAATAAAGATTTAAACTTCATTACTCTTATAGCGCTATCCTGATTCAAATTTTTATCTACAGAAATGACCTCATTTAAATTAAAATTTATCAAATGATTGATAGCTTTATCAATATGAATTTTTTTAACTTGTGGTGAATTAGCCTGTAAACTAATTATATATTTTGGTTTTTTTTTAAACTTTCTAATAAAATTTTTTACAGCATGTCTTACAACTAAAAGTTTGGGAACTTCATCTTTAGCTAAAAATTTTGGTCTTTTTAAAGTAATTACATCATATTTTTTAGCAATCTCTAAAATATTTAAAGAGTCAGAACTTACCATAATGTTTGGAGAGAATTTTGATTTAATAGCTGCTTCAATACTCCAACAAATCATTGGTTTGTTTCGTACTTTAAAAATATTTTTATTTTTTAATCTTTTAGATCCTTTTCTTGCGGGTATAACAATTAAGAAATCATTTTTTTTTAGCATAAGCTTTTTTTAAATTAATAATCAATTTTCGATATGTAATTTTATACTCACTGCTTTTAGTTTTATTATTTAAATGCATTCTATATCTGTATAAAGGTAAATTTAAATAACCAATAATATATTTTGCTCCAAGTCTTGCTCTAAGCTCTTCTTCTTCTCGATGTTTTAAATTTTTATTATATATACCAAATTTTAAAAGTTTTTTTCTTCTATACATAACTGCACAAGATATTGGTTTAGATATATAATTTACTTTTTTTAATTTATTTCCAGAATTTGAAACATAATAATAATCACAACAAACTCCCAAATTATTTTTAAATTCATCAAGAAAAAAAGTCATAAAATTCAAAAAATTTTTTGAAATATAGTCGTCAGAATCAAGTCTGGTAATATATTCCCCGCGACTTTTTAAAATTCCTACATTAGATGAGGCTGCAACACCTAAATTAACTTTATTTTTTTCAAATTTAATATTGTATGAACTATATTTTTTTTTTAAAAGTTTAATTTTTTTTACGGAGTCATCTGAAGAACAATCATCAACAATTATTATTTCAAATTTTTTTTTATCAAAATTTTGAGAAACACAACTCTTAATACTTCTTTCAATATAGCGTGAGTAATTATAATTGGTTATTATTATACTAACTTTTATTTTCATAATATTTTAATAAAGAAGTATTAATAGGGCCATAACTTTTTTCATCTAATAGCATTACAGTTTGTTTATTATCATTTAAACTAAAATATTTCCAATTTCGTAATAATTTTTTCTTAAAAAATCTAATTGTTGCTGGGAGGCCATCTACTACAACTATTGTTCCTGGATTTAAATTAAACTCAATTTCAAGTAAATCTATATGAACAGGATTGATACTTTTTATATATTTAAAATTTGGCAAATCTTGTATTCCAGGACCATCAATATATATAAAATCAGAATTTAAAATACCTTTGTTGTGATATTTAAAAACTATAATCTCATCTAAAGTTGTTTTTTTACAATTTTTTTTAATTAATTTTACATTCTTAATTTTATTTTTTTGTAAGATTTTTTTTTGAAAATTAAAATATCTTGTAGAATTTTCAAAACTTTCAACATTAAAATAGTTATCAATCTTAAAAAGAATTTTTTTTCTTTTATCTAGATGATTGTTTAATTGTTTATTTTTTTTGATTGTTTTTTCGAAATATCTTAAATTTTGTTCCATTGCATGAGAAAAAATAAATGTAGAAATACCAGATCCAAACTCAATCGCTTTTATTCTTTTATTTTGAGTAACTATAAAATAAAGATTGTATAAATCTATATAATCAATTTTTGTAAAAGTTTTAAGATAATTTTTATAATTTTTAAATTTGAAATAAAAAATTTTTTCAATATTTTTTTTTGCATTACTTAAAGAAATTTTTTTAGGTAATCTAATTTTCATAAATTTTACCATTTACAATTTTTATGACCCTATCAGAATCTTTGAAAGTTTCTAATTTATGTGAGATGTGTATAATAGTTATTTTATTTTTAAGTTTTTTTAAAGATGATAAAAATTTTTTTTCTGTATCAAAATCTAAGGAACTTGTTGGTTCATCCAAAATTAATATTTCTGGTTTTTTATATAATGCTCTTGCGATACCTATCCTTTGTTTTTGACCACCAGAAATTCTACTTCCACCTTCACCAATAGAATTTTCTTTATAATCTTGATAAAGTTCAATTAAATCACACATTTTAAGAATTTCTTCAAAATAATTTTTATCTTTAAATGAAGTATCTATCTTATCGATAATACAGATGTTGTTTTCTATAGTGTCGTCTAATAAATATATGTTTTGAGGAACATAACCGATTTTTTTTCTCCATAATGACAGATTTTCATAGATATCTAATTCATCCGAATAAATATTTCCTGAATGAGGTTTGGTTAAACCAGATATTAAATCAACAAAAGTACTTTTACCTGAGCCAGAATTTCCATAAATACCCATGTATTCATTTTTGTTAATAATAAATTCTTTAACATCAATATTAAATTCACTTTTTTCATTATAGTTAAATTTCAAATTCTTTATCTTGATATTTTTATTAAATGGAATTTCTGTTTGATTTAAATTTAGATCATCATCTAATTTTACTGATATTCTTTTTTGATAATCATCATATATTTTTTCAATAGCTACTTTACTAAACTTATAAGATTGATAAGTTTCTGAGATTTTGTTTACAACTGGTAAAAGCCTGATAAAACATATCGCATAAAACCCTAATGTGATTATTAGCTGATCTGTATTATAATTGATTTTAAGAGAATAAATTATAATTATTGAAAAAATAATAACTACAAGTAATTCAATAAAAAAAATTGGAAGTTGTCTTAAAAAAAGACTCTTAATTTTAGACCAGCCATCTACATCTTTATGGAATAAAAAATTTTTATTAAAATATTTATACATGTTAAATAATTTTATTTCTCTAAGAGAATTAAAACACTCAGTTAAAATATTTGAAAGATATTCATTATGGTAAAATCTTTTGCTCCCTAATAATAAAGTGTAATTCTTTGAGAAAAAAAGATATAGCAAAAAAAAAACTAAAGAGAAATAAAATTGCAACAATAGTAATTACAGGATTAAAAAAAATTAAAATAGAAAAAATAGCCAAAGATAATATTAAGTCACTTACAAATTTAATCATAATAAGAGTCTGTGACTTTAGTGTATTGACCTCTGTATATAAATTTTTGAACATAGTAGACGGTTTCGATTTTAATGAAATTTGAATAGGTTGTTTCATATATATATTAATTAGGTTAGAACTTAAATTAAGGGATACTTTGTGGAGAAATTTCTGAATTATTAAAAAATAAAATGACTGAAAAAAAAACCTAAATAAAAAAAAGATAATTATTAACAAAATTAAAATACTAGGAATATCAAAATTAGATAGGATATTGCTATTTAATAAAAAAACCAAAAACTTGTTTGTGTCATAAGACTCAGGTGACAAAATTATATTTATAAGAGGAATAAAAGCACCTATCCCTACCAGCTCAATCAAAGTATTCAAAAGTATTAAAATTATTATGGGAACTACATATTTTTTATCTCTTTTACTTATACAGGAATAAATTTTTTTGAAGTAAGAATACATAATAAATATACTTTATTCCGTTATATATATGGCAAAAGTTTGGGTTTTTGTATAAATAATGTAAGTTTCTCTAAGTAATAATTATCAAATTAAAATGTTAATCCATACTCAATCAGTTCAAAATATAAGTCATACAATGAAATTTCATTAAAAAATTATATGATAAAATATATTGTTTATTCGATCTTTTTTATATAGATATCTCCTTTTTTAATGACTATCTTACGCTCTAAAATTAATTCAAAAAAAATAAACATTGCTATAGTGGGACTAGGTTATGTTGGGCTTCCTTTATTAAAGACTTTATCCAAAAAGGGTTTCAATACATTTGGAATAGATACAGATAAAAAAAAAATAAATTCACTCAATCAAAAAAATAAAAAAAATCCAATTTTCGATTTATTAAGAAATAATAAAAATAAAACTCAAATTTCGAGTGATTTTTCTCTAATTAAACTTTGTGATGTGGTAATAATTTGTGTTCCAACACCTTTAAAAAAAAAATAAAAAACCAGAATTAAAGTACATTAAATCTGCTATCGAAAGTATGTTTCCATATTTAAAACCAAACCAATTAATATCATTAGAAAGCACAACTTTTCCAGGAACAACTAAGCAGGAAATAATAAATAAAATTAATAATAAAAAAAATTTAATTATTGGTAAAAACTTTTTTGTTTGTTATTCTCCAGAAAGAATAAATCCTGGGAAAGGCAGTATGAATCCTTTCAAAGTTCCAAAACTTTTAAGTGGTAAAACAATTCATTGTAAAAATTTAGGAAAAAAACTTTATCAATTTATGTTTGAAAAAGTTGTGGTTATGAAATCAATAGAGTCTGCAGAATTTACAAAATTAATTGAAAATATTTATAGATCAGTAAATATAGCTCTAGTTAATGAATTAAAAATTGTTGCTGAAAAACTAAATCTTAATATTCACGAATGTATCGAAGCTGCAGCTACAAAACCTTTTGGCTATAGACCTTTTACACCTGGACCTGGTTTTGGAGGACATTGTATTCCAATTGATCCATATTATTTATCATATGTATCAAAATTAAAGGGCTATAATCCAAAATTTATAGAACATGCGGGTGATATAAATAGATATTTACCCAAATGGATTTGCTCAAAAATTTTCAAAAAAATCTCAAAAATAAAAAAAAATGTAAAAATATTAATACTTGGTGTTTCTTATAAAAAAGGAATCGATGACTATAGAGAGTCACCGGCAATTGAAATTGCTAAAATTTTAAATAAAAAAAATTTTAATATATACTTTCATGACCCCTACATCAAAGAGCTTAATGGGATCGAAAAAAAATTTTTTACAAATCCTAAAAGCATAAAAATTTCTTCAAAAATTCTAAAAACTTTTGACTCTACAATAATTGTTACTGACCATGATAATTTTAACTATGGTATAATTAGGAAAAACTCAAAACTTATTTTTGACTCTAGAAATGTCTATAAGAAAAAATTTTTAAATATTATTTCAGTTTAAATCAAATATTATTCATAAAATTTTGAATTTTATGTTTAAGTTTTCTAAAAATAACTCCTCTTTTAGTGGGCTCACCAAAACATTTTCTGCAGGTAATATGTTTTTCTCCCTTTTTATCTCTTAAATTTTTAAGAAAATTATTTTGATTTAAAATATCAAATAATTTTTGTTCTTTAATATTTCCTAAAGAAATACTATCATCATAAGCAAGACAACAAGGTAAGACACTTCCATCAGATAAAATTCCTAAAATTTGATTGTGACAAGAAAAAATATCACTCGGGATAGGTTCAAAATCTTTCATTCTTCTTCCATAAAAAAATGGTTTAATTTTTAATTTTATATTTTCAGTAATTTTAAAGCCAGATTGTTTTTTATAGTCAATGCTAAATTTATTATTTCTAAAGTCCATATTATTATTTGAAAAATAGTCTTTATTAATTTGTGATAAGTCTTGGACTAACAAGTCAAGGTTTTTAAATAAATCATTTTGATTTACTGCAACAGAGGGGTCTCCTGTTTGGAGTCCCATAATTTTTTTTAGTAGTAAAGTCGGGCCCGACTCATTAAAACTACATCCTACATCTATGGAAATATCAAGATCTTTACACTGTTCATTAGCTAATTTACAAAAGTCAAAAATTGTTTTTGAATATTTTTTAAGCTCCAGATTTAATCCTCTTGCTTCGGAGTGAACATTTTGATCTATTACTTGTAAAGAAATTTTAATTAATGGTTTGAATTTGAATAAATTTTCAATATTTTTCTTTTTATTTAACAAAAGACCATTGGTAATTAATAAAACTTTAAGTCCTTTCTCTTGCGCATAAGAAATTAAATCAAAAATTCTATTATCAAGAAGAGGCTCATTAAATTGGGAAAAAGTAATATAATCTAATTTTGGATCATTTGGATTAATCTGATCAATAATACCTTTAATATCTTCTAAACTTAATTTGCTTTCTTTATCATCTTTTAAAGGATAAGGACAAAAACTACACTCCATATTACATGCTGCATAACTTTCAATCTGTAAAATGTTAAACCCGTAATTGGATAGATTAATTAATTGATTATTCATTTATTCAGATAATTTTTCCAAGTTTTTATTATTGAGGACCATGATATTTTTTTTTTATTTTGATATGTACTATTATATTTTTTTTTTGTGTTAATAAAATTTTTAAATTCATTATCATTCTTAATAAAAAATTTATAATTTTTATCAACAGGGCTAAAATTTAATGTTTTTTCATCTAATAATATGGCTGTTTTAAGGTTTTTGTTTATTAAATCTAGCCCAAGGGTTGTTTTATTGCTTACTAAATAAGAAGAATATCTTTTTTTAAAACAATCATTATTGAAATAAACCTTTAGATTCTTTAAATTTTCAAAATCATTTAAATTAATCTTTGAAGCAGGATGTGGTTTGTATTCAAAACTAATTTTATTATATAAATAACTTAATCTATTAACAAAATTTAGTAAACTAATCGTGGAATCATCATCATGGTCACCAACAACCAAAATTTTATTTTTCTTAAAATAATCTAAACTTTTAAATTTGATCGATAAAGGTCTTAAATTTTCAGAAATTAATAAATTAAAGTTTTTTATTTTTGAAAAATTTTTTTTCAATGTATTTTTTGAAGAGTGATACGGAGTTATAATATTGTTAGGGTATAAGTGTAAATTTTTTAAATCAACTCGAAAAGAATATCTTAAATCCCAAGCTCTAATTGGATTAAATTGAATTCCATAAATATTTTGATTTAAATTTTTTAATCTTTTTAAATTATAAAGTAAAGTTTTTTCCCATCCTTGAAATTCATTCACATAAATAGAAATATTAGGGTTAATTTCACTATTTTTAAAAAAATTCTTAAATAAATAAAAAAAATATAAATTTTTAATTGACCAAACGCCTACAAAACTATCAGTGAACATATTATTTAAGAGACTATTATTTAAAATATAAGAGTTTTTATATTTAATTTTTATCATTTGATATTTTAAGTAATTTAAAAGCCAGTTACTAAATACATCCAAAAAAACTCTAAAATCAATTTGACAGTCTAAAATATTATGACTAACAAATTTTTGTTTATTAAAATTATTTAAAATCTTATAATTTTTTTTAAATGTATTTCTTTTTTCATCTAAGGTTATATGTAAAAAATTTAAATTAATCTTTTGATTTTTAAAAAGTGGTAATAATTTTTTCCAAAACACGGAATCATAGATTCCTCTATTAGATTTATTCTTATTAAAATATGCAAAATAGTCTACAATAAAAATTGCTTTCTTTTTCAATTTATAAATATTTTTATTAAAACTATAACGTCTTAGAAAAAATATAAAAATATAATATAAATAATAAAAAAAATTTTTTCTTAAAAAAAATTTATTTTCAATTTTTGGTCTATTAACGAATCTAAATTCAATAATAATATTTTTAATTAAACTTAAAATATTAGATTTTAATTTAAGATTATTTGATATAATTATAATTTTTTTAATTTTCTTTTTTTTTATAATTTCTTTGAGAGCTAATATTTTTATAATTTCATTAATTTCAGGATTCTTATAAATATTTTTTTCTTCAAACAGACTCATATCCCATAAAGAAAAATTTTTATCAAGAGTATAGTATTCTGCTAATATCTTCCCAAACAACTTTTGATTTTTAATTTTAAATATTAATTCAAGATATTTTTCTTTGAAAAAGGAGTTATTAGTTTCTATATATTTTATGATTGATTTAAAATCTTTTTTTTCATACCTATTCCAATTTATATAACTAGTATTTTTTTTAATTCTAATCTTTTTTTCACTCAAATTATCATCAATTATATTCAAAGTTTTCATCTAATTTTTTTATTAATTAATAATGTTTATTTTTTTGCATTAAAAAATTAGCAAATACAAAATCATTTTTATCATCGATATCAATTTGATAAGGAATTATAATAAAACCAGGTTTTTTTGATGATAAAGAATTATATTTTGTAATAACGTTTGTTTTGCAGACAATAACATTGGATCTAAAAAAGGCTTCTTTAAACTGTTGTCTATTTAAATTTGTTCCAACATTTAATGAGTTTTTACCAACATAGGTTGTTAAATATTTTTTATTTTTTCCAACAATTTTTAATGCTTTTTCAGGATGATGTTTAGCTTTTGAAATAATAACTGATGAGTCATATTTTTTCTTTAGAATAATTTTTATCGCATCATCTATATCTTTAGTTTTCTGAAATGGACAAGTGGCTAGCAACCTTACAACTATATCTGGTATATAGTTTTCCTCTTTTTTTAATTTTCTTAAAAGATCTTTGATAAAATTTATTTCAGGAGAATTATCTTTAGAATATTTTTTAGGTCTTAAGTAAGGTGCTTCACCTCTATATTTTTTAATAATTTTTTGATATTTTTTTGAGTCAGTAGAAAGTATTATTCTATTAATAAATTTTGATTTTTTCGCACTTTTTAAGATATATGTAAATAAAGGTCTTTGATTAAGTTTTTTTATATTTTTATCTTTTAGCCCCTTTGAGCCAGAACGTAAGCCTATTATTGCTAAGATTTTTTTTGGCATTTTCTTTTTAATAAGAAATAAATTTTTTCATACATAGGAGATTTTATATTAAGACTTTTTGACAATTTAACAATAGAGCCTATTTGAGTTTCTAATTCAGAATAAGATGAATTATTGATATCTCTTTGTAAAGAAGTTGTTAAATTATCTGGAAAAGTTTTAATTAGATTTTTTATATTACTTGAATTTTCTCTAAAATTATCAGCTTTTTTTGAAACAATTAAAGATTCTTTAATTAATGTATTCAATTCATAAATTTTTTTTCTAGAATTTCTAATCTGACCTAGATTACAATTGTATAAAGCAGTTATAGCTGAAATTGCGCTCAACCTTATCAACTTCAACCAAATAACCTCAGAGCTTTTTAATCTGATTTTTACTTTAATATTTATTTCATTTAACAATTTTTTTAAAATCTGTATTTCTTTTTTGTTTTTTTTTTCTGAAGAAATTAAAACTTCAGGAGCATTACTGGATGTGTGAATAATTTGTTTAGTCTTATTTATCTTTGACTCAACTTTACCTATGTTTGCAATAAATATCTTGCTTCCAAATTTTTTTTTTAGAATTTCAAAATGAGAAATTCCGTTTAATAATGGCACTATTAAAGCTTTTGTATTTTTTATTTTTTTTAAGTGATGATTTAAAAATTGAAATTTAGAACATATAAAAATTATCTTTTTATCATTTAGATTACTTCTCGTTTTCAATTTTGCACTTAGATTTCCATAAAAATTACTTTTTAAATTCAGTGTAATATATTTTTTATAATAACTTTTACTTGATGAAACATCATATTTTTTGTTTTTAAGTAAAACACCTAATAAACCACCTATACCGCCTAAACCTACTATACCAATTTTAAATTTTTGCACTGAAAACTTTTTTTATTTTTGACTCTTTTAAATCACAGCCCCAACCAGGACTATCTGATATTTTTATATATCTTCCATTTATTTCAGGTTTTGAAGTAAATATCTCATCAACACCTTTAGCCTCATCAATGTCTATTTCACCTATATAAAAATTAGGAGTAATAGCAGCAAAATTGACTGACATTAATGTTCCAAGATATCCATTATAGTTATGTGTTGTTATTTTGTAATTTTTAAGCTTGCAATATTCAGCAATTTTTTTTGACTCAATTAAACCATTCCAAGGTAAATCTATTGATATAAAATTGATACAATCTTTGTCTACAAATTCTTTTATAGTGTCTAAGTCCATAATTGTTTCACCAGTCACAATTGGAATATTTGTCTCTTTTTTCAAAGCAATCAAGGGTTCAGCAGATATGCTATCAATTTCTAACCATTTAATTCTAAATTTTTCTAAAGACTTGGCAACCCTTATAATATCTTTTTTTTTAAAATTAAAATTTAAATCAACTGCAATATAAATATCTTCATTCAAATAAGAATTAAATTTATTTATCCAATCGCATATCTCTTTAAGTATATTATCTTGAAGTTCAAGTTCAGGATTTTCAAATTTTATCTGATGACCTGGCATATAAATTTCTGGTCCATCATTGAATATTGCCAGATTTGTTTTTATTACTTTAAAATCGGTTTGGTTTATTTCTTCACAAAATGCTTTAACATCATTCAAAGTTTTTATAGGTGGTTTACCAAGTAGTTCAGGAGTCCTTACTCTTGTCGTTCCACAATGAGACCAATATATTTCAATTTCTTCTCTAACTTTATTTCCAAAAAGTGCATATACAGGTTTGTTATTATTTTTTCCTTTAATATCCCACAATGTATTTTCAACTGCAGAAATAACTCTTTGAATTAAAGACCCTGGATTACTTTTTGACTTTGTTTTAAGTTTCCAAATTATTCTCTCTATATTCAAAGGGTCTTCCTCTAAAATTAATTCCTTAAAATCTTTTAAAATTCCTATAAAGCCATTCAAATTTTTGAAAGTGTCAGTACATTCCGCCCATCCCACAAGATTTTGATCTGTGCTAATTTTTAAAAATGACCATTCACGCCATCCAGCCATATGGGTAAATAGTTCAATATTTTTAATTTTCATTTTTATAAAATAAATTTATTTATTTCTTTATTATTAATAATTCTCGTTGGTTTAATATTCTTTATTATTTCTTTTAAATTTTTCGTATTATTAAAAAAAATTGCTTTATCTTTCAATATATATGAAAATTTTTTATTAAGATTGTAAAATTTATTGTCTTTTAAGATCAAAATATTTATAGGAAACTTAACTATTTCCCATAAAGGTGTAGAAACATAATCAAGGATTATAGTGCCAGGTTTTTCTTTTAAAATAAAATCGATGATAGACTTTTCTTTAACAAATCTTAAATTTTTTTTTCCATCAATTTTATCTTTGATATAAGGATAAATTGGATAATATGCTTCTATAAAATTTTGTGACAAATCATTATAAAACTTAAAATAAGTCAAATAACTGTCATCTAATTCTTTGATAAGAAAATCACTAATTTTTTTTTGTTCATTGTAAAAAAAATTGCTTGGAAAAGAAAATTTTGGATTAAAAAAATGATTAATAATTTGAGGTATATAGAGTATTTTTTTTTCATTGGTTTTAATTTTATAATCTTGAAAAAATTTTAATTGTTTAATCTCAGTTTTTTTATCTTTTATAAATAAACTATTTTTCCTAATTCTAAAATCAGAGTAGGAATAAAAAATATTGCAAAAATTGTAATCATTTACTTTGTGTTGAATATTATTTGGATTATTTTCATCTAATACACCATAAATACCACCATGTTGAAAACCTAAAACTTGAATTTTTCTTTTTAATGCCTCGTGTATTAAAATTGGAAAAATATTGACATCACATGGTGAAAAGAACCAAGCTATTTTTACTATTTTTTTTTTTTTTAGTGTATCAAAAAATAAGCGTATTTCATTTTTTATTAAATTATTATTTATTTTTAAAAATTTATTAAAATAATCTTTAAACAATTCTCTTAGATGTTTTTTAAAGTTTTTAGCATTGATTTTTTTTTGTGAAATTTTAACTTTATTAAACAAATTCGCTTTTTTAAAATAAAAAGTATTATAATCTTTATCTAAAAAAAATTTTAGTTTTTTTAATCCCAATTTATTTTTTTCAAGTAAAAAAATATTTTCTTTTAAATTTTTTTCGATTTTTAAATCATGGCCTAAGTCAAATATTGTCTTTTTAAATTTATTAAAGAAATTCTCTTCATCAAAAATATTAGTGTTTTTAAAATTATTAATTATTTGTAAATTGCAATTAAAATTCTTAAGAATATAAATCAAAGTTTCAAATAAGAATTCATCATTATTAAACTTTTCTTTAATTGAGTCAGATAAAATGATTTTTGTGATTTTTTTTTTTTTAATTATCTTTCTTAAAGTATTAATTAAATAAACAAATCCTATATAATCAAATAAATACTTATTTCTGAACAAAATATAACGGGCATCCTTTTTTTTGAACAAATTATAATACTCATATTGTAATTTAAGATAATTTTTTACCTTAAATTTGTCAGAAATGTATTCATTTAAATCTAGACAAAAAAATTTATTTTTTTTAAAAAAGTTTGCTACACTTGTAAATCCTGTGGCAATTAAAAAATTGCCTCTATTTTTTCTTGCATATTCTATATCTTTGTTAGAAGAAACTATTAAAAGATTCATTTAATTATTTTTCGGAAAAAAAACACTACCTTCTACTTGATCTAAATTATCGTTTATATCATCAATCTTTTTAAATTTTCTATTAAAATTTTTTTCAAAATCTTTATAATATTCATTACAATAATGATCATCAATAATTATATCAATATTATTAAAATTTTTTTGAATTAAGTCACATTCAAATTTCATTACTTCATATGAATGATCACTATCATGAATAAATAATTCAATTTCTTTATTTTCATTAACTATTTTCTCTAAATACTTTGACGAAGGACCAATAAATAAGTTCCAATTATTTAATAAATTTTCAGGAATTATCCATCCTGGTTTTTGTTCCTCTAACTCAAATTCTGCATCGCCACCAGGCCCAAAAGGTTTTTTTCCAAAATAATCTACCCAATCTCTTCTCGGTAAGTCTATTGATATCAGTTTCCCATAGTTGTTATCTTTTAAAGCTTTTAAAATCCATGCTGATGTTAAACCATGTAAAACTCCAGTTTCAACTATGATTTTTGGTTTTCGATTTCTTATCAATGAATAAATAAAATTTCGATAAACTGAAAACTCGTAAATTGACACAAAATTTCTTTTTTTAAAAATTTGATTTTTTAATATATTTTTATTAATACTTTTTAAAAATGTTACATCAGATTCTAAATCATCTAAAAAATTGTGCAAATTCAACTCTGAATGAATTGTATTTAAGATTTCAACTACTTTTTTTTTTTTATTCAACTGGAGTGTAACTTTCTTTAAGTGCTGTAAAACCTTTTTTATTTATTGGATAATATCTAAATAAACCAGAAATTCTTATACTATTAGATATATTTTTTCCACTCTTATGAATAGTTTTCATTGGAAAAATTAAAACATCACCTGCTTTAATCTCAAAAATTTTTTGTCTATATTTATTAATTCTATTTTTATTAAGTTGATAATTATCAGACTTATTACTTTTTTTTTGTTTTAGATGCATTTTGATTTTTTCTTTCTCAGAATTTAAGAGAAATATTGGTGACCCATGTTCCTGTTTTGTATCATGAAATGCGACAACAACTGAAACGCCATTCACAGGATCTATTTTTTTACTATTTGGGTACAAGTCGTAATGCCAATTTACAGAATTTCTATTATCAAAGGGAGGGTCAAACCTTATCACAGAATTGAAGCATACAAAATTTTCCTTTTTAATTGATGTATATTTCTCAATCACAGACATAATATTTTTTGACGTCATCATTTTTTTTACTGGTAATGATAACTGGATAGTATCATAAATTTTTCCAAATTTCTTTCTCGATTTAGACCTTGCTTTAATCATTGAGTTTTGAAACTTTCTTGAATTCCAAATTTTTGAGTCAATTTTATTTGGTAGCCATTTAAATAATTCTGGAAAATAAAATTTAAATAACAATGAAATAGTAATGAAAATTTCATCTATTTGTTTTTTTTTAATATAATTTTTAAAACAAGTTACAGATTTTTTTTTTGCTAAAGGTTTGTTTTTATTTTTTTCCATATTTCATTTATATTATTAATTTTTTTATAATCTATCTTATGCATAAACTCATTTAAATTAGATGTAATATAGTTTTTTTTATCCATTCCAATCAAAGAGGTGGTAATAAAGGATAGAGATTTTATAAAACTTATATTAATTCCATTTATATTTTTAATTTTTGAAAAATTAAGCTTTTTATTAGATAAAAATATTTTATTCCTCTTAAAATTTTCTAAAAGAATAAATAGTCTTCTTAACGAATTTTCACTTAATGGAAAAGATACATTCGCTTTATAAATTTCATTTGACATATCCTTATTTATATTAGTAGAGTTAAATATTTTATTTAGTTCAACTAACTTTTCTAAATTACCTTCATATAGAGATGCGCTTGAAAAAAAATTAATATCATTTTTTTTTAAAAAATATTCCAATTTAAAATTTTTAAATGGCTTATAATTTAATAAATCTGGCATACCAATACTTATGGGCGCCTCTAGACATTTAAATCCATGATCTTTACCTATTTCCTTTTTTAAATCGTCAACAATCTTTTTTATATTTAATTGATATTTATTATTATTGAGTCTTCTAAAACCATTCCATGTTGATATACCGTAATTTCGAATTTTTTTTTGTCTCTTTTTTTCTTCAAGAACTTTCAATGCTGAAATTATTTTTTTATATCCATCTTTTAACATCAAGCTAAGCTCTGGATTATGTAATAAATAAAAATCAATATATTGTGTATTCATTTTCTTTAATGAATTATCCACTGACCAACTTATATATTTTGGGTCAATACAAAAGTCATTCTCTAATAAACAATTTGATTTATTTATCTTGAGTTTTTTTAAAATTTTTTTTTTCTTAACATAGTCTGGAATTAATCCAGCTTTTGTAATTAATATTAAGTTTTCTCTTTTTTTATAAATATCTAATATCTTTTTTATTACTTTTTCACTTCTGCCATTTCTATATCTTTGTGCTGTGTCTATAACATTTATACCTCTACTCAGTCCAAAAATTATATTTTTTAAAATTAGGTCATCGCCTTTTTTTGAATTTTCACCTTTATATAAACCAAAGCCTAATTTAGAAATTTTTCTACCATCAAATAAATAATTATATTTCATTATTTAAAATCCCAATTTTTTAACCATTTTTCTAAACTATATAGCTTCCAAAGAAACATCATATGATCTTTTTTTTCTAAAAAATGTTCTTCAAGAATATTTTGGAGTTTATTTGTGTCAAAGATTGCGAAGTTTTTTCTTTTAATAATATCGTTAATTGTTTGTTGTAAGTCTTTTTTTAAATCTTTTCTAAACCATATATTAGCTGGCGCATTTAAGCCTACATGTTTTTTATTCCATAAAATTTCTACAGGCAAATAATCTTTTAGAGAATATCTAATTAACCATTTAGTATATCCATCTTTAATCATAAAATTTATTGGTAAATTCCAACAAAATTTAACTACATTTTCATCTAAAAAAACTGATCTACATTCAATTCCAAATTCGGAAAAATTTGGTATTTCTGATCTTGTCGATGGTGGAGATGATGTAAAATGTAAATCTTGTATCAATTTACTTTTTAAAAAACTCTTAGTAATTGATGGAAACTTATTGTTATTCTTAATTTTTACTCCTTTTTTAAGTAAATTTAAATATTGATTATTCTTTCTCATCAAATCTTCATCCCAAGTATAGTTTAATATTTTACCTTTTTGTTTTGGATCAAAACATTTTTTTAAATAAGTATTAAAAACTTTTTTATTTTTTTTATAAATTGGATGATCGTGCATCTTAATCCATTTTTTTAGTTCATGATTAAATAAACTTTGTTTTTCACTAAATTTTAAATCTGCCAGAAAATAAGGTATATCGTCATATAAACCAGCAAGTATATGATCTCCACCATCTCCACCAAAAACACATTTTATTTTATCATCATATAATCTTTTACAAAGTATGTAATGAGAATACCAAGTAGGAGATGAAATGGGCTCATCATGAATATTTAACATTTGATCAAGCACTCTTTTAAAATTTTTTGCATTTGGATAAACAAATTTTGATCTAAATTTGTTAAATTTTACAATTTTTTTTATCAATGGAGATTCGTCATAAAATAATTCTTTCTTATTTTTTTTTAATTTTTTATAACCAATTGAATATGTTTTAATTGGTAGTTTAGTATTTTTTGATCCAATGGCTGCAATAGTGGGGGAATCTAAACCTCCACTTAATAAAAATGCTACATTATCTTTTAAATCTAAATATCTTGTATTAAAACTTGTATTTAGCAGTGATAAAAATTTTTTTTTAACACTATCGACATTCTTATTATTGGAATTTTTGATTTTAAAAGTATACAAATTTGATGTAAATAATTTTCTTTTTATAAAAAGATTGATGCTATTATTTTTAAAGAGAAAAATATCTTTAAAAAATGTTTCTGTAGTACCATATGAATATCTGTAATTCTTGAATATATATGTCTTAATTAATTCCCGATTTGGCTCCATTTTAATAAGAAAATTTTTCTTTAAAAATTTTATTTTTGTAAAAATTAATAAAAGATCTTTTTTATTATAGTAAAATAAAACATTCGAACCATGCCTATCTCTGAAACTTAAAATTTTATCATTTTTTAAATTTAAGATTAAGATTGAGAAATTTCCATCTAATTTTTTTATAAAAGATGTGCCTTGTTTTATATAGCCATCTAAAATCATTTCAATTTTTGAATTTTTTTTTTTTTTTGAAATATTTAAGTTATATACATTTCCAACAAATAAAATAACTATTCCTTTTTTTTTTATTAAAATATCTTCAGATACATCTTTATTTAAAACAAAATTGTAATAATAATTTTTTGTTTTGATAAATATTATTTTTTTTTTCTTTTTGAGGTATTTGCTATTTAAATTTTCATTTGCTTTTAAAAGAGTTTTTTTATTCAATGAAGATTTAGATCTAATAAACAAAAAATTTGACATTTTTCAATTTTGCAAGTTAATAAAATTTTGAAAACTTTTTAGATTTTTTTGAGCGCTGCCAGTAATTATGCAGCATATATTTTGCTCCTTAATCTTACTTAAAGAACCTATTACAGCTGCTGAAGATGGTTCACAAAATAAACCTTCTGAATTTAAAAGCCTATAACCTTTTGAAATTTCTTTATCTTTTGCTTCGATAAAATCTTTTTTAAAATTAAAATAATTAATCAGTTTATTATACTCGTATTTTGTATATGAATTTATACTTGTAGCAAATTTAGATTTGGAGAAAATTCCGTATAAATTATGTTTTCTTTTTAATCCTTTCTTAAGTCCCAATATATGTGAGCCATTATTTAAACAGGTTACAAATGTATTTATTTTTTTATTAATCTTATATATCTCTTTAACAATCTCGGTATTTGCAAGAATTTTCAATTTTGAATGATTAGGATTTGCGTCAAAAATTTTTTTTTTTTTCATTAATTGTGAACTCAAATCATATAATTTACTTAAATTAGAGACTTTTTTTATAAAAACATTTGAACCTAAAGATTTAATTAATTTTAAATTATCGACATTTATATCTTTTTTATTTAACCAAATATTTGATTTCATTCGATTAATTTTTGAAAAAAATGCCAATGAAATACCTAAATTACCTGTTGATGCACATCCAATTGATTTAAAATTTTTTCTTTTTGCCTCTTTTATTAAAAATATACTTTCGCGGTCCTTATGACTTCCCGTGGGATTTAAAATTTCAAGCTTGAGCCATATATTCTTTTTATAAAATTTTGAAATTTTTGGAGCATAAATTAAGGGAGAAAAATTCATATAGTGATTTATTTTTAAACTTTGTGCAGCCATTTTACTATTTTTTGATTATGAATCTTACAATATTTATTGAATTCTTTTTTTTTAGTTTTATGAATAACCATTAAGTAGATCATCTTTTTTTTATTTTTAACTAATGCTGAAATAAATCCCTCTTTTTTGAGTCTTCCATTAATTGAGGGCGTTGCATAAAAACCCCAGTTTTTTTTGACAAAATCATATCTAGAATTTTTAAATACAAAAGTTAATTGTTCATTATTTTTGAGATTTACATTTCCCACATGTTTTATCTTTAAACTATTTTCTTTTTCACCAACTAGAAAAATTCTGTTTTTTTTTTTAATTTTCATATTTTTTTTGCCAGGGCGATTAAAGTATATTTACCAGAGTTTTCTTTAATGTCTTTAATATAAACTATTTTCAAATTAATATCTCTTAAGAGGATCTTCAAAGATTTTTTTGAAAAAACATGAAAATGCTCAATAAAAAACTCTTCACTTTTTTTTCCTATTTTACTTTTTAAGGCTTTAATACTTGGAACTTCAATATACAAATAACCTGGATTTCTAAGCAGGTTATAAAACTTCAGTAAAAAAGATTTTGGATTTTCTATATGTTCAATTATTTTATTCATGGTAATGAAATTATATCTCAAAAATTTTTTTTTTTTAAAGATTGAATTATTCATGACTTTCAATTTTCTTTTTTTTAAATGAATAATCAAATTTCTGTCTTTTTCAAAACAGTGTATTTTGATTTTATTTTTTTTTAATTCATAGGGGAAAACACCCAAACCTGACCCAACATCAAGACAACTAAAATTTTTTTTTATATTTTTTAATAATCTTTTTACACGACTCTTATTGTCGGATTTTGATTTGGGTAAATTGATAATCTTCTTAAAAATATTTGAGATATTTTTCTGGGACCCATACGTAAATTTTGAATAATTTTTTTTATAAAGTTTTTCTAAATCGTAATTATGAATAGCAAAATAATGCTTACAATTATCACATTTGCTATAGTATCTTCTGTATTTTGATTTTTTTATCTTAAAATCTGTTTCACCCTTCGGTCTTGAATTAAATCTTAATATTTTTGGGATAATTTTTTTTTTTTTTACAAAAACAACTATTTATTAGAATTTTCTTTTTTTTAATTACCATTTATAATTTTTAATTAAAAAATCTTTTATATACCATTTGTTCTTATTGTTTTTTTTCCAAATTTTTTTGTTTCTAAATTTTTCAGCAATAGTAAAAAACTTCTTTAAACTAATATTCAAATAATTACAAAAAAACTTTATTTGTTTGATCGGTAATTTTTTTTCTCTTTTTGCAATTTTAATAGCTTCTTTCCTGGTTATTCGCCCCTCCCTAATCTCTATTGATAAGTTATCCCAAAGTCTAGTAAATCCATATTTGTACCACTTAAGCCAATGATGAACTGAAATAATTGACATATCATCAATATCAGCAAACTTGTAAAATCCTACATTGGGCTTTGTGTCAGATTTAAAACCATTTTTTTTAACTAATTGAATTATTTTAATTGGGTCCCAATAAAAATAGTGACCTAAAAATATTTCATTTATTTTTTTATCATTTTTATTTAAATGTGAAATATAAGGTGACAACTGATTTTTTTTAATTCCTTTGGAAATTCTTTTAAAATTTTTTGGCAAATTCCCAAACTTTTTTCTCCATTTGTGGGTTAATTTCGAACCTTTTAGTTTTTGATCCTCACTTCCATATTCATAAGCTGAATTTTCACCCCACAGAATAATTGGAATATTAAACTTTTCTGCAAAAATTTTTGGAATATTATGAATAGCCATATGCATAGTCAAAGCTGGAGATCCTTCTTGAATAAAAGATTTATAAATAAGCTTTTTTTCAATAATTGGATTAATTGAAAAATCAATATGGTCAACACCTATATTAATGAGATTTTCTAAATTTTTTTTTCCTATTAAACTTCTTTGGGGAGTTTTCCAGGTTATTGCTAAAGGTTTTAAACCATGCTTAATAGCTGTCAAAACTTGCCAAGTACTATCCTTTCCTCCACTTACTGGAATCACGCAATCATAAATAGATTTATTATTTTTTTTAATCTTTTTAACAAGGCTTTTAAATTCCTTTAATCTTTTATTCCAATTAATAACTTTTTCTGATGAGCATTTACTATTGCAAAGACCTTTTTTATTTATTTTTATATTTGGTCTTGTGTCAGGAAGAATACATTTTTTACAATATTTCATTTAAAAATTATTTAAAAATATTTTTGAATTTATAAAATTAAATAAAAATTTACTTTCACTATTTAAAAGTTCTTTTTTTTTTATTAATTTTTCAATTTCATCTTTTTTTACAAACTCAAATATCTTATCATCGGAAAGAATATAATCTTTATTTTTTTTAAGTCTAAATTCTCACTAATAGAAGCATTGAAACCTACTTTTCTAGGATTTAACAATATGTCTTTATTTACTATATTTTTCATTGAGTCTCTAAGTAAAGATTTAGCAAAACCCTTTTGCATAAAATACTTTGATGGTAAATTTAATACATAATTTAGCAATCTAATATCTAAAAATGGAGATCTGTTCTCAATTGAATAATTCATCGAATTATTATCATCCTCAGACAAGATTACTGGAACCGCCTCATAAAATAATTCATTTAACATCCTATTTTTTAAAATATCTGAAGTGAATTTTTTTTCTTTAAAATTTTCCCTCCAACTATCATGTAAATATGTAGAAAATAATTTATTATTTAAATAAACATGATCTCTAAAATTTTTATTTTTATAATATAATTTTAGATTTCTTAAATATGGATTTCTTACATATTTTTTTATATTTCTATTCCAAAAATTATTTATTCTTGTGTTGTAAATTTTATTTTTTTTAACTTGATATGCATACAAATTATAATGATCATAGTAACCAGTAAATATTTCATCAGCACCTGTACCACTAATCGATACTTTGAAACCTTTTTTAGAAATCTCTTTCATCAAAAAGTTTTGAAGATAATAGGAAATTGTATAGATAGGTCTTCCTGTTGAAATAACTTGTTTTTCAAGATTATTTATAAAATTTTTTTTTTCTAAAATAATCTTGTAATGACTCAAATTCTGTGTTTTTGCAGCTATATTGATCATTTTATTCTCTTCAAATCTAAGATCTTTATTTATTATTGAGAAAGCATTAATTTTTTTATTTAATATTTTATTTGCTATTCCAACTATTGAGTTAGAATCAACTCCTCCACTTAAACAAAAAGCTAAATCAACGTCTGCTCTCATTTTATGTTTTACTGAATTAATTAAGATATCTTTAATTTCATCAATTGCTTGATCATATTTTATGTGTTGATTTACTTTTATATCAGGATTCCATAAAATTTTTTTTTTAAATCTAAAATCTTTATCTATTGAAAATATATTATTTTTTGGAAAATCTTTTATACCTAAAAAAAAAGTTTCATTTGTCTTATGAAGTGACTTATAGCCATTGACCAAATACCTTTTAATATGTGTATAATTAATTCGTTTTTTTTCACCTATCAAATTCAAAAGGGAATTTATATTAGAAGCAAAAAAAATACCTTTTTCGCATTTAAAATAATAAAGCGGTTTTTCTCCGAAACAATCTCTAGAAATTACTATATTATTTTTTTTTTTATTATATATGACTACTGCCCACATACCTTCAAATTTAGTAAATGCCTTTTTGCCCCAAAAATCAAAACTTTTTATTAAAACTTCAGAGTCACTATTTGTATTGAATTTGTATCCTTTAAAAATTAATATTTTTCTCAACTCTTTATAATTATATATTTCTCCATTAAATATCATGACATAATCTTTAAAATGGAAAGGTTGATTAGACCTTTTTTTTAAATCAATAATTGAAAGTCTTGTATGTATTAAGCCAACAAAAACACTTTTTTTATAATCAAAAAAAAAAGAGGTGTTATCAGGTCCTCTTGATTGCAAATGTTTTGATGCTTTATAAAATAAATTTTTAGATAGTTTGTTGTTACCAAAATATCCTGCTATACCACACATTATTAAATTACGTTTTGTTTTTTAAAATTTTCAAAAAATTTTAAATACCAATCAATATATTTGCTATAGCCTTTTTCTAGATTAAATGAAGGATTGTAATCAAGTAATTCTCTAGCTTTTTTTGTACTTAAAGTGCCACGTTCAGGTGTTAATTCATTCTTAGGTAAAAATTTTAATTTAACCTTCGATATTTTTTTTTCTAATATATTCACTAATTCTTTAACCTCTCTGCCTTGTCCATAGGTAATATTAAAAATTTGATTTTTTGAATTTTTACTTTGAATACATCTAAAAATCCCATGATATAAATCTTCAATGTAAGTAAAATCTAATTTTTCTCTACCATCCCCATTGATAGTAATTTCTTTACCTAATAATGAATTTTCAATAAATATTTGGCTCACTCTTCTGCTTACACATCTTTCACCATATAGGGCAGATGGTCTAATAATTGTATACGGCATACCAAATACTTGATTATAGGCTTTGACCATTAGCTCACCAGAAAGTTTTAGGGTTCCATAAATTCCGATTGGACTTAATTTGTCATCTTCCTTGACTTCTTTCCCATCAAAATTTCCATATACCATACTTGAAGAAATATAAATTAAATGAGGTATCTTTTTTTTTCCTTTTGATGCATCTAAAACATTTTCTAAAGTTCTAAGACTATGATCAAATGTACTATGTGGATCTTTATTGGATCTGTTAGAATGCGACACAGCTGCTAAATGAATAATTACATCTGGATTGTAATTATCAATTATTTTAGAAATAGAATGATAGCTTCTTGCATCTTGAATTTGAAGTTCTATTTTTTCATTTTGAAGCAGATCTAATCTGTTATTTAAAATTGATCTATATAAAGATCTGTTTTCAAAATCTCTTTCTTGAAAAGTTAATAAATTATTGACATTTAATCCATCAACCACAAAAACTTCAAAATTATCTTTTTTTAAACGTAAAGCAATATTGTGTCCTATAAAACCAGCTCCACCAACTAATACAACTTTAATTTTCATTTAATGCCTTTTTAATCAATTTTGATATATAAACAATGTTATTCTTATTAATGCCAGAATGAACAGGTAAAGAAATATTTTCACTAGCGTAAATTCTAGAATTTCTATTTTGAGAATGGTTTTTTTTATAATATGTCATTTCATCAATAATTTTTGCATAATGAACACTAAAGCCAACTTTTTTTTTTTTGAAAATTTTTATTAATCGATCTCTATATTTTTTTTTCAAGAAAATTGGAAATATAAAATATGAACATGAGTCTATATATTCATTAAATTTTATGTTTTTAATATTTTTTAAGTACCTACAGTATAAAATGGCATTTTGTTTTCTTATAGATAATTCTTTTTTATATCTTTTTAATTGTTCTAAACCTAAGGCTGATTGAAAATCAGTCATTCTATAATTAAATCCTAGTCCTTTTACATCATATAGGCCAGGTATTTTTCTTTCTTTAATATCTTTATCAATTCCAAATGCTTTCAACATTTTTATTTTTTTAAAAATCGATTTATTATTTGTTACTACCATTCCTCCTTCTCCAGTAGTCAACTGTTTGGTTGGATAAAAAGAGAATGAACCTGCAATACCAAAATTCCCTACATGTTTTGACTTGAAGCTAGTACCCAATGCATGAGCACAGTCTTCTATTAAGATAATATTTTTTTTTTTACAAATTTTTAAAATTTTATCTATTTCAACAGAGATACCTGTTAAATGAACTGCTATGATGGCCTTTGTTTTGGCATTAATTTTCTTTAGCATATCTTTCACGCATAAATTTCCATCATACAAATTTATGTCAACAAACTTTACTTTTGCTCCTGTATATGTTGCTGAATGGGCTGTTGCGGTATGTGTTAAATTTGGAACAAGCACCTCGTCACCAGCCTTTAAACCAATTGCCAAACAAATTAGATGAAGGCCAGCAGTACAACTTGAGACTGTAACAGCATACTTACTTTTTGTAAATTGAGAAAATTTATTTTCAAATTGTTCAGTATATTTACCATGTGTCAACCATCCTGATTTTAAAATTTTATTAACTAATTTTAAATCTTTGTCTAAAATATTCTTTTTTGAAAAAGGTATGCTTTTTACCATAATTAAATTTTAATTTTTTTTTGTTTTTTTTCAGACTCAATTCCAGCCAAACAAACTTTTGTTAAAAAAAAACTTTCATCCATAGTTATTAAAGGTTTTTTTTTCGAATTCATTAAATTATTTATAAAACTTTTAATTAGTTCGCCTCTCTCACTTTTGTTTGGGTATTTGATCTTAAGAAAACTTTTTTTTGATTTTTTAGAAATCATATATCTATCATAAATATCATTTTTTAATGTAAAGTTTTTGCAATAAATGCTCACATTGTGATTGTGTGGTGAAATCGAGCTAACGTTGGCTGTTATTTTGGCAATCATTCCATTTTTAAAATATAGTATAATTATTGAAAAACTATTTTTTTTAAATTTTGTATTTCTTGTCGATACGTTATTACCTGATACAAATATGTAATTTGGTTTAACGCCTAATAACCAAATTACTAAATCAATCATATGAATTGCTGCTCCATTAATTATAGAGTAATTTTTAGAATTTGCTCTCCATTCAAAAAGTTTTTTGTATCTTCCCCAGAGATAATCTGCTTCAATATAATAAACTTTTTCTTCTTTTATTTTTTCTTTAAAAAATTTAAATATTGGTTCCGTTCTTAATGGAAGATTTGGTATAAATTTTATCTTTTTATTTTTTTTTACTAGTCTTCTTAATTTTTCTAATTCAATTTTTGTGGTACAAATTGGTTTTTCAATAATAAAATTTTTTTTGTTTTTAAAACACTTGTTAATTTGTTTAAAATGATATTCATCATAAGACGCTATAGAGACAAGATTAACTTTCTTATCATTGAAAATTTCATTCTCATTTTTGAAAATTTTAAGTTTTGGAAATTTTTTTTTTACAGAAAAGGCTTTTTTTTTATCAAAATCATAAATACCTATAACTTCTGAATTTTTACAAGAGTTGATTGCCTGTATATGTTTCATACCAACACCCAATCCAATTACTGCTGCTTTAATTTTTTTACTCATAAACTGCTTTAATTAATTTAGTAAATTTAACGCTTTTCGCAAATGATACATTTTTGAGTTTTTTTTTAAATAATTTTAACTCCTCTTTTGTATCTACACATAAGCTATACTTACTTAGATTTATTGAATTTGGTATATTCTTTATTTTAAATAATTTACTATTATCATATATAAATTTTGTAACATGCTCTTGATAATTTTTTGAAAGTTTTTTTCTTACAATTCTTTTTAAACAACTTGTTTTTATAATTTCAACAGATTGTCCTTTAGGAAAAGTTCTTGGATAAACGTTTGTTATTAGATCAAATTTATTTTGATTTCTTTTAAAAAAAGATAACATTTTTTTGATAATATTATTATCTATAAATGGAGAATCGCCATTTAGTCTTACAAAATATTTGGCTTTATAAAATAACGCACAGTTCAAAAGTCTAAGAGAAACATTATTTAAAGAGTCACAAAAATGTAAAATATTATTTTTTTTTAGAAAACTTACTAATTTTTTATCTGATATAGTATTGGAAGTCGCAACAATAATTTTTAAATTATGTTTAGTATTTTTTAGATTTCTAATGAGATGCTTTATAATTTCTAATCCATTTATTTTTTTTAGAACTTTTCCTGGTAATCTTTTTGAAGATAGTCTAGCCTGAATAATAATTAACATATAATAAGTTTGATAATTAAAAATTTTGTAGAATTAAATAATGACAATTGTATGAACTTATATAGTAAAAAAACTAGTAAATTAAGTAAAATTGAAATTAATGAAATTTGTAAGCTTAAAAATAGCCACTGGAAATATGGAATAATAAGTCAAAAAAATTTCTTTTTTAAAAATGTTGGCTTAAACGATATTCATAATCTTGTTATTATGGAAAAAAAAATAATCGGATACACTCTTCTGAGACAAAGAAAAATATCTTTTTCAAAAAGTCAAAAAAGATATCTTCATTTCGATACATTAATTATTAATAAAAACCTTAGAGGAAAGAAAATATCGAAAAAACTAATGGAATTAAATAACAACATAATTAGAAAGAAAAAATCTTTCTCGATTTTGCTATGTGAAAAATCAATGATAAAATTTTATAAAAAATTTCGTTGGAAGATACTACAAAAAAAATACGTTATAGGAAAAAAATCAAAAAAAACTTATATGATTTATAATAAAGAAATAAGAAGAAAATTAAGTTTTCATAAATAATTCTTAGTACATCTATTAAGAATTATTTTATGACAGATATCTATAAAAAATTTTTTTCAGTGCATAAATCAAGCCAATTGAGCTATTAGTACTGGTCAGCTGCACGCATTACTGCGCTTCCACATCCAGCCTATCAA
>MDSZ01005781.1_pt1 | contig 38812 bp, 40 predicted proteins | sample 811201 | NCBI WGS metagenome assembly MDSZ01 (sample SAMN05326647, study PRJNA326480) | marine metagenome | isolation source: seawater | place: Indian Ocean: North | collected 2010
GCAAAAATTCCATGTTTGTGGTCTTGATAAAGGGCTGCTGCGGCAATGCCGTTCCACTTAAATTGTAGCCGCCCTCCCAAAGATTTGTCCAATCGACTGGAGTCTCAACGCTTGGAAGCCAAAACGGTTCCAGCAGCTCGCGATCTTCGTTAAACTCTTCAATCCACCTTAGCGTTTCTTTGCTTGCCGTAACATAGCGCGTTGGGCTTTTGCGGTGCTTGTGAAGAATGTAAACGTATTCAACAAGTCCCGTAACGTCCCGCAGTAACTCAACTAGGTTTAATCCGCATCCCAATTTGTCCCGCCTGCGCCACGGATCATATTCAGGCATTAAACCCTTTTCTGCTTCGTGCTTCATTGACGCGCGCAAATGGCGCCGCGTGTTGTCCAGGTTACCTCGCTTCTTAATTGCCCCTAGAATAATTCCTTCTCCCTTTGCCTCGTTGTTCTTCACCAAAAACGCGCAACGGCATTGATCCTCAATTCTAGATCCAACAAAATGCGAGACTGCTGCCATGCTTTTTTTCAGCGTTATGCTATCCAGCACAGCGCGTATCGTAATAAAGCCTACAACCGCTGGAGACATGTTCTTCATCTCCTGCTGCCATCGCGCTGAGTTTCGGTTGTCCCACTTAGAAACCATTTCGTGAATGGCTTTTGTAAACGAAGGCAACCCCCCGCGAATGAGACGCTGCCCATAACGAGTCTCGCTTTCAGCCTCGCGATCTTTAGACGCTGTTACCTTTGACCTGTAGCGGCTAACGCCCAAGTCCAGCATGTCTTTGTTAAGGTCTTCCTGAGATAACGACATTAGTTTAATCGTGCGCAGCAATTACAAACCAAAGCATTGCCGCTAAAACTACCGTAAGTGCTATTGAATCAATATGGTTCATCCCGTCACTTTTTTCTTCTGCAGCAACAACTGAGAAGCGTTAACTAAATCTTCAGGCACAAGCTTAGCGTATTTCATCGTCATTGAAATGTCGCGGTGCCCCATCCACGCCATCACAGCGCGCACATTGCAGCCCGCCTGTATCAACCTGGTAGCGCAGGTGTGTCTGCAAGTGTAAGGCACAAAATCTGGGTCGTATTCGTTAAGCTCTTTGCGAATGATTTTCCAACAGCGCGCACGCTCGTTACTATCATACTCCACAAAAGGCGCGTCACTGCTTTTATCTCCAAGCGTAGCTGCAGACGCAGCAAACCACGCGTTAAGCGCCGCCATGTTCAAAGGAATTGTGCGGGCGTCAGAAGTCCCCGCAGTAGATTTCACTTCGTTAATGTCTATGACATACCCAAGCGCTTCATCATTCCTGACATCCGCCCGCGTAGCTGCCTGAGTTTCTCCGGGACGCATGCCCGTGTTTAAACTCCAACGGAACCACAGCTTAAACCCGTATAGCCCGTGCTTGTCACACGCTGCCATAATTGCCTCTTCCTCTTTCCGGGTAAAAAACCTGCGGCGGGCGTTGTTCCCCACCTTAACGCGCCCAATCAATGGCTTCGCTTCAATGTAGCCGCGCTCAACAGCAAACGTCAGCGCTTTGCTAAGCGTTGCCAGCTTGTTATTTATCGTTCCCGGCTTGCGTCCTTTTCGCTGCATGAACGCTACAAAATCGTCAATGCGCGCAACAGTTATGCTTTCGATTAAAGCGTCGCTCCCAAAAAAGTTTTCAAGGACTCCAATGTTTACCAGGCACTGTGGCTCATTCTTAGATCCCGCCCAATGTCTCCTGTAACATTTGTCAAGGAGCTGCGATAACGTCAAAACTGTAGCGTCTTTGTCCAACAGCCCGCTTAACGATATGCGCAAAAGAATCCTCTTTCGCATTTCTGCTTCCCACGCAACAGCTTCAACCTCTGTAGGAAATTGACGCCGATACCGATTGCCTTCATTTGTAAGGTCCGCGACAAAGCGCGTCCCGCGTTTTTTAACTGACATGCTTCTTTTTTGTGTGTGTGTCCGGGATGCTTACCAGACGCACACGCATTAGTCAACATAAACGCACGCCAACGCTACCGGAGCTTTTTCGCTGTTGTTTGTGCTCATCGCCGGAATCCCGCTGCCGCTCGCGCACTCCTGACAGGGCATGCTGATTTCAACCTCTACGGTTTCTTCAGGAATCCCTTCAGGAATGTCAAAATCCACCTCCATCTCGCGACCGCAGTAAATACATTGTGTTGTCACTCCGACGTTAGGCATAACATTGAACCAATACCAAATTTTGAGGGTATGCCAAAACAAAACTTCTGGACTATGGCACAATATTGATTAAAAGGCATTTGTTATGAAAGCAATTGCCATTACTGCAGCCGCAGCTTTTTCGCTGCTTTTTGTGTCTTGTTCCTCTATGGACCTGGGAGGGTCTGTGCCGCTTCCGTTTACGGAGCCGCCTACTAACGCTGTGCTGGAACTTGACCTGCGTCCGCTGCCTCCGCGCTTTTGTATCGGAGTCGATTTGATTCCTGGAGAGATCCCGGAACAGCTTACTGACGACGAAATAAACGCGGCGCACGAATAATTGCAGGGAATGCTGAGAATTTTCAGGGAATGCTGAGAATTTTCAGGGAATGCTGAGAACTTGCCGGGAATGCCCGCAAGCCCAGGAATGTGTCGAAATTCTTTTGACAAATCGCCGCGTTCCTGGGACGTGTCCAAACGGTAAACACTAGGGCACAAAAAAGCCCCCGGAATTTCTCCCGGAGGCTTGCAAGGGCGCGCGCGGATTATTCTATCGGCTCAAAGTGTTCCTCGTAATACGTGCGCCCGTCGTGCGCTTCCGCTGTAAGCGCAACCGATAACAGGTTAACGTAATGATGCGGCGGCCCGTAAAGCCACACGTCGGGATCGTCCCCTTCCGTGATGCTCCACAAGTGTTCCCGCGTGTGCCCCGCAGCAAGCGCCGCAGGGAGATTGGGAAACTGCTTTATAACCGCAAAAGGGAAATCGCCCACGATATAATTTTGTTCCGTGGCACTCATATTCTCTGCGTATACCACGCAAAAGCCAGCAGCAGCTGGCGATCACGCGGGGATTCGTAAAGCTTTTCCTTTATGCGCCCCTTAACGTCGGAACAGCCACACGGAACGTGATCATAGCAAAAACACTCGAAAGCCTCGTTAGCTTCCGGCGCTAGCGCTGGCAATATTTTGTTATTAAGCAAGTAAGCTTCCGCGCTGCGTTCCGCTTGTTCATACCAAGCCAGCTTAACTTTTCCGGGGATAGGTTCTTCCCAGTAATCCGGCGGGGACCAACCCGCCTTTTGCGCCCGCTCAAATAAGTCCAGCGGCGTATCGTAGAGAAAAACCGTTTCCGGGACCGGGTATATCTTATCGCCTAAATCGCTCATTTTGAAAATCTCCCGTTGAAGTTGTCCCGGATTGCTGCCCAGATAATAGCTTGGTAATTGTATCCTATCTCTCCAACGCGCGCAGCTTCCTGCAAGGTGATGTCCTGCAAGCGCTTATACTGATACGGTGTCACAGTTTCCACGCATGCCTTAAAACCCTCGCGTGGCTTTACCAGCGCCGCGCGGACGTGCCAGCGGTCAACCGTCACATGTTCTTTACATGCAAGGCCGATATTCATTGCAAACGCGTGGGTTTTCAAAGCGCTTGCCGGGAACATCTCCGCGTAGCTTTCGCGCGCTTCAATCTCTCCGGGAATGCCTTGGAACTTGCCAAGTATGCTCCAAGCGCGCGCCTTGTTCGCGTTATAAGTGCAAACTTTGACTTCTCCAGGGGAACCGCCTTTTGCATAACTTGCGCAAACCCTGGCTGCGTCTACTTTGTTCCGTTCCCATTTATTGTTGGGCGAAAGCGCAGAAAGCACAGCAGCCACAGCGTAAGGCTCCAACGCCAGCGCCTGCGATACCCCCGCGCACCAATTCTGCGCGCTTGGATACCATTGGCGCGCCTGCGCCGCTTGGGAAGGCGACGCGTGATCATACCAGCGCCGCAGATTATTGCGCACCACGCGCCCCGTCGTTTCGACAATTGTTCGTTTTTTCATTTCATTAAAAGGCCCGCCCCCGGTTAAAGGGGCGGGCGGTTGGTTGGTGTTAATAGCTCGTCACAATAGCCACAATCAGCAGCCACGCGACGATTCCAGCAATCAGAAGCGGTATCATGCGACCAATTCTGCTGCAAGAGTGTTATTCAGCGCACGGGAGCGCAACGGTGTTTGGTTCGGAGCATTCCGCCACACGTTGCTGAACGCATTTTGAAGGCTCCACATAGTGGGCGCGCGGAATTCGTCGTGCTCCGGCTCATACCATTGCTCCAATACGGCGCCCAGTTGGGAACGTGAACACGCGCCCGCTTGCCACGCGCGCGCCGCAAGTGTTTCCGCGCTCGTTCCCGTGTGCGCTTCTACGCCGTCAAGATTGGGAAGGACAAAATCCTTTTTCGCTTGGATGCAATCATCAATTCCAATCTTTAATTCCAGCAGCTGCCCGAACGCCTCGTTCACCATATGACCAAAGCGCTCATGGGAAAATTTTCCCGTGTGCTTTTGACCTATGACAATCTCATTACTAAAGGCAAGATTGCTGCAGATAAACGGCGCGTCGCCCGCCATGATGCCAGCCCGAAAGCTTTTATCATGGCTGTTACGAACGCCAAAAACGCTTGCAATCTCCCCGTGAATCGTAGGCACGTTTACTTGGAACAATCCAAAGAAACGCGTGCCATCCCTATTCAAAAGGAAAGCCTCATTCACCACGGGAGCACCTAAGCGCTCCGCTGCCGTTGTTACCTCTTGCACCATCTTGTGATGAGCGAGAGGCGACCATGTCGCTGTGCGCTCCGGGACCGGAACATTTTCCACGTCGTCAATCGTCGCTACCTTGTCCCCTGCGCCGCTTGGCCCGTGTGACAAAATGTTAAGATTGATTTTGCGCGTTCTATCGCGGGAAGCGTCCTGATAGCCCGCCAGCCACGCCTTGCCAAGCGATGACGCCGGGGGCGCGTGCTTGCTGTCCTGCGGATCACTCCAGCAAATGGAGTCGGTGACGCTATCCCAAGCGGGCTTGTTATCGTTGCCGTCGGGCGTGTAAAACTTGCCACGCATTGCAGCGATTGCAGCGCCAGCGATTGCAGGCGAGTAATGAGCATACCCCACAAGGTAGGAAAGAACCTCTTCCCCGTCCTTGTGATCATCCGCAGAATAATACCCATGCCCGTTCCGGCGCGTCTCATGGATTGCTTTCCGGTAGAAAGCGCTATCCGTGAATGCATCTAGAATGCGCATGTTCTGCGCTTCTGTCGGGAGCGTTTCTAAATGTCCTCCGCTTCCTGGGGCGGCGCGTTTCGCTAAACTATGCACGGCTCCCAGCGCTTGCCCCAGCTCCGTGTGGAGAGGGGCGGCGCTGCTGGTATACTGCAGAGATGGATTTTGCGCTTTGTAGCGTGTCAGTGGACCAAAAAGAGGCTTCATGCGGCGCCTCCTTTCAGCTGAGATTCAAGAGCCGCAATGTGGCGCTCTACGGCTTCCGCGACGCGTGCCCGGGAGCCTGCGACGTTCAAAGCGCGCTTAGCGATGGTGAGCGCAGAAGGTCCGCGACTAAGCCTCATTCCTTTTGCTTCAAGAGCGATGCCGCGCAGGATCACTTTCCAACGGAAGCATTCAATCTGCGACGGATTGGTGATTGTGGTTGAAGCGCTCATGCTTTCGCTCCTTTCGTAAAAGATTCAGCGTCCATAACAAAAGCCGCGAACTTTCGTTCCGTGCCGCTTCCGTCTGCTGCAAGGATCTCCCCGTTCACTTCGCATTCAACAAGCGCGCGACCTTTAACAGCTTGCGCGTGAATCAGGCGGGCGCTTTCTGCAATCTCAGCAAGGGAGACTGCAGCCCGCTGGCTTATTGACTGCCCGTTAGTTTCCAGTCCGTCCGGATCGCCATTGATGGCAATCCCTCCGGGAGCGGTTGGAATTAGTGTGCGGATCTCCCGCTCCGCCGCTTGCAGCAGCGCTTTAACTGCTCCAAGCTGCTCCGCCCTTTGCAGGCGCTTCTCTCTAACGTGTCTTGTGAACACGTCGCTTGTTCTTTTCGGTTTGCTTTTCATTTTTTAAGGCTGCGTGGTTACCGCAGCGCGCACCATATACTGCGGCGGCGCTGAATATGCAAGTCTGCAAGCGTTAACTTGTGGCTTTTTCTGCGCAGCGCTGGCGCTTTGCCGGAACACTCCGGGCACGCTGCGGGAATGCGTGGGAATGCAAAAACGCGAGCAATGAAACCGGCGCGTTTCCACAAGTCCGCGGCGCCCAGGGCCGCACCATTTTGAACAACTCCGGCGCCCCCTGGCTGATTACCTCCGGCAGTTCGCGCCAGCATTCCCGCGCACAGTATTCTTAATACTGCGGAAGTGGCTGCCCGCTGCGACGTGTCCGCTTTTTTGTGCCCGATTGCGCGCGCTGGCGATTACTATCGGCCTGAAGTTTGTCCGCTTTGGTCATTTGAACAGCGGCCCCCAAGGGGGGAATGCCGCGAACGCACCACGTATATTACCCTCTCAGACATTTTTGCCAAAATACTAGCGCTTACACTAGCAGCTGCCGCACTTTGCGTTTAATCCTGGAAACCCTGTCGTAGATTTCAACATCCACAGCGTCCTTTGTGGGAAGCACTCCGCGCTTTCTCAGGATCTCTTCAAGGTCATCAAGATCGTCCAGCAGCAGCTTTTTGTTGCCCACTCTCCGCATCCACGGAAGGAACTTTTGAACGTCTATAATGCCTTTCATCAGAGATCAGCGGTGTGTGTGAGGTCGCCCCAGGGGAAATGAAGCAAAAACCTGGGACGACCCACCATGTTACACACAACACGCTAGCGTTTTTCGAGACGGGCCGATCAGCTCAACAGGCTCCGCATAGGAGACAGTTGGGACAGATTCGGAACCAGACTCAACGCTAGAAATCATTCATCGTCTTCATTTTCTTCCTCCTCATCATCAAACGTCCATTCGATTTTGAGAGCTTCGCGAGGGTAGTTGGTGTCTAAATTGTTGTCAATTATTTTAGACGCGATGTCTATTAAGCCTTTAGCTGCAAAAGAGTTGTTGTATTCGATTTCACAACAATGAGGCTCTTTTGAAACAACGATTAAATAGTGTTCATAATGCTCACCTAAAGCGGCTTTAACGTCATCTAGCGTGTCCATATAAGTATTTATTAGTAACTCTAAGTATACTTAGAGTCGGTCTTATGGAGCAGCAGCCGCAGGCGATAGAAAGACCTATATCCTAATAGTAATACTAATATCCTAAGTCATATTAACTCTATTAAGACTTATAGAGGGAGAGAATGACCCTGTCAAGACTATTCTCCCTCCCCTCACATACGATCACAGGTAGGTTTTAAGGGCTGCAAGGCAGCTGCTGACTCACCATCTCAGGATGTTCTTTCCCTTTTTTCTGTTGTAATAAGCGTCAGTAAAGTCTTCCAGTTCTTTCTGGATGAGGTCTTCCTGGCGTTCGCTTATTTTTACTTCTGCGTCTTGCGCCATTTGTTCTGCCCAATATCCAACAGCCATTGCTAACGCGTCCAAGCGGTCATCCTGTGTAATCGCCCCTCTATCTCGCGTTATACGGGTCATTTGATACATCATCTGGTATTTCAGGCTGTTTTCCCTGGCGTATCCCTGGGTAGACTCGTAGTCGTCCTGGATCACTTTTGGGTCAATAACCAGGCGATGCCCGCTGATTACAGGCTCTAACGTATCAATAATTCGGCGTTCTTTCTGAGTGTTGTGCCGCACTTCTTCAATTGAGCAGCGATGGATCTTGTTTAAGATGGGCTTTAGAAGCTCCACAAACATGCCGTCTCCAAAGTTGCTCTCAATAACTATGTAGTTTACGTTATTTTCCTTTGCGGTAATCGAAAGGAATTTAAGCGTGTCGTCGGAATAGCCTCCCTGGATGCCGCCAGCAGCGGTAACGTAGAGAAACCCGTTGAGCATTTTGACTACAGCATAGCCTGTTTCGTCCTTACCGCGTCCTGACGGGTCAATTGCCAGAACGCTGCCTGTATACGGGATGTGGTCCCCAAGCGTCTTAAACGGGCGATAATACCGATCACCAGTCATTCCTACGTTTGGAACGGAAGAATCCCACTCAAGGTCTGGATTGCGTGCCCACACCAGGTTTTCTGGCGCTAGTTTATTATCCAACGACATCACAATAAGATCCGAAAGCTTCAGCGGGTAGCGTTCTACGTCACTCAGCTTGGAATCCAGCATAAACTGGAGGGCATACCCGGCAGATCCGTATGAGACTTTTCGTTCCGCCAGGTCTACTTCTGAGAACCTGGTGGGTTCTGTTGCTTTTGTTTGCTTGTCTTCTGCAACGCACGATGCGCTGATGTTTCCGTTATACGTCAGGTCATTTTGAGCCTGATTAACATACTGCGCAGGCCAAATCCTAGTGCTGTATCCCCGGTCTGTGAGGCTGCTGTAAATCGTGTCTTCGCATTGTGGTGTGCCCAGGAAAAGGATTTTTGACTCTTTTTCCGGTTTTATTATCGCATCAAACTCTTTGACTTGTTCTCCCAACTTATCCCGCATCATTTGCGTTGCGGAGTTCCCTGGGACTTCTACGTCGTCCGCTACAATGATGTCAGCGCGACTTCCGGTCAGTTGAGAAGTGATCCCAAGGGATTTGACGGACGGAGCGTGCGAAGCTGGCGCTGGGCGGACATCGAAAGAGATTTTAGAGAAACGCTGCTTATCACTTGGGGCGAGATGCTGTAGTAAGGGTATTTCGTGGATAATCCTAAGCGTGAAAGTTGAAAAATCATCGGCTCTAGTTTTTGAAGCAGAGACGACCAATATGTTTTTTGAAGGGTCGAGCAAGAGTTGGTGCGCAACAAACGCAGAGCAGATCCAAGACTTACCAACGCCCCTAAAGCCTTGGATAACAGCTCTTTTTGGCCCAAATTGCATGTAGTCTGCGATTTCATATTGGATAGCTGTGGGGTCAGGAAGATTTAGTTCCTTCCAAACAATGTAGAGAAAATTCCTAAAATCTTGCAGTTGTTTGGGGATTTCCATGCAATCACGCTTTTCTGGAACGGTTGTAAGACTTTGAAACAATCGCCAGGTTACTCATCCGCATATCAGCTGTGTTCCCGTTTTTGTGGTGAACGTCTTTGTTTTTTAGCGCTGCTTTACCTCGTTTTTGGATTAAAAGCTTCCGCGATATATTACGTTCAGAGCGTCTTTTGCGCTGTTCAGGCTTCCCGTGAAAAAGCCTATATTCTCTTTTGTAGTCTCTATTCATTTTTTGCCTTTTTAACTACCTTGTCTACGCCCTTTTCGTCAAACGGCAGCACTTTAACCAGTTCTGCTAGCGGGTTTGTGTCGGTAGCGACTGCGCTTACGCTGTTATCTTTAAGAAGCTGCCGTGCTGCACTTAGGTCTGCTGGCGTTGCTTCTCCTGACTTAATGCGCGCAATGAACTCGTCTATTAAAAGGTCTTGAAGCTTATACAGCTTTTTTGAAGGGTCTTCAGCCATTTTTGTTTAGTTCTTTAAATATTTTGATGCCAAGATAGCACAGCGTAACAACTCCAACGCTGATTGCTACCAGGTTGTTTATATCACTAAGCGTGATTGTTCCCAGCAATCCGCCAACGCCAACTGCTGCTGGTATATGTGGAGAGTCCATTACCCTATTGCTTTAATGCCCAGTAATGGGCGCGAAAACTGCGCGCTAGTACTTCCGTCCCAATAATAAAGGTTGTGCAATATGGCTTCGTTGCTGCTGCCGTATTCGCGAGCTTGCAACTTAATTACCTTAGCACCTGACCAGGAAGAAACGCGTCCAGTTGCAGTGTTAGCGTAGCCTCCAATTGAAAACGCCCACTCAATTGTTTGGCGCCCCGAATCCTTCAGCCCGTGAATAGTTGTGCGTGCGTCAGTTACTTCATCGCTTCCCAAAAACAATTTAAAGTGAGCGATTGGCGTGGTATCGCCGCGTGACATGCAAAACGAATATTTGTAAATAACAATCTGGGTTCCGGTTACTGGTGTATATGAAATTGAAGACCCCGCTACGTCTGCATATGTATCTGTAAGGTTTACAGCTGCATTTACTGCTGCAGGCGTATAAGCCCCGCTGCGCGCGGTGTAACTGTTTCCGTCGCACGGCAGCAGAAACTCTTCTAAAACTTGACCCGTATCAGCGCTTAGCCCTGTTCCCCCGTTAGCCACAGGCAAAACTCCTGTAACTTTTGCAGTTAAATCAATGCTTCCCGCTAGTTGCGCGTTTGTAATTCCTCCTGAAAGCTTATCGGCTGTTATTCCGCCCGCCAAACAGACGTTAGTCACGCCTCCTCCATCAATATGCGTGTGGTCAATGCCGCCAATTCCAGCAGAAGGCTGCGTAGTCGCCGCTGCGTTCTCTGCAACTTCTTGCGCAACATACAGGCTTTGCTGATACGCTGTGTCTAAATCGGCTTCTGTGAGCCTAGATCCATTTTGAAAATCAACAAGCTGCGTTGCTGGCGTTCTTCTAAATACCCTGACGGTGTCAAAAGGACCGGAATTGTTTACCGTAACGGTTTTATTAACAGCGCTTGTTCCGGTAACCGTAAGCTTTGTCCAGCTTCTGCTGTCGGCGCCAGAACCTGAATAAGTTCCGTCTGTCCCTAAAGCTTCCAGGTGAGCAATGTCTAAATACTTAATAGCGCTTACGCTTATTGTTGTCGGGTGATTTGAGTCTGTTACCTCAACATAACTGTTTGGCATCGGATTATTGTGTTTGTGGTTGTTTAAAATTACGCGCAGCAATAATTGTTTGTCTATAGCGCTGCTTTAGTTCTGGAAATTCATTTAACATTTCAAACCTAGCCTTAGTTCTGTAAGCCGTTAAAAAGCGCCTAATCGCCTGAACCTTTGGACTCTCTCTTCCTGTGTCGTCCTTGGTATCGGCATCAGGTAGATTTTGGTATTTTTTGTTTTGAAACATCTTTGCGAGCTGTTGTCGCAATGTCTTTCCTCTTATTTTTGTAGAAGACATAAGCTCTAGCATTCTGTCGTAAGCGTCTTGTCCTGAGTCGTTTACAGCTTCTCGCATGTCCAACTCTTTGACGCCATCACGGAGATAAAAGCCAGGTTTTCCAAATCCTTGTCCCAGGTTGGCAAACTCCATCGCTACCGGGTCGTCTAAAATTTCTTTAGTGTAGATTGGATTAACAACGCCTGAAATCCCACCAGAAGAAGACATTGTTTCGACTTCCCCAAGGAAGTTTCTGCGTGGGCTTAGCTTCCCGCCCGCAGGTGTTCTTCTAATCAGATAATCCAAAATGTTCCGCGTTTCTCGCAGCTCTCTGTTCTCCTGGAAGTTCAAAGACTGGTTTAGCGCGTTAGGCACAAATCCACCTGCAATGCTTCCTGCAAACCTTTGCGCATTTTTTGGCGGATCTTTTAGAAGGTTAAAGAGATTATCAATTCCCTGCACATACGATTTGTTTGTCACGTTGTTTGCCAGGGACAAAGAACACATTCCAAACAGGTTGGACATTGCGTCTTCGTCAAACTCTCTTGTTTCCCACAGCTCAGTCATGTCTGCAACAATTCCAAGAATAGTTGCCATCGGATCAGCGCGGTTATAGCTTACCCATTTTCCTCCTATTTTAATAGAATACTGCTGGTTGTTCATTTCCCACGCCTCTCTTTGAGTTTTTTCGCGTGGCCCGTGTCCAGTAATAAAGTTTTTTGCAGCGCCGCTTTGGAACAACCACAAAAGTCCTGCGGTTGTCGCCACAGATGTAGCAAGACGCCCGTTGATTTCAGCGCGTTCTTGTGGGGTCGCTTGCCTGTAAGCTTCGCGATGTTTCTTGCTGGTCTTTTTAAAGACCTGAGAAATCACGCCAAATGGCGAGCGTCCAACTCCAAAGGTCAGCAAATTAGTGGGCGTTCTTACAAACGGAACCACAAACGTAAGATAAGGGTTTTGTGCAATTGTCTGCGACAAGTTCCTGGCAATCCCGTTCTCAGAGTCTTGCGTGTGCGTGTTTTCTTTAGCCCACTGCAACGCACGCTGCGAAAGGCCCCCGCGCTCTTGTCTAGTTATTACGTTAACCCCTCCCGCCCCGTCAGGAACCTGGTATGTATCTGGGTTGTGTTTTTTGATGTAGTCTTCAACAAAAGTGTCAAACTTTTCAAACGGCACGTTTGCTTTTTCGGCGGCGCGCCTTGCGTCAATCATAAGGTTAACTTCGTTAAATGCGCGTCCACCTTCAGTCACATATGCGTCTGTGCCTTCTTTAACATAAGTCGCCAGCTGCTTTCCTCTGTAGCCCTTTTTAAGCCCTTGTGCTGCAAGTTCTGTTTTGACGTATGTCCTATAATTTAACGCCTTAAAGAACTCGTCTCCAACAAGCAATCCGCGTGACGGGATTCTTACAATATTTCCAATGTGTCTAAGCGCTGTTCCAAATGCGCTCCCTGGATCAGCGCCCACAAGCCGCGCAGAGTCTTCTGTAATTGCTTTGTTGGAATTACGCACGTCGTCAAACATGCGGGAATTTTGAGCGGTAATTGGTTCTCCGGTCTTAACCGCTTGTGCCGCAAGTTTAAACGCGTCTGTAATTGCTGAAACATTAAAGGAGTATTGGAGTGTTGCGCGTGCTAGCTCAAAGTTTCCTTCAAGAGTTGCTCCTACTGCTTTTTCGACTGAGCGCAGAATGTAAGTAAGTTGCGAACCAAGCAGGTTAACAACTTGCGTTGCAGGGCCAGACAGAAGGGAGTTAATCCAGTATTCGCGCACCATGTTAAAAAGACGCGCTCCTCTTGTTTTGTCTGCGATTTTGTTAATCGCCATTGTCATGTCAGCAGCTCCTTCAGAGTCCGCCATCAGCTTGAAAAGCTTGTCTTCAGACATAGAGCCGCGCACCTCATCCCTGTAAGCGTTCATTGCAGAACGCCCACTCTTAAAGTCTTTAGCCTTCATCCCCAGGCTTTTGTCGTAGGCGCCTTTGCGCTGAAGAAGCAACAGCGACGCATTGCGCCCAAACACTGACCAGGCCCGCTGAGACGCTAGCACCAGGTCAATTGCCTCGTTAGCTTCCGCAGCCAAAACGTCCGCATCTCCAACAGTTGCGTCATCTTTTGCCGCCAGCGCTTTCTTGCACTTCTCGTTTGCGTCTTTGCAGAACTCTTCGTTAATGCGCTTAATCTCCATTTGCCGCGCCATTAGTCCTTCTATTTCGGCGCCCTCTCTAATTGCTGCGCGAATAACAGCCTCTAGCTTGTTGTCAGCGCCTCTTCCCATCATGTCGTTAATTGAACGCCCCATCGACACAAGATCCTCCATTGACGTTTTAGGAATGTTTCCTTGTTCTTTTGCCTTTTTAAGACGGTAGCGTGCGGCAGCTTCAGCCACGGCAGCAAACTCATCATCAGACCTTACAGTCCGCGCCGCGCTCAAAATTGCTTGTTCGCCTCCTTCGTCAAATAGCACTTCAAAATCATCAATTGCTTGGTCAACGCGTTGCTCGCGCTCAATAATTTCAGTTTTGCCTCCCCCTCCTCCTCCTTCTCCTCCGCCTGGAGTTCCTGGTTTTGATGGTCCTCTTGGTTCTGCTGCCGCGTCTCCAAGTCCTCCACCAACAAGCTCTAATTGATTTTCGTCTCTAGCTGTGTCGTATGCAGACCCTTCTTTTGGCTCTTCAGCTTTAGGTTTTTTAGCAACTTGTCCGCCGCGCGCTTTTAAGAAGAAGCGCACTTCTTGCTGCACCTTTTCAGGAAGATCCTTAAACTCTACAATGTTTCCGCTTTCGTCAGTAAATGTAAGCTTTGCGCCGTGAATTGAATCAGGACCAGTTGTTTCTCCACGCATGTGCGTAAACAGTTCCGCCATATCTTCAGCGTCTCCTTTAAGCCCTGCTTCTTCTACAGCTTCACGCAGTCGTTTTCCTGACTTAACGTCTTCTACAGCTTGCATTCCTTCATTAATCCGCTTTTTCCTGATGTAGTCTTCTGCCGTTTCTTTTGGAGGTTTTGTGATTTCAGGGTAACCGCCAGTCCTGTAATTCCACACCCACGAAGTGCGCGTTTCCGCTGGAAGCCTTACTTCTTTGCCGTCAATTTCTCCAACCGCGTATTTTTCGGGAAGTTTTTTAGGCTCTTTAGGAAGTTCTTTTCCCTTATATGTATACTCTAAATATTTTTTCTTTGCGGTTCGTGGGTTACTAATTTCGGCAAACAGTTCATATAACCCCCAGTCCACAGGATCGCCTCCGAAATCTCCTTCTTCCCAACTGCCCCGCATCCACGGGTAAACAAGTTCTCCGTCTTTAGTAATCAACCCGTGTTTTATGGCTAACTCGCGGATCTGATCTTCACCTGGAATGTCCGCTGCGGCTAGCTCATCATGCTCTTCATCAAACGCCCGCGCTTTTTCCCAACCCTCGTCTGTATTTTTATCTGCTTCGCTCAGCGCCGCGTTGTAAGCCTCTTCTTCTTTTTTGTGTGCCGCTTTATCTGCTTCTGTTGGCTTTTTCCACCTGAACTGTTTAGTAATTTTATATTCAGGAAACATTCCTTTTGGAAACTGCCGAATGTTTGCCACAACGCTTTCTTCGCGCTTTTTAAGCGCCGCTTCTGTTATTTTGGCAACTGCAGCCTCAAACTGTTTTCTTTCTTGTTTGTTGCTGTCGCTGCCCACCTGGAGCATCTCTGCTTGGTCTGCCGTTTCGGAATGCTTTGCAACAGAATCAGCAGTTTCCAGCGCTTTTATATTCTTAGGTGTCAGCTTAACGCCTAGTTCTTCAGCGGCTTCTTTCCAGAAAACAGTTCCTTTTGCAGCCCTGTCGCCTGCTTGCCCTAGCGCCACGTCTTGAATTTCGCCTAGCTTGTCTTTTACAATTGGCTGAAAGTCTTCTGTGCGCGGTTGTGTCTGTCTAAAACCAGTTCTATAAATCCCGCCTGCGTCCGTTCTAGCTTTGTCAATACCATAGCGTCCTGCTTGCTCTCTAAATATTGTTTCGGAAATAGAAAGAACTTCATCAAGCGCTGTTGAGTGTTGGTCTTTAAGTCCTATAAGCTTTTTAATTACGTCTAAAAAAGTAGACCAGGCGCTTCGCCCCGTCCTTCTTATTGTTATTTGCGCAAGTTCGCTTTGAAACAGTGGATTAGAAAACGCTTCAGCAACAAACTCATCAAGGTTTGCCATGCCATACGCCATTCCTTCTTTAGACGTTTTGTCAGGATTAAACGCCGACGCTGTTTTAGAAAGCCTGCGCATCATGCCCAGCTTGTCAGCAACGTGCAGATACAACTCAGAAAGCTCTCTAACTGGGCGGCTCATTTCTTTTTTCCCCCTTTTAGCGCCAAGGTCGCTCAAGGTGATGCCAGAATTAATAAGCTGTCTAAGTTCGCTTATGTAATTTTTTTCCCCGCGATTTGGCAACAGGGCGCCTGTTTCAAGTTGTATTTTATAGTGGCTAAACGCGTGCGCGGTTTCGTGGACAACAGTGCGCAAGCTTGTTCTGTAGTAGCCGTCGCCGTCTGTTAAATTAATTACTTGGTTTTCAGGGTCAAAATGGCTTCTTTTAATATGACCGTGCGCTGTAACAAATTTATTAGAACCTGGTTTTCCAAGGTTATACCGGACTTTAACATTTGACAGTGCTTCTTCTCCAACAACATCTCTAATGTTTTCAAGTATCTGTATAAAGCTATCGGTGTCTTTTCCTACAGCATCAGCGTCTATTGATTCTTTATTTACAATGCTTTCAATAAACTCATCAAGACCTACACCTTCGCTTTCGGCTCTAAACAGCACCGTGTCTTTCGGCACTTCTTGCCCAGTAAGTGTTTCTAAAAATCCTGAGTTTTCGTCTCGATCTCTGTAATCTTTTCTATACTGCGCTATTTCTTCTTGTGTTGCTTTGCGACCTACAGCTGCTCCTGCTGTTCTAAGCCGCAGCTCTCCCGAATCGTCTACTCTGAAATCGTCAATATTAAAACCCATTGCGGGTTGAAACTCTTCAGGATCTCTAAACGCTTTATCAGATGACGCCGCCGCCGCTGTGTGAAAATCGTCGTCAGTAAGTGGTGAACGCGAAATAGCGTCTTCTGTTGCATCTATTTTATCAAGACCCTTAGCAACGCTGTTGTTTCTGTTTTTAATTGTCTTTACCGCTTTAATAAACGGACTGACAAGTGCTGCTACTCCCGCCTCAATAAAGATGCCCTCAATTACATTTTTAAACCGTCCTTCAATTTCGTTGTCGTCTTCAGTTGCTGCCAGGTAATCTGTTACAGGATTCTGCAGTTCAGGAAACTGTGTAATAAGATTGCTCAAGCGCTCTTCTTGTCCGTCAAATACAAGAAAATCTGAAGCAGCTCCTGCAGCGACGTATCGCGCGGCTTTTAGCGCTTTGTCTTTTTTCTTAGACAACAAACGAAGCCCAGCAGCGTCTAGCTTCTTTCCGCGTGCCAGCAATCCCGCAGTAGGCTTTCCTAGAACCTTTCCCGCTTTAGTTACCTGGCCCGCTTTGCCAAGCCATCCCGCAATTGGAATAAACCCGGTAAGAAAATTAGCAACGCCCTCCACAAGCCCACCCGCAAACGTGTTTGATTTCCCCAAAAACCGTGTGTCGTAATTAGGAAGCAGCTCGCCTCCTGTGGCGTAATCAGCAAAATCGTAAAGGCCCTGCACCGCACCTTCAATCCCGCGAATAGGCGCCATTGCCAAATCGGCTACAACGCTAGGATCTTCTTGCTCTTGTTGGGGCGTCTCCAGCAATTTGCTGTCTTGAGCGCGCGCTGTTGCGCTTACGCCACCTCTCAATGCGTCGTCAATTGCCATCGTAAATCGAATTAAGTTTGTGTTTTAGGGGTTGCCCCACCTTGTTTGAACATTTTGTAAGCTTGCAGCCATTCTTCGTCTGTAAGCATATTAGACCCTGGACCTTCGTGCTTCATCATTTTCCTAAAGAAATCAATTACAACTGCCGGATTCTCAAAGAACTTTGCGTCAATTTTCTGGTCCTTTTTATATCCTTTGGGAATTACTGTTGTTTCTCCCCGGCTTGCGTTTCCGCGCCATTTACGCACAGCGTCATACACGGTCATTCCTGAATACCCGGCTCTAAACAAATCAATGTTTGCAGCGGCGCCGTGAACAGGCGTTGGAAAATGCGCTATTTTGTGACCTCCTCCTGGTTTAGTCGGATCAGGGTTTCCGTCTTTGTCTTGTCCTAGCACGCCATATCCCAATAGCCCGAATTTTTCATCAGCTTTTCGTGGATACGCCGCTGCTGGGTTGTTGTAACGGACGTTAGCGAGTCTTCCTTTTTTGGTCTTAGGATCTCTATAAGGAACGTCTGACCTGGTTTTCCAGGTGCCCGGTTTTGCCGCTACTACCGGAACAGACTTAACATTAGCAAGCGATACTGGTTTTCCTGTCGCTACTGGTTTTCCTGTCGATATAGGAACAAATTCTGGGGTTTTAGTTCCGCGCGGGGTTGGTCCCGGAAACTCTGGTTGCTGCCCTTCATCAACAGGAACAGCACGCGGCGCTTCTTCCTGTGTTTCTTCTTCGTCTTCAGGAACCACTATTGCTTTTCCAGCTTTTGTTAAATCTACCGGCGCATACGGAAGCCCAACAAACGCATTGCTAGGGTCTTCCCGCCCTGTCTTAACAGCGGGCAATCCATAACCGCCGACATCGGGGGATAGATCAGGAATTTCTTCCTCTATTTCAGTCGCAGCTCCTGGAGCAAACGCCCCACGCCGCAGCCATTTGTCTTTAACTAATTTTTGCGCCTCTCTAATTTCTTCCTGGGTCATTCCAGTGCGGTCTGCCAGTTCCTCCAGATGTATTTCATCCGCCTGGTCTATTTGAACAAATCCGCCTAAAATCAGTGATTTAGCAAACGCGTCCGCGTCAAGAACCTTAAATCCTTCCTCAGTATGCGCGTAGCCTGGTTGGTCCTCTCTTGCAGTGGCTCTTGATGTGTCATACATCTCAACCAGATCCTCTGCAGTAAATGTCCCTGAAAGAGCTGCTGCGCGAAAATAATCGTTGCGTAGCTTTTCCAGCTCTTCTTTATATTGGTCCTTGTAGGAATAATTTGCCACAGAGTCGGTATAGGCTTCAGCATTAAGCTTTGCTTGAAGTTCAGATCTGTGCCTTTCGTGAAGAGTTAGATTTTGCTCTAGATGATGCTGAATACGCAAAAGGTTGTCTTCTGCTGTTCCCTCTGGAATTTGATCCGGGTTGTGTAGATAACTGTTTTCGGCTTGCGTTACTAAATCGTCTAATTTTTTAATTTTTGGCCCGCGTCCGCCTATTGTGTTTGGTCTTACCCTGACATTAGGAAGACTAACGACATTAGGTCCGCCAAGTCCGCCAAATTTAAGACCATTATCTTTTCTGTCCTGTTTTTTCGCTTCTTCCTCTATTCTCTTTTGCTCTGCTGCTGCTGCATTATCTTCTTTGTCTTGTGCTTCTTGTGCAATAGCCCGCAGCTCTTCCGCTACTTGTTTTTCCAACTCCTTTTTCTTAGCCCGTAGCGTGTTGAGCGCTTTGTTCCTTTTTTCCTCAATAGGCTCGTCTCCTCTTGAAATTTCATCGTCTAGATCCGATTTTGTGCTTTCCCACTCAGCCATCGCGTCTTGAAGAACTCTGTCTGTTTCCTCTGTGTGGATATATTCTGTCTTAATCGGATCAAAATCGTTTGGATCTAGCACGCCAAGGCTCCTGCTCCCCGTTGTTTCTTCGCCGTCTGAAGAAAATTCGCCAATTACGGCGCCCACAACACGGTCAAACCCGTCTACTAAGTCTGCGTCCGTAAGTTTGAAGCTTGGAAGCCTCTCTGCAACGTCTTTTAGTTCTTTGTTAATTCGCCCGCTAGCTGCGTTGTATTGCGTTTCAAGCGCTCCATTTAACAGCCGTTTTTGCTCTAACGTATACTCTGGGTTTGAATTAATGTCGTCTCTGTATTCTTCAAGTCTTTCATCCGCTTCCGATACGCCTTTTTTGTCTACATTAAAGATCCGGTTAAACGCGTCAAAATACTCCGCGCTTTTCTCGTCAACTAGCGCGGAGTTTTCTGCTGATCTTCCTCTGCGGTAACTTTCTCCTTTGCGCTCTAACTCGTCTAAGCGGTCAATATAAAACCCAGAATCAATAAGCTTTTCGTTTCCGATTCGCACGCCTGAAGCAGCAAGCGCTTGCAATGCGTCCGCCGCTTCATCGTATTCGTCTTCAGGAAACCTGAGAACAAAATCAACAATTGCAGCTTGTTGCTCTGTTTTGTTTAGCGGTCCCGTGTCTCCAACCCAGGTGTTGAGAATGTCCCCGTATTGCGAAACAATGTCTGCCTGAGAATCTTCAGTCAATTCAGGCAAATCAGGATCAATAAGATCCTTCATGCGCTTTCCAACTGACGGAATAAGAACATTCTTTTTGTGGGCGTCTGCCGCTTCTGTAAACAATTGCTGCCGCTTTTCATTTCTAAATTTATCGGTCGCGTCCATGAACCCATCGCGCGCTAAGCCTGCTGCTGCAATGTTTTCGTTTCCTTCTTGCGCAACAAACTCGTCAGTAACCTGGTCAATAAACGCGCTTATTTGAGCAGAAGACGGCAGCGTTCCTGTTTTTTCAACATACTCTGCAATAAACTCTTCTTTGCGCTGTTTGTAATAATTCCCGTAATCAGGCGCCTTTGTTGCCCCAAGAAGCTTTGTAGCGCGTATTGTTGCAATTGGATTAAGCTTATAATCATTTCTAAAAATGCTGTTAATTTCAGCTTCGCTTTGCTCTGCTAGACGTTTCTTTTCAGCTAAATCCATTGCAGCCAACCGCTCATCAAATTCAATATTTTGTGTTGCGGTTTGCTCTTGCTGCGCCTCGACGACGTTTCTTAAAATTGGATTAATGCCCTGCAGCGCCTGCGCCAGCTTTATTGCGGCGTTGCTCTGCGGAACGCCCTGCGTAGATATAGAATACTGCGCGCCTGCGCCTTTAGTGATAGTAGGCGTAATTGCAGGTTGTGCGGGATCGTAATTGATTTGCTCGCGACCTCCGCGCCTTAATAGTTCTCTAAGAGTTTTTTGTGACATTATCCCGGTCTACTTTGTTGCGTCTGAATCCTTAAATCTCTTGAATAATTACGCGCTACACCTGTCAGGTCTTTGCCTAGTCCTACTGCGGCGCCGACGTAATCGACCTGCGGAAGCGGTCTGTTGATGTCTATCCAGGTCTGCTGGTATTGGTGTCCTGCTGATTGCAGCGCCAACTCCCTGTTATGCGCTGACATCCGCGCTTGTTCGTGCGTAGCGTATCTAAAATCGGCGTAACGCTGTGTAAACGTCGCTAAAAGCGCGTCTACGTTAGTTCCTTTAACGCTAGACTCCCCAGCAGATGTGCGCGCAGTTGCCTTTGCCTCCATAACGCGCCGCGTTTGTTCCTGCACTTGCTGGTTCACTGCAATCATTTCCTGGTTTTCTCTAGCGCGTTCTGCGCTCATAGCTGCTAAATGCCTTTGATTTGCCGCTTTTGTTGCGCGTTCTTGGACTTGTTGCTGCGTCTTTCTTTGGATTTGTTGTCCTCTTATAGACAACGCCGCAGAAGCAACGCTACTAATAGCGCCCATAACAGCGCCTACCATTGGAGGAATGACTACGCACATAGTTAAATATTAGTTATTATAAATTCGTAAAAAGGAGTGGAACGCACGTTTAGTTTGCGCACAAATTTAGCGCCGCAGAATTTTAGCCAGCGAATCGCTGCCGTGTTCTGCTCGCAGACCATATTAGAAACAAAGTCGTATGGTTTTACTAAATGATTTACCCATTCTTTTGAGGCTCTAAGAAACTGCCTGCTGTTGTTAAATACGCCTGGAGTCCCTAAAAGCCAAATATAAGGAAACGCGCTGCCGCCCCTGCCCGCGCCAAACATCAAAAACGGTTTGTCGTCTTTGTCTAGCGCCGTGTAAGTCACGTCGTCGTTTTGATACGCAAGGCGTAGCGCCTGGTGAGGAGAAAGACCAAAGCACGCGCATTCAAACGCGTCTTCTGCGCGCATGTCCGCAGCTATGTCGTTAATGTGGTCAGCAGAAGCTGCAACAATTGTGCAGTCTCCGTATTTGTTTTTAACCATATCTGGTGGAACGCGCGTGGGTAAAGCTCTCAAACTCTGCTGACTGGAAATTACTAGGCAATGCCGTCGTATTTTCAATCGTAATTAAAGTCCCGTGCGGTTCCGTGAACACAGGAAACCTGTAAAATCCTGTGTCTAGATTAAGCGTCCCAAGCGTTGAACTGCCAACAACAGTAGAAGAAAACGTGTTTGTGTATGTATCCCGGTGTTCTGGCGTTACTTTTACATCAAAATGCGCGGTATCGTTGTAATACACCGATCCATTCCTGATTTTAACCTTAGTAGACGCGCTAGGTGACCTTCCCTGGCCTGCTTGCGCTTTAAATATCTGCTCACTAAAGGTGTAAGTCATCGTGTATTTAAGCCCTACCCAGACTAACGTATCAGCAGTTACTGCCGTATCCAGGACGACCGTGCCGTCTATCTGCGACGAACACGCTAACTCAGTTCCCTCCACAGTTACAACGGACAACGAATCTGACGCAGGTCTGTATGGCGCCTTTGTCTGGTCGTAAGCAGACACAGAATCCCTTAAAGGTTTTTCTTTGTCTGCAGTATATGACGCAAATTTAACTGCGGTTGTTCCGCTCAGCACTTTTGCCGGGACGCGCATATCTAAATACGTTGTGTGGTCCGTTGTTGCTGAATCAGTAATCCCAGCGCTAAACGGAATAGAAACAAGATTTGTTTCGGTTGCTGCTGTATCAGTAATAACCAAATAAAGATTAGACTCAATAAAGCGCATGCCGCGAATAGACCCATCAAACGTAAACTTGCACCAGGAACTCAATATTTTGTTATTTGAGCTAAAGAAGAACTTGTAGATGTAAATGGCGTTAGGTTCGTCAATACTTGTTAACGCTATTACATCTTCAGAAGCGGACCCGGTAAAATGAACAACATTAGAAGGAATATAGTGTGGGACGTGTTCAGTTACTTCACTGGAATCGTAAACGTCAGTGCTTGCGTTTATCGAATACTCGCGAAGTCCTGTAAACTTTTGGCGTTCAAACGGAAAATAAACGTAAGACCCAATTGAAATTGGAGCGACCCCCTTAATTGTTTCGTAGTTTGTTACAGGCGTAATTGAAACGGTCTTAGGAGTAAGCAGATCGGCGCCTTTAAGAACAAATTGACCGTTATCGCTAAACAAGATCAGGTTCTCCTGGAAGGCTACTGCGTCTCTTAAATATGTAACAGTGTTATGCGCAACGCCTACATCAATCGGCGCAGAATCCAGCAAAGCTGTAACAGTAAGCCTGGAGAAGTTATATTGCATTTCTCCTGCGTCGTTTAGAACGCCTAATCCGCTTTCAGTTGTTGAAACCTTGTCTTCACTTAAAAAGCCCAGGCGATTTTTGTAGAAAAACAGACCGCTTAGCCGCGACCCGACAAACGAAGGAAGCGGGTTTGATTTGTCGTCTCCAGCTGCACGCGCAAGCGTAAGGATTGGTTTAAGCTCAAATTCATTTAGCGCGGTGTTTACCAGTTGATGCGGAAGCGTGCTGTTTTCCATTCCAGCGCGCACTCCAAAACCTACAACTTCTTCCCAGGTTCCGTCCCCAAAGTCTTCGCCGCCTGTTGTCGTAAATTTAACGTAATAATCGTCTTCGTTAAGCGACGGATCACCCACAACTTTGATCTTAAAGTTATTAGGCGCTTTAGCAGGAAGCTTTGAAATTGAATCAATCTCTTTGTAAACGCCTTGCAAGCCTGTATCTGACAAGCCGTCAGTTGTCGTAAGCTTAAAGTCCTTTATATTAGCGTCTTCTTTAAGCTCAAAAATTACAACGCTGCTGCCGCTCGGAACATCACCACCTACAACAAGCGGATTTGTAATTGTGAAAACGTCGTCAGCATTCCCTGTATCTGCCTTAGCTTTTAACTCCGCAGCGATTTCAGTAGTATCCGCTTCGTTTGCTGCAGTTCCTTCTGCCTCTGCCGACCCGCTTGTGACGGCAATTGTATACGTTTGCGCCGCTGTGCCTGCCCCCGCGTTATTAAGCACAACAGCAACAGTTGGCGTCAGCGCTCCCGCGTTTCGTTCTGTTATGTTGCCTCCAGCGTCAACGCCTTGAAATTTACCAGAAGATTCAACATTAACTGCTGATATTTCGCCCGCTTCGTTTATTACTGCCGTTAAAACCGGATCTTCAAGAATGTTTCTATTTGAAGTAAATTCAATAGCTGGCGCTACCGTATATCCCGCGCCTCCGCTTACTACAGTAGCAGACGCAATTCTCCACGCGTATAATTCCCAAATAGCGCCAAAAAACACTACAGTCTCAACGACAAAGCGTTCTAAGGTAACAGTAATATCCGCAGGGGTCGTTGGCTCCGCAATGCCTTCTGTCTCAATGACAATCGTGTAGTCTTTTTGGTAATCGCCGCGATTGACGTAAACAAAACCCTTTTTGTCTACTTCAGCGGATTTAGTTTGCCCAGGCGCTACAGGAACATTTTTGTTTAGAATAAAAGTGCTATCTGCAACTGTAAGCGCTTTTAATGAAGCGGCTGGGTTGTTTGCAGCCACATAATGATCCCCAGGAACGGTGAATCCGTCCGAATAAACCGTGTCACCAACTTTGATAGTGGCTTGAGTGCCATCAAAAAGATTGTAAGCCCTAAGTTTTGTGCCGTCGTGGATGACTGTGTATTTTTCTTTGTCGTCGCGATCAATGAAATGAACAAAAGTGTCGCTGGGGAGGGCGCCCGTAGCCGTGTAAGAATCAGAATCCGCTGTGAGTAAACGAGCGATGTGCCTGGTATTGGGGCGTTTTGTAAGTCCATCAACAACGCTGCTTAAAGCGTTTACCTGCTCCTTGCATTGCCCGTCGTAACGAATTGCATCGGGCTGCTGACTGACTCCTTGAATCAGGTTTGGTAGCGATGTGTTGATTAACGGCATGTTAAACTAAACGGTAATTCCTGTTTATCCCAATGCGGGAAGACGCGTCAAAGTTATCGAAAATAGTCCTGTCAGAATTTAGCCCGTCGCTTTCTTCCAAGCGCGCTCTTGCGGTGTATTCGTCCCGCGCAATAAGCGCTTCAAGCTCTCTAGAGCCAACCATGCGCCCCTGGAAAACGCGAGAAGCTTTCAAAGTAATGTAGCGTCGTGCGTGTTCAGGCAGAGATTCAAAAGCAAAAAGACGCGTCAAATTAACCTCAAGATCAGACGTAAACGTAGACTTGTTGTCTTTGCGGTCAAAAAGAGAAGTTCCGCGCAACACTACGTCCTTAGTTTCGTCCCACGCGTCAATGTCAATGATGTCTGTATCCGCCGCAAGCGTGATTGTGTCGTCGTCGTTGCGTTCTAGAGTGACTTTGACTTCCGTGTTAAACTGCCAACCCTCGCTTTGCACTTCTTTGCTTGTCTCGTCTAAGACGGATACTGCGGTGATTGCGGACACGGGAAGAGATGCGGTAGAGCTAATGCTGTTTACCGGACTTTCTCCGATATGTCCTAGCATTGAATTTACAGCTTCTAATTTAGTAGTGAGCGTTGGCATGAGTAAAAAAAAGCGAGCCTGCTCCTCGCAATTAAGCAAAGAGCAGGCCCGCCCTGGGTGTTAAGTGTTATTAAGCAGGCTTAACGACAACAGAAGCTTCTGGGCGAAGAACGCCGAAACCAGTTGCCAGCTTAGCGACAAACAGCGTGCCCTGATACTCAGTGAGGTATTCACTTTCAGTAGCAAGATCAAGCAGCTTAACGCATCCTGCCATGCTTGGGTGTCCAGCGACAAAGCCGTGTCTTCCGCTGGCTACCATTGTGGCAAGATCAGCATTGTAAGCAGCGTCGTCGTTGTTGACGCCGGTAAGCGCGAACGGTTCGTTAGCTCCTTTAGCGTCGTCAGCTTCAGGCTGGTCGCCTACATTAACAAACAAAGGAGCGAGGTGATTGCTCTTATAGAGCCTGATTCCAGCAACTTCAAGAATGCGCCCCTTAGCAGGATCTGCATTATTTCCGTTAGAGAAATCTTTGTTAATCGCCACGTTATCCGCAGTCAACAGCGTGTAATACTGTCCAGGAGTCAGAATTGCAAAGCGATCTTCAGACGGAACATCTTTGCCGTCCAAAGCTTCAGCGCAATCAAACAGCGCGGCTACCAACCCAGTAGCAGTGTTGGTTGTAGTGTTCACTACAATAGTGCCAGTGCCGGACGACGGTGTAGTAATGTTTGCCGTAGTCGTAAGACCAGCAGCAATCATCGTCTTCAGCGCCTGAATGTCAGAACGAACAGCAAGCGCCCTTCCCAACTCAGTAGCGTAAATGCTACGGAGGTCGTAGTGATTCTTGAGTTCTTCGATCTGAGCGATCATCGTGGAAGATACCAACATGTTATCAATGTTGATGACCTTCTCCTGGTGACCGATCTGCGACAACGATCCAGCGGCAGTAGCTCCACCGACTGCAGGGTTAATAATGAGACTGTCTCCAGCCTTGTGGAATTTTGCGGTCGCTTTGCCCGTGACGGGAAATTGAGCCGATTTTCCACTTTGAATAGAGCGAGTAGTAACAAGCCCCCTAGTGACGTTTGCTTCAGCGAACGCCGTCAGGATCTCACCACTAAACACCTTGAGGAATAGTGCTGATTCAGCAGCAATGTTAGCGGGGTTCAACGCAGCGCGTGCCCCGGTAGCATTAGCCTTACCAGCAAATGACATATTTGCAGACATGATATTTAATCAGGTAGTGAATTGAATTGAATTGAATCAGGCTTAGCGCCTGAGTGGTTCTTTTGTCTGCGTCTAGTTAGCGTTCTTCACGTCTGGTTATCCATCGCAATGGGCCAGGTGATTTTTCCGCTCACGTCTTATCAGACAAAAAATTGTTTACAGCGTTCGCATATGCGTAACCTAGCTGCTGTTGTGCGTTTTTAAACGTGTTCCAATCTTCAGCATTGCTGCCAAAAAATGGTTCCACCAGGACGGCAGGACAGTGCGTCATGCGCAAAAAAAAGCTGCCCCGTGCCCCTTTTTCTTTCCCTTTAATGCCTCTGTCGCGCGTGTCTGGAAAAGACTCAAGAATAGCCTGCTGCATGCAGTTCGCTAATTGCTTCCCTTTAGAAGAACTGTGCCAATAAAGAACTTCAGATCCGTGCGCTGCTGGAGTTGCCGCATTAAAATGAAGCTCAACAGCTAAATCAATTTCACGCTCTTTAAGCTCTCTAGCGAGCCACTTAATTGCTGTGTTATACGATTTTCCCTCGTATTTGTTGAACACAACCGCTTCCAGCCCAAAGACCTCCAGGGCATCTGCAAAATGACGCGCCACGCTCCAGTTGTAATACCACTCAGTAATATTACCTAAACTAGACGCCCCCTGGTCCCCGTCGCGCGAATGTCCTACGCAAATTCCTATAGAATTACCATTCATTCATTTTCTAAAGAATTAACGTAGTGAAGTATTTCGGCAATTGTCTCCCGCTCACTCGCGGAAAAATCGTGGCGTTGCAATTCGTGGAGAAACTCCGGTATCCTTGTCGGACGAAGGCTCGCGCATCCAGTCGTTAATACGATTGCGATGCTCAATATAGCGGTCAGTAGATAGCTTCTTTTCATATTCTTTGTGAACTTTGAAAAATAGCGCTCCCAACCGGGGGAACGCAAGAAGCAATTTAACGATAGTGCTAATCATCTTTTGCCCGCCCCACGTTAAGTGCCAACCAATCGACAACCCGGTAGGCTTTGCGCGCCCAGGTGTCGTCCGCAGGCGTTGGCGTCAAAGCCGCAATTGCAGACGCAACAGCAACAACGGCAGTTAGAATGCCAATAATTTTATCTGAATTTTCGATAATGTAATTCATGGCTTATAGAACGTCTGAAATTGCCAAACGCTTTTCAACTGTTTGTCTATACGCCGGGTCATTCTGGTATCGCTTATCGCGCATTGCTTCAGAAACTTGAGCAACAGAATTAAACGGCATAATTCCTTCTCCAGATGTCGCCCCTTGGCGTAGCGTCGGCGCCGTGCCCTGGGAGGCTTGATATTGTGCGTGCAGTCCTTTTGCGGCTACTGCAGCTTGCTCCATTGTGCCCGTCTGCAAAATTGCGTTATATGCGTCAATTTCGGAGTCGGCTAAATTATCGGAAGCCCACTCGATGACTTCGCTGTAAGTAGACTCGCCTCCAACAGCGTCGTAAATTTGCGCGGTTTGCTGCGCAGAAATTGCTTGTTGCCCTGCAATGTAAGAATCAACAACGTCCTTGGAGATTCCTTGTTCAGCAAGAGCTGCAAAAGTTTGCTCAGAAAGCTGCCCTTTTTCATTGTATTCCGCTGTAGCTGTCTCAAAAACAGCGGTTATTTCGCTAGGCTCACCTTCGCTTTCTTCCGCGCCCTCTGCTGATTTTCCGCTAGATTGACGCTTTTCAAGCTCTTTATATGCAATTGCCAGTTCTTCTGGACTCTTAAATTTATCAGGAAGCCACTCTGGACTTTCTTCCTGTGTGTTTTCTTGCGAACTCTCGTTTTCTCCGTCATCAGCACTTATTACGCCTTGCTCTACTAATTCAGCGTGGCGCTGCTCTAGCGATACTGTTTCAGCTTCAGTAGGCTCATTTATTTGTATTCGGTGTCCGTCTGCCATTTTTATTCTTGTGGTTGTTCTTCAACAGGCTGCTGCTGCTGCGCCATTAACATTTGGTCAGAAAGCGCTTTAACTCCCTGGGGCGCGGCTTTCTCCATAAGCGCTGCTTGCTGCATCTGCTGAGCTTCAGCCTGCATCTCTTCCTGGCTTTTTACAAGTCCGTTTGTCTTAATTCCAAGACTTGCAGCCCGTCTTTTAAAGTATTCGCCCACATTCACATACTGAGCGACGGCTTCCGGCCCCACAACCTGGGCGGCGCCTGCTAGAAACAAATCCAGTTTTTGCAAATCATTGCCCCTTCCAAGCGCCTCTACCCCTGTAACAATTACAGGTTTTACTACATCTTTTGGAAGTGTTGGCAGCTTTTTCTTCTTTTTCATTACGTCCATAAGACGCGTAACGACGGGAAGCTGCATTTCAGTGCTGAGCAGCGAATAAAGCCCACCTAGCGCTGATTCTAGCTCTTGGCTAAGCATCCGTATTTCTTCAGCTGTAACTCTTTCAGCATTACGAACCACACCACTTGTCAGCAAAAACGCCGCACCTAAACGGTCTTTAATCGCTAGTGCGGTTTCTTGCGCTACCCGCAAATCAGTGTGCTTCTGCACTTGCAACACGCTAACGTCCTGCGCATTGCCTTGGACAATTGCCCCATTGGGGCTTTCAGCCAGCGTCCGTCCCCTGGTAGTTCCGTTTGGATTGACCAGGAACAATACTTTGGCGCTAGCTGCTGATCCTTCGACAATAGCGCGAGTCAGCGCTTCCAAGCTCTGCAAGTCCCCCAGGTATTCTTCAACGTATCCTCTCCCGTAGCTTTCCCCGTCTACCCGGCTAAAGCGCAGCGGAATAAACGGATTTTTGTCCAAAGGATATGTTCCGTCTGACTCAGGCAACGCCGCACCGTTAATGTCCTGGAAAATGCGAACCTTTTTCCCTTCGCGGCATACTGCTGTATACAGATTGATTTCGTCGTTTTCTTTGTAGCCGCTTTCAAAAAGCGCTTGTTTCATCGTTTCGTCTAAAGTCGCAAACGACAAAGTTTCTTTAGTCGCGATGTAAGTAAAATGACCCATCGCGTCCCTCTCAATGACAAAACGATCTAAATGAAACACTCTGATTCCCCCGTCGTCAGGAAGATAAAGCAACGCGTTTCCTGTAATAATCAGATGCTTTAATGCTGAATGAATTGCCGTGCGATACGTCTCGCGGCTAATTTCATCCATTACCGTCTCTTCTACTTGCTGTAGCGTGCCTTCAACTTCAGAAATAAACTCTTCAGGAACTCCTTCTTGCAGCAGATTGTAAGTATCAATGTTAAGCCTGAAAAAAGGAGCGTTGGGCGGCAAAAGCGCCAATAGTAATTTAGATGCGAGATTGTTTGCTCCGCGCGCACCAACGCCCTGAAAAGGCGTATCAAGTCGGCTTGAAGGGCCAAACCCAGCGTCAGGCATCACATAAGGAAGCGTAAGCCTGGAACATGCTCTTGCTCTATCCAAGTATTGGTGCCGCTTCCCTTCCAGGGAGTCGTAAAGACTTTTAGCTGTGCCAGTAAATGCCATAAATTAAGACGGTAAAGTAACGTATTTGTCGAGCCATGCGGCAAAATCCTCTGCGCTCCACTCTTTTTCTTCCAGGTTTTTCCTTTCGCTGGCGTTTAAAAGCGCGCCATCATCGTGAATAAACAAGTAAGATCCGCCCGCTATTTTCTTAGATACCGCAAAATCATACAGATATTTTGTGGTAGACGTGCGCGCTACAGGTTTTCCAATCGCTTTGCTCCACAATTCTTTGCTTCGTTTTTCAGCAGTTCCTTTAGCGCGGTATTTAATAAATCTTACCATTTTACAAAGAGGCTATGCTAAATTCAGACATTGTGTTGGTTTCAGCAGCGGCAGCGTCAGTATCTGACAAGGCTGTTGCCCACAGAACAACTTCGTGAACATTACCGTAGAAAAATCTCTCAGTGGCACTGTCGCTTGCATACTGCCATCTGCGCCCAATTTGAAGCGGACCATACCCATACGTGTTTACATCAGCTGTGCAATTTGTCTGGCTAAGGCTTTGATTTACCCTGATTTTTTGCTCGTTTGTTGACAAGCTTGGTTGATAAGACACGATAACGATGTCTTTTTGCCCAATTCGCGCGGCTTTTGTAATCTCGCTAACAGTGCTGCCATCGTCTCCAATCGCCCAGGTGTAGACCCCGTTTCGGTAATAAAGTTCCGTTCCATTTGCGGAGTAATACCGATTGCCCAAAAGACCATAAATATCCGTGCTGTGCGCAGAGGAATTTATTTCTGTGACAACTAATTGAGTTCTAGTGTCGTCAGTATTGTCGTGCTGGTAATTTGAGCTAAGAAAATCACCTGAAATACTGTCAAAATACAGCTCTGCTTTATCCCCAACTGTTGCGCTCCCGTCTGTCTTTAACTGCGGCTGCTTTGTTCCAACGCCTTGTGTGGCATTATTTGACCCAACCTGGTCATACCACGTAGTAACTGAGCCAGTCGTTCCAGATAAAAAGTCGCCCAAAGTCATGGTGCCGCTGTAATCACCGGAAGTAACTGTAATTACAGACGATGAAGAAACCTGGCCTACAGTATCAAACGCTACGTCTGCTTCGTCACTGTCGCTAGCGCGCCTGACTTTTAAGGCTTTTCCTGTATACGCCGCTCTTAGTTTTCTAACGCTATACCCTGCCGCAGCTGTAGCCATGCCGTCTACATCTAGAAGCGGAGTTACTGTCGTTGAGGGAGGCGTTTTGAAAAGATCCTGCGTCAACCCACGGGTCAACGAAGAGGTCAGACCGGACGTAAGCGGCATATTTTAATACGCTTTGTTATCTGCGACTGGCTTAACTTCAACTACAGCGACAAGAGCGGGCGAGCCGCTTCCGCTGACATTTACTCTAAGAGTGTTAGAGGCTGAAGTGAACAACACGGCGCCATTTGCCGTAAAAGACGCGTCTGATCCAACGTCTACAAAAGTTCCGCCTATAGAATGCTGAAGTTTGACGGTTTGACTTTTAAAGTCTGTGCCCGCTACAGCAAACATGCCTGTGCTGCCGTTCCACGCAATATCCGTGTTAGAGCCTTTGGCTGGGTTAGTAATGGTTAATCCAGGATCTCTCATAATTTATTAAGGGTTAAAGAGTTACGAGTAATTCATGCGTGCGCCTGTGCCTGCAGAAGACACAGCTACAGTCGGCTGACGTTTTTTAATCAACGCGCTAGCGCCCACTATTTTTGATTTGTCCCTCTTTTTAACCCCGGTGTTTTGCCCCAATTGAGCTTTCTTCAGCGGAGGAGGGGGCGAAAGCGGAGGCGCTGGCGGGTCTGGCATTTTTGGAGGAGATAAACACATTTTAAGGCATGGTTAGTTTGGTTTTAGAATGTTTTCAGATTGTTGTTCAAATTTAGAACGCAGAAAAGTAACAACGGATCGTTGTCCAAAATGAAAATCTAAATCGCGGGAGCTTGTAGATGTGTCGAAATCCCTGGGAGGGAACACCTCTTCTAAAGCTTCCACAATCGTAAGCGGAATAGCTGGAAATTCATTTATATTCATATAGGATCATCAATTTTCTGTAAATCGTTTAATTCTTTAGGAAGTTTGCCCTGGTCTATCCACGTTTTGGTCTGAACCAGGCACAAGGCATTCCACGCAATGGCGCCTCCGTGGTCTTCCTGGTTGTCTCCCTCCATAAAAGCCCACAAATGCCGATACAAACTATCAACATATCTGCTCAATGGTATGCCCTTTTTCCAATTGTTGCGCCCGTATTTTAAAGCGCCATCTTCAAAGCGGCGAGCAGCGGCACGCAACGCATCTAAGGGAAACAGACTTGGAGTCCCTTTTCCTTCCATTGCATCCCGCACAGCTCCAGATGCAAAATTGCTCATTTTCCCACTATTGGGTAATTTCACGGCTCCCATAATTTAATTTCGTTAGTTTCATAGTCGTAATCGCAATGGCGCAAAATGCGGGCAAGACGTGCTGTTACTAACGCGTCAGTCTCGTCATAGCCCTTTTTCTTGTAAGCCTCCACAACGGTTTCCCAGGTAGCGCCTCCGTCAGTTAACATCCTGTCTGCGGTTTTTGGACCGACTCCGTGAATCCCGTTATACCCGTCTACTGCATCCCCTGTCAAAACCTGCCGCAAAAAGAACCGATCAGCTTCTTCTTCTGTAACCGTCTTTAGCTCTTTTGTTAAATGGTTATACCAGGTTCCAGGAATAGTGTTGAAGTCCTTGTCTCCGCTGACGGCAATGTATGCCCCAGGAGAAGCTGTGCAGATAATTCCGCAGACATCGTCCGCCTCTAAACGCGGCATCACAAGATACGGGTAATTTTGCATGACCCATTCGCGCACGTCGCGGATTCCAAGAGGCTTTCGGTTCTTTTTCCTGTTGGCTTTATACTGTGAAAACACATCAAACCTAAAATTGTCAGAATCAGAAAAAGCAATTGTAGCTTCGCTGCCGTCAATTTCAGACATGATGCGCACAATGTTTTCGTCAAAATCTACTTTGGCCCTGTTTACGTCAGCGTGGAGAGTCCAAATGTCGTCCTCCCATCGCGTTTCTTCTTCAGCAGCAAAACACGCTTTGTATAAAAGCATGTCGCCATCAATAATTGCTTTCTTCATATTGTTTTTAACGTCTCTTGGATTAGAGCAAATTCGCGGCGAAGCGCTTCTCTTTGCTTGTCTGTTTTAGCAACTTTATAGCGCGCCTTTAATTTCCCCAGGCGCGCCTTTAATCCATAAATCATTGCTTCTTTTATTTCGGCGCTGCTTGGCTGTTCCATTAATGTGTGTCCGCCCATGTTTTTCCTACTTTGTATTCGCCATCTAAAGGACAAGCAACGCCTAGTATTTTACCTGCATGCTGTAGACACGCTACAAATAGCTGTCCTAACTTTTCTGCGTCTTTCTCATCACACGAAAACTGAACTTCGTCATGCACATTTGCGTGCAGCTCATACGTTCCCGCAGGCGCCGCTTCCACAAAAGCAATCAACGCAAACTTCATTACAACAGCTCCAGCCGACTGCAGCAGCAGATTCAAAGCGCTATGCACAGACCGACAAGGAAGATGCCGCCCATCAAGTCCCACAAGAAACTTCTTGTGTTGCACCTTGTCTTGCACAGCGCGCGACAATGTTTTAATTGCAGGGATTTTGCGGTAAAAAGATTCGCGAAGTCTTCTTCCATCGCGGCTTGTTCCTCCAACAATCTCTCCAATTTTACTATCACCAGCGCCATACAAAAACGCGTATATGAAACGCTTTGCTGCTGGACGATCAGGAAGACCCGCAGCCTCCCTGTTTGTTTCGTGGATATCCCCCTCTAAGAGTTTTTTGGCGTAACTGCCGCCATCTATGTTGCTGAGATAGCTGGCAAGCATTCTAAGTTCCAAGCCGGACGCGTCAACACCAACAAGAACTTTCCCGGCGGGCGCCGTAAACAACGCGCGGCAATCAGCGCCGTATTCAGAAACAACAGAAGGAACCTGAGCCATGTTTGGATTCATATGCGTGCAACGCCCGCTGACCGCTCCGTTGGTGTTTACAGATCCATGTATTCTTCCTTTGTGTTCTAGTTTAATCCACGCTTGGTTTCCCTCTGACAATTGCCCCAGGCGCTTTGAAAGAAGCAAATACTCCAGAAGCGTTAAACTCTGTTCAGTGTCAATCTCGCGCAACACTGATTCATTAATGGCGGGGCGCTTCCCTTCGTAATGCGTTGGTTTCCATCCAGCAGCAATAAGGCGCGAAGCAATCTGGTCGCGGCTGTTTGGATTAAACGGAATCTCTTTTGTTTTTAATGGACCTTTAATGCACTCCTTTGCCTTGTAGCCCTCCTCCATCATTTTTTTCTTTGTCGCAAACTTGTTGCCGTCTGCGTCTACCCACCAATGTGTTTTTGTTTCAACAACTTCAGCAGGAAAAACTTCGTGCAATACATCCTGCAGCGTTGCCCGCCGCTTGGCGAGGCGCCCTGTAAGCTCGTTTGCGGCTGCGGCATTAAATGGAAACCCGTTTTCTTCCTGAGTTCTCATTGCCTGGGCAAACGCCATTTCAAGTGCAATGCTTTTGTTTTTAGATACCCACTCTTTTAAAGGGGCGTGCGTGTCGCCGTGTCCTTGCATCTCAGCAAGCTCCATTAAATGGTCGAACAAATACTTTGTTACCTTAACGTCCTGAACGCAATAATCCTCCATCTCTTTTGAGTAACTCGCCCAATCAGCGTCCTTGCCAAAAGAATCTTTATGGACACCCAAGCGGTAGCCCCACGCGCCTAAACTGTGACTCCCGTAAAGATTTTTAGGAAGATCGCTTTTGCTGCTCCTCCTCCAATCAATCTCTTTAATGTCTGGGTGGACTAGACGCGACAAAACCATTGTGTCTACAACGCGCGCATGGCTAAACCCATAAAGATAAAAAAGCGCAGGAATATCAAACCCAATGCCGTTGTGCGCCACAACAAAGTCTTTTGCGCTTAGTAGCTCCAGCCCTTCTGGAATAGTATCAGTGTCGCCGTCATTCCTAAACCTGTGGACCTTGTTGTTTTCGTCCTGGACAACCAAGCAATGCGCTTTCTTCAAGCCATCTAAAGTTGACCAATTGTCGATTGCCGTTGTCTCTATATCAAATATCGCTGCTTTCATTTTCTTTGTGTTCATTAATTAAGTGGAAGTTTCCGTTCAGTCCTACAATGTTAAAATCAATCCATTCAATAGCTTCTTCTCTAGACATCCCTTCACTCACAAAATGAGCTTCAAGCTTTTGGAGTGAATAAGCTATGTAGCCTAAATGATCTAAGCCAATGATACAATGGTTCAAACCATCTAAAATCATGGCGTTTTCCGCCGCGCCGTATGGGTATTCAAGTTCCATGTTAAAAAGGCATTTCTGTTTCTTCTTCTATTATTTCGCTCATCCGTCCGGTTTCCTTGTCGTAATGGAGCTGTCCAGCCAACCCGGTTTCTCCTGAAAACCTGTTTTTAAGCACGCGAATCTCCGTGGTGTTTCGCTCACGCTCGTCTTCCGCTTGTCCAGACCGTTCCAGCCCCACGCAAATGTCAGAAAGCTGCGCAATTGCAGCGCTTCCGCGTAAATCGCTAAGCCTAGTCACGCCTCCTTCTTCGTGCGCGCGTCCTTCTGGGCGCCGCAGATGACTCACAAGAAGCATTGCCACTTTCGTTTCTTCAACCAAAGCGCGCAGCTTTGTCATAGTGTTATCAATAAGGCGCCGCTCGTCTCCGTCACCTATCCCACTAACAACAATAGACAAATGATCCAGGCACAGCACGTCCACTTCATATGTTTTAATCATAAAGCGGATTCTGTTCAGCAGGCTTGCAGAAGCAATAGACCCAAAATGGTCATACAGGAAAAACCTATTGTTTCCGACAGTCTTGCTAAAAGCCTCTTTAAACTCTTCATCAGCTTCAAAAGGGGACAGGTGCAAACACTTTCCCATTTCTAAACCAACAAGGCTTAGACCAGTTCTTTCAATAGACTCCTCAAGCGCGATGTAACCCACACGCTTTTCAGTTGTCGTCATCACGCTGTGAACAATGCTCTTACAAAACTGGCTTTTGCCTACACCGCTGCCTGCGCACACTGTCACTATTTCCCCATCACGAATACCGTGCGTTAACTCGTTCAACCCTGCATATGGATACGGAATTGATTCGTAAGTTTTAGGGTTTGCCAGCTTTTCGTAAAGCTCTGTCCCAATAACAATGTCATCAGGGCGCCATACCTGTGCATCGTAAATAGCGTTTACAACTTCAGCGCGCTTTCCGTTAAGCAAACATTCGTTAGCGTCTTTTAAAGGAAGCTTTGCGACCTTCGCCTTACCTGGAGGAAGCATGTGGGCGACATCTTCAACGGCTGCACGCCCCGCTTCATCTTGGTCAAACATCAAGACAACTTCCTTAAACCCGCACAACCAATCTAAATGAGCCTTAAAAACTGTTTTTGCCGCAGTAGCTCCAGCGGGCAAGCTGACAACAGGATATTTTAAATCCTGAATTTGAGCAACAGACAGGCAATCAATTTCCCCTTCAGTAATTATTAGCTTTCTGTTTGTTGATGGGTTTGCCCACAGCTGCTGTCCAAAAAACGAAGTAGGCTTTCCCTTGCTGCGGAAAGTCTTGTCCTTCATTCTGTATTTTTGCGCAATGCGCTCCCCAGACGTGTCGTAATAATTCGCAATGTGACAAGGGGAACCGTTATAGTGCCCCACCTGGTATCCGTATTTTTTACACGTTTCAGCGTGTATGCCCCTGGAGGGCAATGCTTGGTATTCTCCGTTTATCATTCGTGTGTGTGTATTCGCGGCGGGAGAAACAGAAATTTCTTTCCCGCCATATTTCCATATGCCGCAGCTAAAACACTTTGTAGAGCCATCGACGTTTATTGTTAGTGCATCGCTGCTCCCACAGTCTGGGCACGGTTGGTGTATTGCAGCCGCTACAGGTTCAGCCATTTCCTTGGTATCTCTTTATTGCACCACAGGAATTTGTGTTTGTCGCACCAATCCCCATATGACGTTTTACTTTTTTTGCTAAGCTTTACTGCGGCGTTTTGGAACACAAACCGAATGTCTAATTCGGGATGGCACTCGCGCACTAAAAGGTGCTTGGTCCTGTCAGCGCTTTCCCAATACCCTTTAGCCTCTAAAATTATGCCATTAGGCAGCACAAAATCAGGGGTATACGTGGAAGGCTTAGAATACGCCAACCGCAGCGATTCGTAAGAGAAAGTAACGCCAGCGCTTTTCAGCGCCAGCGCTACCGACTCTTCAAACTTAGAACGAAAACTCGTCGTCTTCGCCCTTGCTTTCTTTTTCCGTCTGCGGCGCATCGTTTTCAAGCTCCTCTGAAAAACTTTCCCCGCCATCAAATCCTTCTACAGAAGCAAAGATGTTTTCAACGGAAGCCGTTTCGCGTTCAATAAGCTCAATAATTTGCACGGCGCGCAACCGCAGCGTCATCCCAAATCCCTGGCTGGGCACAAACCAAAAATGAGGCGCAACCGCTAGCTTCAGAATTGATCCGCCAGCAACCGCAGGCATCTTGATTTTTGTTCCTTTCGCGTTCACAGCAGCGATAGAAAACTGCAAAAGCCCTTTGCTCTTGGTCATTTTTTTCGCTTCCTGTTTCGCGTATATCTCGTAATCGCCCTCATCGGTAATGCGCAGCGGGCTGCTAGACGCAAGCGTCAGTTTCTTTTTGCCCTGGCGCGCCAATTCAGATTCATACGCAGCTTTGAACAACTCGTCTACCTGTTCTTTAAACTCGTTGTAATCTTCTTCGCTGACGTGAAGCTTTACGTTGTAAAGTCCTTCGTCATTGAACTTCGTGTCGGGCACTTGCAAGTATGGATATACTGCCTTTCCTTGTGGTGTTGTTAGTAATTGCATTTTCTGCTATTTGTTAACTAAAGAAATACGGTGATTCCTTTATCTTTGTTATTTCCGCGTCTCCGTATTCAGGGGGACTAGGAAAAGTTATGTCTGGGTTTGCTTCCTCAAGCTGACTTACCCATATCCGCAGCTGATCGCGGCTGAAAATATCCACAAACACTTCGCGCAGTATCTTAGAAAGCGCGTCACAATTTAAGGCGTGCGTTCCATAGCTGTCGTGAATCATTGCAAAATCATAGATTTTTGCCTGCTCGTTGCAGCGTTCAACGGTCATGTGCAAAGCGGCTGCGTCCAGGCTATGCACAACATTAGGAGAAGCTCCGTTAATCATGCGGCGCCTGCTGACCTTTGACGTGTCGTCTTCATTAAACTTAACACATGTAGCCTTTCCGCTGATGTATGTGTTTACCTGTTGCGTTAAGATGTTGAAGTATTGCTGGTAAACGGGAAACCCAGACGGGGACACCCACTGAACTGGCCTGTTTTCGTTGGCAATAAGGCGGGCGCACTCCTGAAACCATTGCATGCACTTTTTAGGCTTTTGCAAAACCTCTTCAATCCCTCGCCAAACCAACCTCGCTAAATAATTAATAGCAGTAAACTTGTCGTCAGCGTCAAAAGGCGCCACACGGTTTTTCCCGTGGACCTCATCTTCATACCACTCGTTTATGTAAGCCCTATTTGAATACTGTGTTAATCCATACGAATAACACATTACCGGGCGCTTTGTTGTTTTTCGGTTAATGCCAAAATCCAACCACGTTTTTGCCAAGGTTCCCCCGCTTTCCCTGTAATCTTCCTGCAAGTAACTTGTTACCCGCTCAGCAACCACATTGTAAATGTCCGCTGGAGTTTCTGTAGGCAGAACATTCGTTGCCGTCATTCCATACGGATCACGCGTCAGCATAGAAAGAATCTGCAGCCCGTTGTTACTGGCGTCTAAATTAACAGGCAAACTACTATCACACTTGCCTGTGCTTTTGTATTTCGCCCATTCAAGGCACCAGGCTAAAAACGACCACGGCTTATCCGCCTCCGACCACAAAAGCTCCTTTGTTGGATTAGCTGCAATCTTTATTGCGTGCTGACTAAATTCTTCCGCCCATTTCCATCGCTGGTGCAGCGTAACCTTGTCGTATCCCCAGGTATTCGCCCCGTGAACCGCAAGCCACTTTGCCTGCTCGTCCGTTTTAATGCGCTCCGTCCTGGCAAACGTCAGCAAACCGCGACACAAGTCATTCCCCATAATGCCCAGAAAGCTAGGAATGTTGTAAACGCGCCCTCTAAAATCGCAATGGCTAGGATAAAAGAAACGCGATCCAGACATCTTCTCTGCAATTAGCAGGATTTTTGCCGTTAACATGCGTTTGCTCCGCGTGCTTGCGTTTCGGCTATAAATCCCCGCCGCCATTTGCCTCCACCTTCTGTTGCTTTCTTTGTTCTCTGAAAAATCGCGAGGAAGATCCGGGAGCGGTTCGTCGTCTTTGCACGGCAACGACCCAATATCCACATTGTTCTTCCACGCCCAATCCGCCACGCCCATCACAGCGTTATTAACGCGCCACGGAGTGTTTTGGATTAAGTTGCACGCTTTCATTGGCGTTTTCTCCAAGCTCTCGCTCTTCAGCTTGGTGACAACCCGCAAAAATTCCATGTTTGTGGTCTTGATAAAGGGC
>MDSZ01089347.1_pt1 | contig 38791 bp, 33 predicted proteins | sample 811201 | NCBI WGS metagenome assembly MDSZ01 (sample SAMN05326647, study PRJNA326480) | marine metagenome | isolation source: seawater | place: Indian Ocean: North | collected 2010
AAGTTTTCGAAACAGATGCCAGCCGCTTCAGCTTCATCATCGGCTTCCTGATTGAAGGAATCCGACGATACCCCGATCACCACCAGCCCCTGATCTTTGTATTTCTCGTGGATGGCTTCCAGGTCGGCAAACTGACCGGTGAAGCCACAGTGGCTGGCCGTATTCACCAGCATCACCGGCTGTCCGTGGGTCACTTCACACAGGTCCAGCACTTTGGCGCTGTGCAGCTTTTTCATTTTGTGCTGAAAGATCGCCGGGCAGCCATTGGCGTCTGCCACTTTAAGCTCAACCGGCGCGGCGGAGCAGCTGCTGACACCAAACAGCATTGTGCCAAGGGCGACAACCGGCAGTAAGGGTCTGGCAAAGGATGCAGAGATACGAGACATAACAGACTCCTGCTTTACGGGCTGGCGGCCACGGGGAAAATCGCCCGTGTCCGCTGCGGATCAGAAAGAATCAGCGTTTTCGCTGTCGTTGCACTACTTTACTCAGATTGAGCGTCAATGACGACTGCCTTTACCGTCCTGACACTGTCAGCCGCCGTTGAGCAGCCTCAGATCATAGCGTCGCGCAGTGCGTCGTCGAGATCCTGAGGCTCAACCATCAGTGCCTGTTCTTTCAGGTTCGGAAACACCACCAGCCAGGTTTCGTCACTGATCAGGCCTGGCGTCCAACGCTCCAGCCAGACATCCAGCGGGACACTCTTAGGTGTGCAGTCATCCCAGTCGCCCTGCGCCCATTCCGCAGCGTAATCCGGGTGTGGCCAGACCGGCAGCGCATTATCGCCTTCGGAGGTCACAGTCACCCAGCCTTCTTCATTGGCCAGACTCCAGATTTCACCGTGGGCGACCACTTTTTCGATAAAGTGACGGTAGCGCTGTTCATCGGTGAGTTTGAGGGCCGCCTGATGGCTTTTTGGGGATAACGGATAAGACATGGAGTGTACCTGTGGGCAAACGCAGAAAAGGGGCGCGATTCTATCTGTGTTAGCGCCGGAATCACACGGTTTAAACCGGCCTGTGGCTGACTTTTTTCCTGATAACAGGAATAGCAGCCATTCCATCCGGTTTATACCGCTGCCGAGGCTGTAGTCTGAAGCCCTAAGGTTTATAATCCGCCGCTTCCGAATTTATCCGCCCGCCGATGCGGGCACCATTTACTGAAAGCTGGAGAAAGATATGAGCTTTTATCGCGAAGAAATCAAAAACGCCATCCGAACCGTAGCCAACTGGCCGGAAGAAGGCGTCATGTTCCGCGATATCATGCCCCTGCTGCAGAACCGTAACGTGTTCCGCAAACTCATCGACAGCTATGTCCATCGCTATCAGGACCTGAAACTGGATGCCGTCGCTGCCATTGATGCCCGCGGTTTTATCCTTGGCGCCCCGCTGGCCTATGAACTGGGCCTGAGTCTGGTGCCGGTGCGCAAAAAAGGCAAACTGCCCTTTGATACCGTCACCGCCAGTTACGATCTGGAGTACGGCAGCGCCACCATCGAACTGCACACCGACGCCTTCAAAGCCGGCGACCGCGTACTGGTGATGGACGATCTGATCGCCACCGGCGGCACCATGCTGGCCGCCTGCCATCTGGTCAGAGAGCTGCAGGCAGAGGTTGTTGAATGCGCAGCGATTATTGATCTGCCCGACCTGGGCGGCAGCAAAAAGCTGCGCGATGCCGGTTTTGACGTATACGCCATTTGCGAATTCGACGGACATTAATTCATGGCACTGAAGCATTTTGTTACCCATCAGATCAGCAAGGACATTAAAGATCCGGCGGCTTCACTGAATTCCAGTGAACACGATGCCGATCTGGAAAGTGAAGACGTCGCGCACTTTTATGCCCAGACCGCCGCTCAGCTGAAGTCTGTCTTTACCCAGCGCTCCGGTAAACGCTATGGCGTTTTCCATCCGGAAATCACGCAGGTGCGTGCGCTGGTACAGGACTGGCAACAGGAACGCGAAAGCTTTATGTCCATGACCCGTCGTATCAGCAAGCATTTCGTCAACAGTCTGGATAATACCGAGCTGGCCATTGAGGGCTACCTGGCCTTTTTCCTCGATCAGTTAGCTGACGATGATCGCCTGTATATGTTTCATCTGCGCCGCAAAACCAGCGTCGCGGTTAATCCGGATATGACGTTAACGGAAACCAGCTATCTGGATTTTTCTAACACGGGCTTTGGAGTACTGCTGAATCTGACCGACTGGGCTGCAGACGACGACAGTAAATATCTGACTTTCAGCTTCGGCCGTGGTGATAAACCGCTGCAGAACCATTTTGCCGAATGCATAGGCTTTACCGACACTCTGAACACCGCCGAAGAAACCGAAGCGTTTCTGGAAATTGTCGACGAGTTTTCCCACACCCTGCCCGCCGATCAGGGCTTTGAATACAAAGCCAAAGTGGTGGATTACTGTATCGAGCAGGATATGCGTGGTGAGCCTGTGGTGTTCGAAGAGCTGGCCGACTTTATGGCCACTCAGGTAAAAACCGATGCAGGCAAAGACTTCTCACATTACATCGTTGATAAGCAGAAAGAACGCCAGCAGAAAGCACCGGAAGGGCTGACGCCTGAGCAGCTTGCCGCTCAGGGGCACGACACTCGCGTAGTAGCCGATGCCATTAAGACCGAGCTGATTCCGGACCGGAAAAAACTGAAAGGTTTTATCCGATTCACGGGTAAGAACAAAGACCTGAGCCTGAGCTTTTCTGCCAGCCTGCTGGATAAAGAAGAAGTGGTATTTGATGCGGTCAGCAACGAGCTGCGCATTAAGAAAGTACCGGAATCTCTGCTGAAACAACTCAAGCAGTAAAAGCACGGCAAAGCAGACGGGTTTACCGCACTGGCGTCCTATTCGGACGCCAGCTGATCAGAACTGATGCCAGCGCTGAGCAGATCGCGGATCGAGCGCCCGGTACGATTAACAATATAAACCGCAGAACGTTCGTTGTAGGCCAGCAAAGCGCCGCGCACAAACTCCCACTTACCGCTGACACTGCGTTTTAATTCCTGATCTTTCAACTGAGCCAGCGTCTCGTCAAATGACTTCACATACTGCGCGATACCGTTGTCCGGGTCGGTGTGCACACCAAACAGGCTCATATTAAAAGAAACATAAGCAGCCACCACCCGTTCCAGATTATCCAGTAACAAAACGATGGTCTGCTCTTCACCGCTGAAGCCGCTATCGGCCGGGCGGTTCTCTTCCAGCGCGTGGTACAGGGCCTCCTGACGCAGCTTCACTTCGGTCGCCAGTCCGGCTTCGTCGCCATTAATTGCCGCTTGTTGTTTTTCCTGCAGGAACTGCCGGGATAACTGCCACTGTTCATGCAGCTGCGGCCACTCGGCGCCCAGCTCTGCAGCCAGAGCATCACCCTGATTGATGACAGCCGCCAGACGCTCGACCGCGCCGCCGGTTCCCTGATTCAGGGCGATTAAACTGAATTCCGTCGTGCTGCGATAAGCCATCAGTTCCAGCATCTGGCGCTTTTGTAACAGATCGGCGGATGGTTCTGTCTGAGATAGTTCTGCCTGAACAGGCGTGGTCAGAAACATGGTGAGCAGCAATGCGGACGCGACTGCCTGCAGTGCTCCTCCCTTCAACTTCCATGACAACAGAGATTTCATCGGTGACCCCCGGCGATTCAGCATGTGATCGCTTTTTAATTATTCTGCTAAAAACAATACTTTTATTTGCACCATGGTACCAGCTTCCAATCAGGCCAGAGTCCTGTGCCGGAAGATGTATACGTCAGGTCGCAGGCTAACGCTTCAGGGCAATGCAAACACCCTGTATGATCAACATAACCCCATTATTAAAACTTATTATGCCTGCCAACAATCGAGCCAATCCCCACACAAAATGGCAACACAGTCATGAATTTAATTCAGAACACCAGACAGGTGAACGCAACACTCTGTATGTGCTGATTCTGACCGCAGTCACCATGGTGGCAGAAATTGTCGCAGGCGCCTGGTACGGTTCCATGGCGCTGCTGGCCGACGGCTGGCACATGGCGACGCATGTCGCCGCATTTATGATTACCCTGTTCGCCTATCGCTATGCACGCAATAACGCATCCAATCCGGCCTACAGTTTTGGCACAGGTAAAGTAAATATTCTCGGTGGTTTTGCCAGTGCGATTGCCCTCGCCGTGGTCGCGCTGCTGATGATCGTGGAATCCGTTGTGCGCCTGTTTGACCCCCAACAGATTCAGTTTGATCAGGCGATCTGGGTTGCCATACTGGGGCTGACCGTCAATCTGGTCAGCGCCCTGCTGCTGAAAGACCACCACCATCATGATCACGGACACGGACACGGACACGGACACGGACACGGACACCACCATGGTCATCACCACGGGCATGAACATAAGCACGACCACGACCACGACCACGACCACGACCACGACCACGATGATCATCATCATGACCATCACGATGTAAACCTGCGCGCGGCTTACATGCACGTCCTGGCTGACGCACTGACCTCGGTGTTAGCCATCGCCGCCCTGCTGGCGGGTAAATACGCCGGCCTGAACTGGCTGGACCCACTGATGGGCATTGTCGGTGCCGTGATTATCACCCGTTGGGGTTGGGGGCTGGTGCTGCAGACCGCACCGGTATTGCTCGACGCCAGCATAGATGCCGGAGTGAAACAGCGCGTCGAACAGCTCATAGAGAGCGACGGAAGCTCAAGCATCAGCGACCTTCATATCTGGAAAGTCAGCAGTCAGCACTATGCGGCGATGGTTACTGTGATTACCCATCAGGGCAAATCCAGTCTCGACTACCGACAACAGCTGAGTGCCTTCCCGCAGCTGGCCCATGTCACGGTGGAAACCATTGAATGCGATGACAGTCGTTGTGCATTCAACGGCAACAGTGATGGCAGCATTAACTGAACCAGCTACCAGACCAACACCCCCAAACAGCAATGGATACTGACAGAGGTAATCGCATGGCCCTACCGCCGGAACATCAACAGGACGATGCTCAGAGAAACGACTGGCGCCAGGGAAATTCGGGTAACTCTGATCCGGCGAAAACAACAGCGCTGGTCGCTTATCTGTGCCTGATTGCTGGTTATTTCACCGGTATTTTCTGGCTGATCGGCGGTATCTGGATCATTGTTAAGCGCTCCGATTTCAACGGTCACCCGTTACTCGGCCACTTCGACAACATCATCAGCGTGTTCTGGTGGGGAATGGGACTGAGCGTCATCGGCGTGGCGTTGGCACCGGTGATCGTCGGCTATTTTATTCTGCTCGGGGTTTTCGTCTGGTCGGTGTTCCGCATTATTAAAGGTCTGGCGTTACTGACCTCAGATAAGCCCTACCCTTAACGCATGCGCCTGGCTCAGCTCTTTTTGCCAGCGCCTTCCGCCAGACGTTTCACCACCCGCGAGGCGGCAACAAAGCCGAAGGTGCCGGTGACCATTGTCGCCGAACCAAATCCTGACGCACAGTCCAGCCGCGTACTTTCGCCTTCCGTTGGTTTGGCCTGACACACAGTGCCATCCGCTTGCGGATAGACCAGCTGCTCGGATGAAAAGACACAGGGAATGGAATAATTGCGTGACGGGTTACGGGAGAAATTGTATTCCCGGCGTAACAGCGAACGCACCTTGCGCGCCAGCGGGTCGTTGAAAGTTTTGTTCAGATCACCGATCTGAATCTGCGTCGGATCAATCTGGCCGCCGGCGGCACCCGTCGTCACGATACGGATTTTCCGGCGTTTACAGTGAGCAATCAGCGCCGCTTTGCTCTTCACGCTGTCGATGCAGTCGATGATATAGTCAAAACCGCTGTGAATCAGCTCACTCATGTTCTTCTCTGTCACGAAAGCCATGACCGCATCGACCTGACAGTCCGGGTTAATCCCGCGTAAACGCTCCGCGACCGCATCGGTTTTTAATTGGCCTACGGTGCTGTTCAGGGCGTGAATCTGCCGGTTGATGTTGGTGACGCAGATATCGTCCATATCGATCAGGGTGATCGCGCCAATACCGGAACGCGCCAGTGCTTCTGCCGCCCAGGAACCGACACCACCAATGCCGACCACGCAGACATGAGCGTCGTGCAGACGCTGCAGGCCCTCACGGCCATAAAGTCTGCCAATACCACCAAAACGATCAAGATAAGCGGGAGTCACGTCGATAGATTTCCTGAAAAACAAAAACACCGCCAGAAGGCGGTGCGCATTGTATCAGAGGCGGAAGGCGCTGCAGAACCGGATTCAACCCTCCCGAAGTCAGGGTGTGCAGTTGGGTACTGCAGTAAGGCGCCGCGGTAAGACGCTTCAATCAAACAATCAGAGCTGCGAAACCTGCGGTTCGTCATCCTCTTTAATCCGCAACCAGCGCGCAGTCTGGCTGATACGGCCCAGTGTTGGCTCACTGCGGTCGAACTGACGCAGCAGGTCATTGCTTTCGTCCGCCGGAAGTTCGCCCAGCAGACCAGCACGCAGTTCCGGTACCGGCGCAATGCGGGCAGTCAGAGTGCTGACCATCAGGTCGAGGAATTCGGCAGAAAGTACAGCGTGCTGGCGATAGTTAACACTTACAATGGTGGCGGAGTCTTTGCGCTCCAGTACGATCTGATCGTTATTAACCAGCGGGCCTTTGATCACCTGAAAAAAAGTCTGCAGATCAGCGGAATGCGCATCCCAGACATCACGCCCCTGAGCGACAGCAAATACGTCCTGCCACAACTGGCGATAGCGGCGGATGCTGATTTTGTCATCGACCACTTTGAATTCGAGCTTTTCTGCAACCGCAGCCTCGTTTTGCTGCTTTTGACCCGCTGCAAAACGATTATCCTGAGCGAACAAACCGACAACAAATACCGGCTCGTTAAGAATCTGAAAAGAACCCACTCCCTGGAGTTGTGTTGCCTGTGCTAATCCCACCACAGCCATAAACAGTATGCCGACTAAATAACGCATAACGAACTCCCGTATCCGAGATCCCTCTTTCAACGGCAAATGCGCCGGTGACATAACTGAGGTGATACTCAATAAACTACTACACTGACATAGTGGCCCGAGTGATCCGCATCAACAAGTGAAACGGACGGCTATCTGACGATTCTGATAACCAGTTGACAAAATTTGTCACCCAGGCTGTTCAAAAATCGCCCAGACAGGCCGAATGGCGTCAACTGACGCTGACTCTTCAGCAGGTATTAAGCTGGTATTAAGCTTTTGCTGCGCAAGAAGCGCAGAAAGAAAAAGCCAAGAAAAAGGCAAGCAGGAAGAGAGAGAAAGGCATGCAGAGAGAGAAAGACAGAAAGCGCAGCAAAACGAGAAGCGCAAAGCTGAACCAGCAGGCGATCAATGTCAGCCTGCACTCCAGGATCAGAGCACTAAGAGATCCGGCCTGGATCAGGATTCAGCAAACCTTACAACACTGAATCAGGACAGATTCACCAGATCGATCATGCTGGTCATGGGCAGGGTTTCTTTCACCAGCTTCAACTGACGCTCAGGCTCGCGGATATCCGCCAGCGTCACCCGCGACAGCACCTGGGTAATCAATTGGTTGATTCCGCCCCAGTTACTCGCCAGAGAACAGCTGTCGGTGATATCGCAGGAGGCATCATCGGTTGCACACTCGGTGACAGCCACAGGCCCCTCAAAGGCCTGCACGATATCCAGAATGCGGATCTGCCCCGGCGCGCGGGCAATACGATAGCCACCCTTGGCACCACGCTGAGCGATGACCAGCCCGGAATCCACCAGAGCTTTCATCACTTTGCGCACCGTCGGCAGGGTCAGACCGGTCTGGCAGGCGATATCCTCCGTCGACAGCTTTACGCCACCGGCTTTGGCCAGTTCATTAAGAACCACCACACCATAATCTGTCAGTTTGCCAATTTTCAGCATGTTGCCGGCTCCTGAAGAGACCACCCAAAGTGACGCTGCGCGAACGGTACGTTCGGGCGAAAGGACGTCGGTCCGGGTTAAGTTAAAACCTGTGTGCGCATATACTATCTGTGTTTCTGATCAGCCGGCCGCCATCGCCAGCTCCGGAGCATGGCATGCCCGCTAAAAAGCCAGACAAAATGTCCCGGATAATGGGGGCACGTATTGGCCATCCGGTCAGAATTCAGACCACTAATGAGAACGGCTCTCAATTGGTCAGATTTCAATCACTTTGATAGAATGCATTCATTAAAGCATACCAAGTTAGTATTGATTAATATACCTGAGTATTTTACTCTGACATCAACTTCAGATGCGCAGCAGCTCAGGCTTCGCCAGTCCCCTCATCAGACCGGCAGCCAACCTGCGACAGCGCACTCCGGTTGATCCCCGGTTGACCGCAACGTCCCGGATCGTCTCTGAGAAAGTCCCGGGCATGCAGCACAACGACCCAGCGCACCGCAACCAGCGCCGGGCGTCATATATGAGAGAATCACAATGAGCGATAACGCCGAGATCGAAGCCAGAATTGGCAAAGAATACAAAGCCGGTTTTTTTACCGACATCGAATCTGACACCCTGGAAGCAGGCCTTGATGAAGACGTTGTGCGCTTTATTTCGGCCAAGAAAGGCGAGCCAGAGTGGCTGACCGAATGGCGTCTGAAAGCCTTCCGTGCGTGGCAGGAAATGACGGAGCCGGACTGGGCCCATGTGACTTATCCAAAACCGGATTTTCAGGCGCTGTCTTATTACTCTGCGCCGAAAAGCATGGCGGACAAACCAAAGAGTCTGGACGAAGTCGATCCTGAGTTGCTGGCCACCTATGAAAAACTGGGTATTCCACTGCATGAGCAGATGGCTCTGGCCGGTGTCGCCGTTGATGCCGTATTCGACTCAGTATCGGTTGCCACCACCTTCCGCGAAAAACTGGCTGAAGCCGGCGTCATCTTTATGCCGATTTCCGAAGCCGTTCACGAACATCCGGAACTGGTGAAAAAATACCTCGGCAGCGTGGTCCCGCAGCGCGACAATTTCTACGCCGCTCTGAACTGCGCCGTGTTCTCTGACGGTTCATTCGTGTACATCCCGAAAGGCGTGCGCTGCCCGATGGAGCTGTCCACCTATTTCCGTATCAATGAAGCCAAGACCGGTCAGTTTGAACGTACTCTCATCGTTGCTGACGAAGGCTCTTACGTTTCTTATCTGGAAGGCTGTACTGCACCAATGCGTGATGAAAATCAGCTGCACGCAGCAGTGGTCGAACTGGTTGCACTGGATAACGCCGAAATTAAATACAGCACCGTGCAGAACTGGTATCCCGGCGATGAACAGGGCAAAGGCGGTATTTATAACTTCGTAACCAAACGTGCGGTTGCGCATACCAATGCCAAGGTCAGCTGGACTCAGGTAGAAACCGGCTCCGCCGTTACCTGGAAGTACCCAAGCTGCATCCTCAAAGGCGATAACGCAGTTGGCGAATTTTACTCCGTTGCCCTGACCAATAATTATCAGCAGGCCGATACCGGCACCAAGATGATTCATCTGGGTAAAAACACCCGCTCCACCATTATTTCCAAGGGTATTTCTGCCGGTAAAAGTCAGAACGCCTACCGTGGTCTGGTGCGTATGAACCCGAATGCCGAAGGCGCCCGTAACTACACCCAGTGTGATTCGCTGTTAATCGGTGATCAGTGTGGTGCGCATACCTTCCCGTATATTGAAAGCAAACACCCGTCCGCCGTGGTTGAACACGAAGCCACCACCTCCACCGTCAGCGACGACCAGCTGTTCCTCTGCCGCCAGCGCGGTATCGATACAGAAAAAGCGGTATCCATGATCGTTAACGGTTTCTGTAAAGAGGTGTTTAAAGAGCTGCCAATGGAATTTGCCGTAGAAGCGGGCAAATTACTGGAAGTGTCTCTGGAAGGTTCTGTCGGCTGACCGGTTGGGCAAACACATTACGCCCAACGGAAGGTAAGAATTAACACATTGTTTTAGCCGTCTGATAACACTCAGGCAGCAGAAAAGAAGGTATTGCGAAAGATGATCAGCATTAACAACCTGCACGCCAACGTCGAAGACAAAGAAATTCTGAAAGGCCTGACCCTGGATATTAAACCGGGTGAAGTACACGCCATCATGGGGCCGAATGGCGCAGGTAAAAGTACATTAGGTAACGTCCTTGCCGGTCGTGATAATTACGAAGTCACTCAGGGCAGCGTTACCCTGAACGGCAAAGATATTCTTGCTATGGAACCGGAAGAACGTGCCCGCGAAGGCCTGTTTCTGGCGTTTCAGTATCCGGTAGAAATTCCGGGCGTTTCCAACCTGGAATTCCTCAAAGCTTCGGTTGATGCTGTGCGCGCTCATCAGGGCAAAGATGCACTGGATTCCGTACAGTTCCTGAAACTGGCACGGGAAAAATGCAAAGCCGTGAACCTTGACGCCAGCTTCCTCAAGCGTGGTGTGAACGAAGGCTTCTCCGGCGGTGAGAAAAAGCGTAACGAATTAATGCAGATGATGCTGCTGGAACCGCATCTGTGCATCCTTGATGAAACCGACTCTGGTCTGGATATTGATGCTCTGCAGGTGGTTGCTGAAGGTGTTAACGCCATGCGCGATCCGAACCGCAGCTTTATCGTGGTAACTCACTATCAGCGTCTGCTGGACTACATCGTTCCTGACTACGTGCACGTACTCGCCAACGGTAAAATCGTCAAATCCGGCGGTAAAGAACTGGCGCTGGAACTCGAAGAAAAAGGCTACGGCTGGCTGGAAAATTCAGACAACGGAGCAGAGTAATATGGCTGAGCAGTTTATTCCTACCCTGCTGCAACAGGCTGAACGCACTGCTGCCCTGCCCCTGCTGAGTGAACTGAACCAGAAGGGCCAGACAGCGTTTGCTCAGGCGGTATTACCTAACCGTAAAACCGAAGCATGGAAATACACGCCGCTGACTAAATTTGCCGCGCATGAATACGCTCAGCCAGGTAACTCAGCCGTTAATGATGAATTAGCCGCGAGCATAGCGCTGGGTAATATTGATGCAGCGAAACTGGTCTTTATTAACGGACAGTTCAAAGCGGATTTATCTGACACCCTGGCAGAAGCTACCCTGTTCTCACAGGCCAACGAAGCTCAACAGCAACTGATCCGTTCCCAGTTGGGCAGTCAGAAAGCAGGCAGTGACAATGAGCACCTGTTTAATGATCTGAACGATGCTGCAGTGAATGAAGGCGTACTGGTACATGTCGGCAAAAACAGCCGTCCGGCCAAGCCGGTTCAGGTGGTCTGGCTGACCACCGAAGATGCTGCACCGTTTATGGTGACTTCACGCCTGCTGGTCGTTCTGGAAACCGGGGCCGAATTAACCTTAATCGAACAATACGATTCTGATGATGCTGAGCAGGTCAGCTTTACCAATGCCGTCACAGAACTGGCGATCGGTGATAACGCTAAACTGCAGCACTACCGTCTGCAGATGATGCAGGAACAGGCACAGCATATCGGTTCGGTATTTATCGGCTTGAACCGCGACAGTCAGTACAACGCGTTCCATCTGGCACTGGGCAGTAACCTGACCCGTAACGACGTTGTGGTGAACCACAACGTGGGCGGATCACACTGTGAAATTAACGGCGTTTATATTCCGCAGAATGAGCAGGTTGTGGATTTCCATACCTGTATCGAACACAAGGTGGCGAACTGCACCAGTGATGAAGTATTCCGCGGCATCATGAACGACAAATCCAAAGCGGTGTTTAACGGCCGTATTCATATTCATCCGCAGGCACAGAAAACTCTGGCGGAGCTGAGCAACAAAAACCTGTTGCTGACCAACAGTGCAGAAGTGAATACCAAACCCGAGCTGGAAATTTACGCCGACGACGTAAAATGCGCCCACGGTGCTACCGTCGCTCAGCTGGAAGAAAAAGCCCGTTTCTATCTGCAGAGCCGCGGCGTCAGCAAGCGTGAAGCGGAAGTTATGCTTAGCTTTGGTTTTATTAACGAATTACTTGAAGCCTTACCCGACGAAGCCATCACCCGTACCCTGCGTCCGGTTCTGGCCCGCCGTTTTGGCCGTGATCAGAGTCTGTCACGCCATTTACTGGAAGGGGTTGATGACTTAACAGGAGAACAGGCATGAGCGATCTGATTGCCACTATCCGTGCCCAGTTTCCTGCACTGAATCAGCAGGTAAACGGCAAGCCTCTGGTGTATCTGGATAACGGTGCTACCACCCAAAAGCCACAATGCGTCATTGATGCGCTGGTGCGTTACTACCAGAACGATAACTCTAATGTGCACCGCGGTGCACATACACTGAGCGATCGTGCGACCGAACAGTTTGAAAATGCGCGTAAAACCGTGCAGAAATTTCTGAATGCAGAAAAAGCCGAAGAAATTATCTGGACCCGTGGCACCACAGAAGCCATTAATCTGGTGGCCGCTACCTGGGGGCCGCAGAACATCAGCGCCGGCGATGTGATTCTGGTCAGCGGTATGGAACATCACGCCAATATCGTTCCATGGCAGCAGCTGTGTGAAAAAACCGGTGCCACCCTGAAAGCCATTCCGGTGAAAGACAATGGCGAACTGGATATGGCAGCGTACGCTGAACTGCTGACGCCGGCCGTTAAACTGGTGGCCTGTGTGCATGTATCCAACGCTCTGGGGACCATCAACCCGGTGGCTGACATTATCCGTATGGCACACGACATCGGCGCTAAAACTCTGATCGACGGTGCTCAGTCTGTTGCTCACTGGGATATCGACGTGCAGGCTCTGGACGCTGATTTCTTTGCGTTCTCCGGGCACAAATTATTTGCCCCGACCGGCATTGGTGCGCTTTACGGTAAAAAAGCGCTGCTGGACGCTATGCCACCCTACCAGACCGGCGGTGAAATGATTGAGCACGTGAGTTTTGCAAAAACCACGTTCAATACGCTGCCGTACAAATTTGAAGCCGGTACACCGCATATTTCCGGCGCCATTGGCCTGGCGGCGGCCATCGATTTTCTGAATGGTCTCGACCGTGCAGCCCTGGCAGCACACGAAGATGCGCTGATGGCGCGGGTAGCAGAACTGACCGAAAAAAATGGCGGTATCCGTACCATTGGTAACGCAGCACATAAAGCCAGCGTCTTCAGCTTCCTGCTGGAAGGCGCTCATCCGGCAGACGTCGGCACACTGCTTGACCAACAAGGTATTGCAGTGCGTACCGGACACCATTGTGCTATGCCGATTATGGACCAATATAAAGTACCGGGTACCATCCGGGCGTCTTTCACTTTCTACAATACGCTGGAAGAAGTGGATGCTCTGTTTAAAGGGCTGGAAAAAGCCAAAATGTTTTTATTGTGAGGGTGAAAGGATATGAATACTGAGACCTTTGATCCAAAAAATGCCGTAGCCACCAGCTACGATCCTAACGAAGCGGCCAGTGTCAGCATGACCGACGCAGCCATCGCCCACGTACGCAAGCAACTGCAGAAAAACAGCGAAATGGCGGGTGTGCGTCTGGCGGTGAAAAAAAGCGGCTGCTCCGGTTTTAAATACGATATCGAATTCGTTGCACAACCGGGTGAAGGCGATCAGATCATTGAACTGGCTGATGACGTTAAGCTGTTTGTTGCAGCGGATGCCAAAGCTTATGTGCGTGGTACAGAGATCGACTACACCAAAGAGGGGCTGAACAGCACGATTAAGTTCAATAACCCCAATGCCAAAGATCTCTGCGGTTGCGGAGAATCCTTCAGCGTCTGAAGCTATCTGCATTGCTGCTGCAGCGTTGCGGCTGATTTCGGAATACTCACGTACAAACCAGTACGCTCCGTTTCCTCAATCAACCGCGCCTTGCATCAGCTGCTTCGATAACGCTTCAGATATCAGAAGCGCTGCATCCACTGAGATAAGCCTTACAAAGTTGAATAGTCCGGCTTCGATAACGCTTCATGTGATCTGGGCGCTGCATCCGCTGAGATAAGCCTGCAGAGTTGAATAGTCCGGCTTCGGTGAGGCGTAAGATATTCGGGGCACTGCATCGATCCGGATATTTCTGATTCTCGTGTATTGCCGCCGCCGATTATTTATAATGCGCGGAAAGATTCTGTAGGGTGGGCTCCGCCCACCAAACGCCCAACAGATAGATACCCGAATTTCACCATCTGAAACATTACTACCAGAAACGAGGAATTGTATGGAACGCAGAATGGTTGTCGCTCACTCCGAGTGCCCTGCCCGCATGGTGCCTTCAGGCACGCCAACCACCATTCCTGCCGGTAGTTTTGTCACCATCAATCAGGCCCTTGGCGGCAACTACACCGTGACCCACAATGGCAATATGCTGCGTGTCGACGGTACCGATGCAGCGGCTCTGGGTCTGGAATCTGAGCTGATTGAATTTGAAGCCCATGATGACGGCCATGTGCGTAAGGATCAGGTAGAACAGGCTTTACGTACCATCTTCGATCCGGAAATTCCGATCAACCTGCTGGATCTTGGTCTGGTGTATGGCATTGATATCGATGACCGCAAAGTGATCATCCGCATGACGCTGACCGCACCGACCTGCGGTATGGGGCCCGTATTGATTTCCGATGTAAAATACCGCGTCGCCAAAGTACCGAACGTTGACAGCGTAGAGGTCGAGCTGGTGTTTGATCCACCTTGGTCGCGGGACATGATGACCGAAGAAGCCCAGCTGGACGCCGGTCTGTTTTTCTGAGCAGGCACTACCGGCATCACCCGAACATCCTGCGAATTCATTAACCGGGAGCCCACTATCCAGCTTCCGGTGGCTGAAAGTCGCCTGACGCCTGGTCTGCGCTTATTTCCACTGCGCTGATTTTCCCGGCACTTATTTCCTCTATGTCGTCCTTCCCTCAGTCCTCACCGCGGTCACATTTCCCTGCTTATCTACTGCGTGACAATACTGCAGATATACAGGGTAGCCATCGCCAGCAGTACCAATGGCAGCGCGGTTTTCAGATTCATGATCGCCAGATCACGGGCACGGATACCAAAGCGCGATTGAAGAGTCAGCTGCACACCGGAAAACGGTGAAAAACAAACACCGATATTCCAGCCAAACAGCAGGGTCATGCCCAGCAGAGTGGCATTTTCCACATGCGGTGCAAGAATCCCCGCAGCCAAAGCAACCGTCGTCACCGGATGCATGCCGACGATAGCCAGTGCCACCAGAATGGCTACAGTTGCACAGGATGCAATAAAGCCGAAATGATCCGGCACCAGTTTTAAGCCGAAAGATTCCAGCGCAGACGCTGCTCCGGAAGCAAGAACCGCCGCTGCCAGAAATAAGAAAACCTCACCAGCCATGCGTGGCAGGCCATTGTGAATATGATTGACCAGTTTTTCTCCGGTCTGCCCTTTGAATTTTATCAGGCTGACGATAAACGCAAACAACAGCCCCCAGAAAGTAACAAAGGAAAGCACCGAAATATCCGGCCAGATAAAATGCGTGCTCATAACAAACACCGCCAGCGTCACCGGCAGCCAGAGTTCATTAAAGGTTACTGGAAATCCGGCACAGGAATCAGCGTCCGGATCACGACTGATCTGCCAGGCTGCAATGGCCAGCATGATCATGGCAGCCGGGAAACCAAACAGAATCAAAGTACCTAATCTGGCATCCGGCACGCCAACCAGGGTAATACCCATTGAAGCAAAAAATGGCGACCACACCGCGCAGGCACTGAAGCCCCGCAGCAGCGTTAAAGCCTGTAACGGTTTTAGTGGCCGCTTTTCTGTCAGGCGGTCACCGGCAATCATAACGGCAGAAACATTCATTACTGTTCCCAGCAGATGTACGCCGAACAGGGTTTTTAACAATGCGTTTTTACCTACCGGCAAAGGCTTGTCCACGCCTTCGGGCAAGGCACTGATAATGCGCAGAAAACTGACCGCCAGCAGCATGGCAGTAATGACTTCATTGGCCCCGGCCGCGCGCCACAGAAACTCGCTGTTGGCACTGCGCAATTCCCCAACGGTCAGACCGAGCACACCGACACCCATCAGCACGCCAATCTGCCAGCGCTGGGCTTTTTTTAAATCCGGAATCAGCAAAAACGACGTTACCCAGATCATAATGCCGGGCACAAGGCTGGATACATGGCTACTGAACGCCGATGCCAGCGAGGCAAAAATCGTTAAAAACAGCAGCCAGCCGGCAGCATTATGGCGAAACGCAGAGGCACGGGTCATGAAAAAACCGATAGAGAAAGGGAGATTAAATCAGTCGGATATTATCACACTGCTCTCTTACGCTATCTATCAGCCTGTGGGAAAGAGTGTATCGGGCAGAGGTTACAGCCGCTCAAAGGAAGGAGTATCTGCTATGAACCGGGCGAGCTGATAAAGCGAAAACTGCGAATAAAACGAGAAAAGCGGATGCCAACTGATCATCCGCTTTTTGTACAGGCCAGCGTATCAGGCGTCGGCTTGCGGCTCTTTGGTACCGGCAGGATTAAGATCCAGCAGGTAATGACCAAAGACCTTACCCGCTTTCAGATCAACCACAATGACCATCGCCAGCCCCTGATACTGGCTGTTAACCAGCACATGTTCATAGTCATCACCCATACGGTACACGTGTGTGACACTGCCCTCACGACAATCGGCAATACCGAAATCTTCCGCCGGAATGGCTTCAACGTACTGCCAGAAGTCGATTGGCGGCGTGCCGCTTTCAACACGCAGTGGCGAGAACTGGGTGGCTTTGAATTCTTCTGTGGTTAATTTACGGACTTCCATTAAAACAGGCTCTTCAGTTTGTCTTTGGCTTTATCTTTCAGTTCGTCACGCTTTTCGTCAGCTTTTGCTTCCGCTTCGCGTTTCTTCTGTTCTTCATAGTCTTCCAGCTTGCTGGAAGCCATATCGTCGAGGTTGCTGAGTTTATCACTCAATGAACCGTCCAGCTGATTAATCTGCGCCAGCTCATCGGCATAATCGCCGGTATAACTCTGCAGTTTCTCCTGCAGACCCGCTTTCAGTTTCTGTTCCAGTTCACTTTGTTTCTCGTTCAGTCGCTGATTAAAGGCGCTGCTGAGACGGGAATCGAGATCTGAACCAAATTTAACCTGCGGCGATTTCAGGCTGCCAGAGGCGCTGGCATTCACCGCGAAATGGTCTATGGTCTGCAAGGCGCGGGTCAGCTCTTTGGCAAAGACGGTTTTGCCGTCGCCGGTAAAATCCGCCTGACCAAACTGCACATCGGTTTTCGCCGTCAGCTGGCCGTCGCTGACCACTGCCAGTCCCTGTGCCTGAACCAGTGCGCTACTCAGTTCAGTACCGGCAATACCCAGCTTCATGCCTTTCATTTTCCAGTCTTTAGCGGTCAGCGTCAGAGTGTCATTGAACGGCTTTCTGCGGTGATCAAACACCATATCCATTGTCAGGTCTTCAACATCGTGCAGCTGCGAGCCATTAACGACTACATGCGCCGGACGCCCAAGCACCGCCGGCTGGTGCGTCAGATCCTGAATACTGATCAGCACATTACCGAGGGGCACTTTGGCCGTGATATGCGCATCCCGCAACAGAAAGTCCGGCCATGGATCATCCGACGGGAAGTGAATAAAGCGGCCGTCACGGATACGTTCAGGCTCCGCCGCCTCTTCTGCATCGACTGCCGCATCATTGCCGGACGACAGGTAAGGAGCCGCCAGTTCATACCAATAAAGTGCTTTGGAAGCCCAGGCACCGGCATCATCCCCTAACAGCAGAGCGGTCAGATTGGCAGCGCCCTGTGCGTTCAGCTGATACTTGCCTTTGATGCTGGAAAGATCCTCGCCCGGTGCGTTTTTCAGAGCGGTCAGCTTGTCGGAAATATCAGATTTAGCATCACTGATCACCTGACGGGCAGCCTGAACCGCTTCTTTATCTGCCTTTATGCGCGCTTTCAGCTCATCCAGCGCCTTCTTACGCTGCTGAAAATCCTCCAGCGAGGTGATTTTGCCGGACAGAATCTTATTCAGTTCAGTTTTGTACTGGTCCAGCGCGCTGCTGTCCGGCACATTCTTAATCGCGTTGTCGATGGCCTGACGCTGGGTCTTATAACTTTCTTCAAAGGCTTTGCCTGCCGCTTCGGTGCGCAGGTTTTCACGCTCAATAATTTCCGCCGCTGATGGCAGCTGATCCATGGCCTGCCCCAGAGCATTATTGCTGCCCGAACTGTCTGCGGAATCTCCGTTTTCGTCTTTTGCCGGTTTGTCTTTTTTCGGCAGCGCGCCGGAGGTTTTCCGCGGCGTATCAAATTCCATACCGTCGATGCTGAGCTCACGGATAATGGCTTTGCCCAACAACAGAGGAACAAACTCCAGCTCAGCACTGGCCTTGCTGAAGACAAACAGGTTCTGCATTGGCTGCTGTGCATCAGCAACGCTCAGATTATCGATTTCAAACCCGATAGGGTTCAGCGTCAGCGATACATTGCCCGCTTCTACTTTGGCGCCGGCGATATCCGAACCAACGCGTTCAATTGCCATTTTGGCCAGCGGCCCGGCTGCCAGAAGAAAGAAAGCGGCCAGCAAACCCACAACCACAACAAAGCCGATCAGTCCCGGCCAGCGAATCCATTGTTTCATCTGATTACTCCGTCAACGACTGATACAGGCCATAGAAGCGGCTGGCTTTGACCAGTTGCACGACTTTCAGCTTACTTACCCAGCTCAGCACACGGTGGCGGTAAAGATTTATCAGCACCCGGCTCAGCAGCAGCACCGGTACAAAAGCCACCAGGCCGATCACCAGTCCACCTAACACCAGTGAATGGTTAAACGCCGTCATGCGCCAGAAGTCACTCTGATACAGTGCCGTCCAGGTATCCTGCAGCCCGGGATTCATCAGCAGGCTCTCGCCAAGGCGCGCAGCATAGGGATCGGTAAACCAGGCAATCAGTGAGAAAAAAGCGAAGCCAACGATAAAAGCGCTGAAATTGATCCGAACCACCAGGGCAATCAACAGAATCAGCAGGTTGTGAAAACTGAACGTTGGCGTCAGCGCAACGATAAGAGAGAGGGAAAACGCTGCTGCAATCTGCCCGGGAGCAGATTCCGAATTGAGCGCCTTCAATAATTTGGCCAGCACATCTAACATAACATTTCCCGCGTTCACTGCATCCATAAGAAAGCCGTCGCTACAAACGGCTGATCGCCAATTCCGAGTCAACGGATGGCTCTGTCATCGGCAACAGAAACTATATCAAGTTCCCCGCCACGCTTCATCGCCCACACACGAGCCACAGCAGAATTGCCTGTTCCGCATTCTGCTGCACAAACGCTGACCATCCGACGTCACATGAAAGACCAGCCTGCAGGTTTATCCTGTGCAGTAATTGAACAGTCCGATAACGCAAACAAAGCCGTCTTTTGCGATTGTTAACAAAGACCCGTTGAACAACTGACAGAGACAGCGCTTATCAGCTAAATTTGTTACACAAATGAGACGATCAAGTACCAGCTCGAGTCTGTTGCCACTAATTTTGACTAGAAAACAAGCGGCTTTGTAAGGAAAAAGCGAAAAAATGGAAGGATTTGTCAGTAACCAAAGTGCCTTATATTGTACCGGTGCGGTCAACAATCCATTCCGAACCTCTGCCCTAGTCACTGCCCTTGCAAACCGCTATAAATTCTTATTTGAAACTGAATGAAGCAGGCAGGCTAAAGGCAATGCCCCCTGCGCTCAGAAACTGATTTCAATTAAGCCTAACGGTCACTTTTATTATGAGGACATTATGGGAACTCTAGTATCCACTCTGCGTCTCCGGCACATTGCCGCAGTCAGTGCACTAATCACGGTATTAGCCGGCTGCGGCGGACAGGAGTCCGGCGGTGAGCAGGGAGGCCAGGGACAACCTCAGGCCGCTGCTGTCGGTTATGTAACAGTTGGCAGTGAACGTCTGGAACTGACTGACACTCTTCCGGGTCGTGTGTCCGCATACCGGATTGCCGAAATCCGCCCACAGGTAAACGGTATTATCCTCGAGCGTTTCTTTGAAGAAGGTGCTGCGGTCAAAGAAGGCGATAAGCTCTATCAGATTGATCCGACGCTGTACAAAGCCAACGTTGAAAGTGCCAAAGCGCAGCTGGCTGTAGCCAAAGCCAATGCTTACGCGGCCAACCTGACCGCCAAGCGTTACAAAGAACTGTCGAAGAAATCCGCAATCAGTGACCAGGAAGTGGATGATTCCGAAGCGAACGCCAAACAGGCTGATGCTCAGGTGAAAGCCGCTGAAGCCGCTCTGCGCACCGCCGAAGTGAACCTCAGCTACACCGAAATCAGAGCGCCTATTTCCGGCATCATTGGCCGTTCCACCATCACCGAAGGTGCACTGGTTTCCGCCCAGCAGGCCACACAGCTGACTGTGATCCGCCAGCTGAAGCCTGTTTATGTTGATATCAAACGTCCGGCGGCGTCCCTGATCCGCATGAAAAATCCAGACCTGTCACGCGACGTGACCGTAGAACTGGATGACGGCACACCGTTCGCCGAAACCGGCAAACTGCAGTTTTCCGATGTCAGTGTTGATGAAGGCACCGGCAGTGTGAACGTGCGTGTACTGTTTGATAACGCTGATGGCACCCTGTTACCTGGTATGTTCGTACGTGCCCAGGTACCAAGTGCTCTGATTGAAGAAGCCATACTGGCACCACAGGCCGCAGTTGTCCGCCAGGCGACTGGTGAGACCGTGGTTTACCTGGTGACCGAAGACAACACTGCGGTAGTGCATAACGTCAAAGTGACCCGCGCTATTGGCGATAAATGGCTGGTTCAGTCCGGACTGAGCAATGGTGACCGCATCATCGTCAGCGGTCTGCAGGCCGTTCAGTCCGCACAGCGTATGGGCCCTCCGGGCGCGCCTGTTGCCGTAAATCCTGAAGAAGCCACTCGTTAAGGAGTACCCTGAACCATGGCTAAGTTTTTTATCGACAGGCCCGTCTTTGCCTGGGTGATCGCTATTCTGATCATGCTGGCTGGTGCCATGTCTGTTCTGAATCTGCCGATTCAGCAATACCCGACGATTGCTCCGCCATCGATCCGTATTGTTGCCCAATACCCTGGCGCTTCTGCCGATACGCTTGAAGAGAGTGTGACGCAGATTATCGAACAGAACATGACCGGCATCGACAACATGCTGTACATGGAATCGACCAGCAGCAGTGCTGGCAGTGCCACCACCACCCTGACCTTCGCTCCAGGTACCGACCCGGACATTGCGCAGGTTCAGGTGCAGAACAAACTGCAACTGGCCGAGGCTCTGCTGCCTCAGGCTGTTACCCAGCAGGGTGTTAGTGTGACCAAAGCGTCCACGTCCTTCCTGATGGTTGTTGGTCTGATTTCCAAAACCGGTCAGATGGACCGTTCTGATATCGCTGACTACGCCAACAGCTATATCCGTGACCCTCTGTCACGTACCAAGGGTGTTGGTGAAATCCGTGTATTTGGTGCTCAATACTCGATGCGTATCTGGCTGCAACCAGAAAAACTCAACGCTTACAACCTGACCCCGGTTGATGTTACTTCCGCCATCGGCGTACAGAACAACCAGTTCCCGGCCGGTCAGCTGGGTGGTTCACCAGCCGTTGAAGGTCAGGCGATGAACGCCACTATCATCGCCCAGAGCCGTCTGGAAGCGATTGAGGAATTCGAAAATATTCTGCTGAAAGTGAATACCGATGGTTCTCAGGTCCGTGTGAAAGACATTGCCCGGGTAGAATTGGGTGCGGAAAACTACCAGGTTATCAGTGAATACAATGGCAAGCCGGCCAGTGGTATCGGTATCCAGTTAGCCAGTGGCGCCAACGCGCTCGATACGGCTAACGGTGTGCGGGCAAAAATTGATGAGCTGTCAAAGTTCTTCCCGACCGATCTGGAAGTGGTTTACCCATACGACACCACGCCATTCGTCCGTATTTCCATTGAGGAAGTGGTTCAGACACTGATCGAAGCGGTCATCCTGGTGTTCCTGGTGATGTTCCTGTTCCTCGGTAACTTCCGCGCAACACTGATTCCAACCATTGCGGTGCCAGTGGTACTGCTCGGTACCTTCGGTGTGATGGAAGCCTTTGGTTACAGTATCAACACCCTGACCATGTTTGGTCTGGTGCTCGCCATCGGTCTGCTCGTGGATGACGCCATCGTGGTGGTGGAAAACGTTGAGCGGGTTATGGAAGAAGATAACCTGCCGCCGAGAGAAGCGACGAAAAAATCGATGGAGCAGATCACCTCAGCTCTGGTCGGTATTGCTCTGGTACTGTCTGCGGTATTTGTTCCAATGGCCTTTATGGCCGGCTCCACCGGTGCCATTTATCGTCAGTTCTCGCTGACCATCGTATCCGCCATGGCGCTGTCCGTACTGGTTGCCCTGATTCTGACACCGGCACTGTGTGCCACCATTTTGAAACCGGCTCACAAAGGTGAACTGGCGCATCAGAAAGGCTTCTTTGGCTGGTTTAACCGCTTCTTTAATAAAGCGACTAACGGCTACGTCGGCGCCGTGGGCGGAACCGTAAGCCGTCCAATCCGCATGATGCTGGTATATGTTGCTGTACTGGTTGTTCTGGCTGTGCTTTACATGCGTCTGCCAACCTCCTTCCTGCCGGAAGAAGATCAGGGCGTGCTGATTACGCTGGTGCAGCTGCCGGAAACAGCCACCATGGAACGTACCCAGGAAGTGATGGAAAAAATGCAGAACCACTTCCGTAATGATCCGGGCGTGGAAGCTATCTTTACTATCTCCGGTTTCAGCTTTGCCGGTATGGGCCAGAACATGGGTCTGTCGTTCGTAAAACTCAAACACTGGGATGAGCGGACCACGCCGGATGTTTCGGTACAGGCCATTATTGGCCGCGCCTATGGTGCACTGTCGCAGATTAAAGAAGCGACTATCTACACCATCAACCCACCCCCGATTCCGGAACTGGGTGTAGCGTCTGGTTTCAACCTTCAACTGCAGGACCGTAACAACCAGGGTCACCAGGCACTGATGCAGGCCCGGGGCATGATGATCGGCATGGCTTACAGTGATGAGTTCAAAGGAGTCCTGTCTCAGGTACGCCCTAACGGCATGCCGGATGCGCCTATTTTCCGCATCGACATCGACTTCGAGAAAGTGCGCTCACTGGGTCTGAACATTGCTGACGTAAACAACACGCTGAGCACCGCCTGGGGTGGTACCTACGTTAACGACTTTGTCGACCGCGGCCGTGTGAAACGTGTATACGTTCAGGCTGATGCACCAGCACGTATGCTGCCGGAAGACCTTGAGAAGTGGTATGTACGTAACAACCAGGGTGAGATGGTTCCGTTTACCGCCTTCGCTTCTACCCACTGGGACTTCGGTTCGCCACAGCTGGAGCGTTATAACGGCGTACCATCCGTGAACATTCAGGGTGCTGCAGCGCCAGGGGCAAGTACCGGTGATGCCATGGCCGCGATGGAAACCATCGCTTCCCGTCTGCCACCAGGCTTCGGTATCGAGTGGACCGGCCTGTCTTATCAGGAACGCCAGTCCGGCTCGCAGGCACCTATCCTGTACGCTATTTCGCTGCTGGTTGTGTTCCTCTGTCTGGCTGCTCTGTATGAAAGCTGGTCAGTACCGTTCGCGGTTATTCTGGTGGTGCCACTGGGTATCATGGGCGCATTGGTTGCAGCAACGGGCCGTGGGCTGAGTAACGACGTGTACTTCCAGGTTGGTCTGCTGACCACCATCGGTCTGTCGGCGAAGAACGCGATTCTGATCGTTGAATTTGCCATGGCCCTGGTTCAGCAGGGTAAAGGACTGGTTGAGGCGACTCTGGAAGCTGCGCGTATGCGTCTGCGTCCGATCATCATGACCTCGCTGGCCTTTATTCTGGGTGTAACACCTCTTGCCCTGAGTACAGGTGCAGGTGCCATGAGCCGTCAGGCCATTGGTACCGGGGTAATCGGTGGTATGTTGGCAGCAACGTTCCTGGCGATTTTCTTCGTGCCGCTGTTCTACATACTGGTGATGAAACTCACCTGGATGATCCGGGGAAAACCCGCCAACCAGTCTGAGTAAATGACCTGAAAAACCCGGCAATTGCCGGGTTTTTTCTTAATGGGTCATTTTTTCCTGCTAATGCTTGCATTACTGCCCCGCTCCACACTAACCTTGCGCGACTATTATCCAAAACAACAATAAATGGTAATAAGTCTATGAAGCGCTTCTCCGTGCTGATCCTTCTGATCGCAATGCCCTTTTTTGCCCATGCCGTGACCATCAAAGGCATCGACATCCCTGAAATCATTCCTGCCAACAAAGACAACCCGGAAATGAACATGCGTGGCGCCGCCATCCGTAAAGTTTATGGGTTTGTTGAAAGATATGTTGGCGTGCTTTATGTCGCTGATTCAGGTCTCGACGATGAACAGATTGTCGACGCCGATATCGCCCGGCGCATGACGTTCTATGTCACCTCATCACGCGTAAGTGCCCGACGTTTTACCAACGCCATCCACGACGGGTTATCCATCAATATCAGCAAACAGGAAATGGCCGAGCTGGATGACAGCCTGCAACAGCTGACGAATCTGTTTGATCATAAATTTGTGGAAGGCACCGTGGGCTATATTGAATGGGTTCCGGAGATGCAGGAAACCCGCATTGCCATCGACGGCCAGGTGCGCGGCGCTGTGAAAGGTAAAAAACTGAACGATGCCCTGCTTAAAATCTGGATTGGCGATCACCCGGTGAGTGAGCGTTTTAAACAGCAGGTATTGGGTCACGAAGACTGAATACAGGCTTACACACTGCCAGTCACCAGTGCCGGTCTTCGTATTGAGAGCGTTAACGTTCTGAGCGCATTAAATTATTCAGAGCTTCAAATTGCTTAGAGCATTAGTGGAGCTGCCGCAATTAAACCGCGCAGCTCTCTACAATAGCTGCCTTCAATAACAGTAGCGCTTAATAACAGTAGCGCTTAATGCGATCTTTATAACGATCACGCTGTTGGCGCTGCTTCATCAGTTCCTGCAATGACCCAGCACGCTTTTCGATCAGATTGTAACGACGATAATTATCACGTGCTTCACGGCACTGACGCTGTTTTTTATCCGCAGCGGCCTGCTGCTTTTCTTTCTGCAGACGACGCTCACGGCGTTCCGCCTTGCTTTGCTGCTCGACAGCACGATAATCAGTGCCATTACCCTGATAATTTTTATGCTGAGCCTCAAAGGTGTTATCTGGGGTCAGGCTGTTTTCATCAATCTGATCAACAGTCCCGACAGAATCATTAACCACCGGAGGTTTATCGCCAAAGTGCACCTGTCCTTTCTCATCCGTCCAGCGGTAAACTTCCGCCTGACTTACGCCGGTAAACACTAACAACAGCAGAATTCCTTTCCGCATCCCTGTTCTCCTTTGAAAAATTCACCGCTGTTTTCGTTAATAAATCCGATGGCGCAAAATCTGATAAAAACGGCTGTACGCTTATAAAAGCTGCAGGGTTTTGACCATCAACTGCACGGACTGACGACCACGGTACTCATTCACATCCAGCTGAAAAACCGCTTCCACCTGATCCGCCTGATGATTGGGCCAGCTTTTTACATCGATATTGAACCAGATGGCGTCCAGCACCATATTGCTGCCGTCCGGCTGCAACACCAGCTTCAGATGACGCTCGCCAACAATGCGCTGCTGCACAATACGAAAAACCCCGCTGAATACAGGTTCCGGGAACTGCTGACCCCACGGGCCACTCCACTTCAGCTGCTGCGCCAGCTCCAGCGAATAATCCGCAGTATCCAGTGAGCCATCGGTTTCAATCTGCTCCTGCAGACTGGCTTCATCGAGATGCCGGCGGCAGACCCGATCAAACTGACGGGCAAATTCAGCGAAACCAGAAGCCTCAATGGTCATGCCGGCAGCCATCGCATGACCGCCGAATTTTTTAATTAAACCCGGTACTGCTTTGTCCACCTCATCGAGGGCATCACGCATGTGCAGCCCGGGAATAGAGCGTGCAGAACCTTTTAATAACCCATCATCGCCAGCCGCCATAGCAATCACCGGACGGTGGACTTTTTCTTTGATACGCGACGCCAGAATACCAATCACGCCCTGATGCCAATCCGCCTGATACAGACACACGCCCACCGGCAAAGCCTGTTGTTCGTCGAACTGACTGAGAAATTTCAGCGCTTCTTCCTGCATTCCCTGCTCGATGGTGCGCCGGTCACGATTCATCTCATCCAGGGTACGGGCAAGATTCAGCGCCCGTACCGGATCATCGGTCAACAGACATTCAATGCCCAGCGACATATCGTCCAATCGTCCGGCGGCATTCAGGCGCGGCCCTACCGCAAAACCAAAATCTGCGGACACAATCCTTGAAGCTTCGCGCCCGGCAACCTGCAATAAAGCGAATATGCCAGCACAGGCAGCACCGGCACGGATACGGCGTAGCCCCTGCTCCACCAGAATGCGGTTGTTATGATCCAGCGGCACAACATCGGCGACCGTTGCCAGCGCCACCAGATCCAGCAGACGCCCCATATTCGGTGCTGGCTCTGCCAGCAAACCACGCTCTTTCATAGTTGCGCGCAGCGCCAGCATCAGATAAAAAACCACGGTACAGCCACAGGCCGCCTTGGAAGGAAAAGGACAACCGGGCTGATTGGGATTCACGATCGCGGCAGCATCCGGCAATGTATCGCCGGGCAGATGGTGATCTGTAACCAGCACCGGAATTCCGGCCGCCGCCGCTGCTTTAACACCCTCAACAGAAGCGATGCCGTTATCCACGGTCATAATCAGATCGGGCTTCATGGTAATCGCGACTTCGACCAGTTCCGGCGACAGGCCGTAGCCAAAATCAAAGCGATTAGGTACCAGGTACTGAACATCTGCAGCTCCCAGCATGCTCAGCGCACGAATCGCCAATGCGGTACTGGTCGCGCCATCAACGTCAAAATCACCCACCACCAGCAGGCGCCTGCCTTCAGTGACAACCGGAATCAGTAACTCCACAGCGTCAGCTATGCCTTTCATCTGCTGATAAGGAATCAATGCGCCCAAACCCAGTTCCAGATCGCCTGCTGAGGTAACGCCCCGGGCGGCATAAATACGCTGCAACAAAGGTGGCAGGCCGGGTAAATTCCATTCAGATGGCAGCGAGCGACGGGTAATGGCAGGCATAGTTTTCCTGTGCGGGCGATAAAAACGATATGCTACCACGGCGGGCGTTACTCCTCAGGCCGAATACGCAGAAAACGGGCAAAGCGTGGCAAGCCTCCGCTGGTCAGGCCGTTATAGGCAAAGGTAATACGGCTGCCCAGTAAGGGTGGAGCTGTGCGTTCAGCATCGGACAGACCACTGCCAATACGGAACTCCCGTCCATCATCCATGCGCACGAGCAAAGCTCCGGTTAACCCCAGATATTTGCCCTCGCCCGGCACGTAACCGATTACAGTTGCCTCATCGTCTTCAGCGATTTTTACCTTTAACAGATCATCGCTCCGCCCCGCCTGATACAAAGAATCTGCGCGTTTCAGCATCAGGCCTTCGCCACCGGCTTCTGTAACCTGCTGCAGCCGAATCTGAAGTTGCTCTTCGCTTTCTGCCGGCGTTTGTTCCGCCAGCATCAGAACGCTGTGGTCACGCTTTTCCAGCAAAGATTTCATCTGTTGAAAGCGTTTATAAAACGGTGCATCACTGGCCGGCAGATCAAACACCACGTAACGAATGTTGCGCCAATCGCTGTCATCTGGCTGTGAGCGGCGAATAACCCCGGACAGCCAGCTGAACTGAGAGCGGCCCGACCACAATTCACCATCCAATTTCTGATCCGGCATCTCTGCTGTGAACCATTCCGGTGTGTTAACAACACGTCCTGACCGGGTCAAAAATTCATGCCCATTCCAATAAGCGCGTACACCATCGAATTTTTCACTGATCAGGTAACCGTTAACCGCCATTCCCTTGCGATAAGACCGGGCAAGCATTAATGCCGGCGGGCTGTATTTTGTACTGCTGGCGATTGCAACGATATCCGCAACAGACTGAGCACAAACAGAATATGAAGCGGTTAATAAAATAACGGCAAGAAAAAACGCGGAAACTAAATCCATAAGATTTCCTCCATGAAATCTGCTTTTGGGCAATAAAGCGCGGGGCAGGAATATTGGCAACCCCGTCGATTTAATTTCAGACTTTAAGACGATGAGACTTGACTAAATGCGGCCTGAACGGAATCCTAAGAGCAGTTCAGCCAGATATTTTCTTAATTTTTATACGGTTTTTCAGGGATTTTATGCAGGGCTATTCACGTTACTATCTGTTGGGACTCGGCAGTAATATTTCACCTGAGATTCACATCCCATCCGCACGGGAAGAATTGTCGACGCTTGGCCGGGTATTACGCGTATCGCCAGCGATTGAAACAACCACAGTCGGTGACACTTTTACCGGAACATTCACCAACCAGCTGGTTGTTCTGGCCAGCGACTTTAACGAAAACGAATTAAAAGAAAATCTGCTGGCGATCGAATCCCGCCATGGCCGGGAAGCGAAAACCCCGGCACGAAAAGTCAAAGACCGCACCATAGATATTGATATTCTCAGCGCCGGCGCCACCAGCAGTGACTGCCTGAGCGCCAGTCTGGAAGAAAGCTACTATCAGGAAGTGCAACAGTACTGGCGTCAGGAAGAAAACGTCTGATCGTAACGGTTGGCAACAAAACGCCCACCGTCGACTCGCATCACCGTACCACTGACCGCAGGCGCGGACAGCAGGTAATCACAGGCCTGTGTAATTGCTTCATAACCCAACTCCCTGCCGATCAATGACTGCGACAACACCATCTCCCGGTAGGCCTCATCATGCTCAGGCAGAAACTGAATTGGCCCAGGCTGAATCACGTTAACCCGCACCTTTCCCGCCAGCCGCTGCGCCATGCTTAATGACCAGTTCTGCAAACCGGCCTTGGACGCACAATAGGCGGAGAAGCGCTGATTAGGAATATCAGCATAGATGTCGCTGATGCTGATCATGGCGGCATTCTCTGCCCATTGTCCGGCAACCGCTTGCGTAATCTGCGCTGGTGCCGCGACATGCACGCGCCAGTGCTGATCAAAATGCGCTACCAGGTCTTCTGCCGCCCTGTCTGGCACAAAACAGGAAGCGTTATGAATAAGCGCATCCAGCGGACCGATATCCGCCAGCGCTGCGCACAAACCGCCAACCGATGCCGGGTCCGCCAAATCGGCCTGAATAACCGTCAGCGCGTCGTGCTCAGCCAGCTCACAGGCAGTGTTGTAATGGGCAACCACTTTCCAGCCCTGAGCAAGATAGTGCTCAGCCAGTAACTTCCCCAGACGACGACCCGCACCAGTAATCAGAATTTGCTTTGCCATAAATACTCCGTTTGCTGCCGACAACCCTATCTGGCATGACAGCTTTTGTCATCTCCGTGTTAAAAACCGGGAGTAATTGAAAGATAACGGTATAAATACCTGAACAACAGAACGAGACCTCAATGACAGCTGAAAAGAAAGTACATATAGAGAAGGGACAGGTTTTAAAGGTACCGGCGATGAATGATCAGGAATGTTAAAAAGACAGGGGGAAAGGAAAAGACAGCACGATCCTGCGCAGGAACCCGGATTTCAGGCACAAAAAAGCCGACTCAATGGCCGGCTTTCTCGATAATTGATGATGTTCTTACATGTGTTGGTTGCGGGAGCCGGATGGTTATGAGCCCGACGAGCTACCAGGCTGCTCCATCCCGCGACATCATCTTGCTACTCTGACTTAAACCTTCACTACATTTTAAATGGTTGCGGGAGCCGGATGGTTATGAGAATTACGACCAGAGATCATCGCATGCATTCTTAAAGTGCGCAAAACTAGCTAAATAGCCGCTTTAAGCCACTTTCCAGCCCTGCCGTTTTCAGGTACAACTACATCCCAGAACGTCATTTATCGATTTTGGTGGCACACGGAACTCGCGATTCAGGCCACCATCCAGGACCCTAGGGGTACGGAATTGGGCACAGAATCTCTCGCCAGCAGCAGCTCAGAAAGACCATCAACCCGCCCCTACGCTGGGCATATCAGAGAGCATCTGATCCCCTATTTCGAATGGGCCGATCGCCACAATCTGCTGACAGAGGCTCTGCTCGTCCATCAGCTGTTGGGACTGAACAGTACGAAAAGTGCCTCCACTAACATGACGACTCTGGCTGATGAGTTCAATGATCCGGAGTCGCGTTTGATACTGAATAACTGGCTCAACGAACCAGTGGTGGATTCATTGGTGCGATTCGCTACTGCAGTCAGCAGGGACACTGCAATCCAAAAGCGATTTCCTGCGGTAGGCCATATGGGTTCAACGAAGCGCAATCGTGATGAATTCAAATATCCCACCCAACACACGCTGCTATTGCTGATCAATCCGTTACATCACTCCACAGATCCGGACATCACGAGTCTTCGCCGTCAATTCAGGCTATGGCTGACCATTCAGGACGCTATTCGTCTGGTGGATCATGGTTATCACGGCGATCAAAAACTGGTACCACTAATTCGCTCATACGTTCTCGGTAGTGAAGACGGAGAAAAATGGGCAATTATTGACTCGCTGCTAGCGCGCACACGGATCGAGCAGAAGCGTTACGAGCTGTCATTCTGTGGGTTCAGTTTTGCTCTGCAGGCTGCCGCCAAATTCCAGCAAGCCAATAGAATCCAGCCGTCCGGTAAAGCTGAGGCCGATTTCCTCCATCGGGTGTTGGCGGTGGCTGCCGGCGAACTGCATCCTCCGGAAGCAAAACCCGGCTCAATCTCTACAACGCCTCCCAGCATTCTGGCCAGGTTGCGCCAGCAACCCATCCTGCAATGGCTGACGACTCCCAGTAATGACGACACCCCGGTAGAGATTCCACTGGCAGAACCGCCATCAGCCGATACGGATAGCCCCGACGACGAATCCGATCTGTTATTGCTGGTTCCGGTCGAACCTCGCGAGAGCCATGCCCGTAAAACGTTATCGGCGAACAGTGTATTTTTGCAGACGGCAGCTGCGGCTAATTTCCTGCCATGGGAATGGGAAACACCTCTGCCAACTGAACGCGACGAGCTGCAGCAATGGATCAACACAACACTGAGCTCAACGCAGACGGTCGATGCACTGGGGGCCGCCATCTGCTGGCTGGCGTGCCATACCGGTCGCTCATTACGACTGACACTGGGATTTTACATTCAGGATGAGCCGACTGATGACTGGGCCATCAGTCCCGATGGTCGGCGGTTACATAAAAAGGTCACTCGCCGTCAGAACGCTTGGCGTCCGAACGATGCTCAACGGGAGCTGGTTACCCCGTTTATGGATATGCTGGAGTTTGAGCTACCACCACCTGTGACTGAGGCACTGGTACGCGCAGGCCTGGCAGTTCGAGCACAGTACCATTCCCTGCAGGATGCCTGGGTCGCATTAGCGGACGAGCAAGCTGTGGATTCGTGGTTTAATCAAGCTCTTCCCCAGCCACTGCAACGTCTGACGGGCGGTAAATTGCTGGGTTTCAATGCGCTGACTGTTTTTGAGCGCACCGGAGACCACTATCTGGCCCGGATAATGAGCGCTCACCCTCGCTCAGGATTACCGGGAGGCTGTGGCTACTCCGCCTGGGACATTAAAGCCATTGAACGCGGTACCGATTTAACGCCAGCCGATGCTCTGAAAGAACAGCCCGATGATACCCATGTACTGGGCAGCTTACTGGCTGCTCAGGAGCCGTTATTGGCCGACATGATTGAACGGGCAAACCGGATGTTGCGCCAGCCTGCCGACTCACTGGCACAGGCACACAACCGCATCGCGATCTATGTGGTCACTGCGCTGTATGCTGCGACCGGCAGCCGTTATCTGAGCGATCCGTTCGAACAACCGGGCTGTCTGGATCCGGTGCGGGGTCTTGTATTTATTAACGATAAATCCGATGACGCCAGCCACGATGGCCGGATAGTACCGCTGCCCACTGGTATCTCTGCATTAGTTAAACAGTATCTGGCACATCTGCAACAACTGGCCGCAGGACTGGCGAATGTTCGTCCACGTCTGGCCAGCGCCATCCGGGGAATGCTGTCCGGCGAGGCGGCGGAACTGCCGCTGTTTTTTACGCTCAGCGAGGAGCTGTGCTGGAATAGTATGAATGCAAACGAGGTGCCGGGGGCTGATCTGTTTGCCTGGCCGCTACCCAACAACCTGTTCCGCCACCGCTATGCACAACAGCTGCAAAAGTTACTGGTACATCCGGAGGTAATTGACGGCTGGATGGGACATTCGGAGCGGCATGCACACACCTGGGGTGACCGTTCACCCCGCTGCTGGATAGATGATGCTGAACAGTACCGCGATGCCATTGAGCGGGCATTTAATGCGCTGCCGTTTTTAACCGAACTGCCAACCACGGCGATACCCGATTATTCAGCGGTGTCAGACGCTATATCCGGTGATACTCCTGAGCTCTGGACGCGTCGGCTATTTGGTGCAGAACAGCGTAAGCGACAACGCCGCATCACACTGAACAAAGCGATTAAAACAGCGCGCGCTGAAATCGATGCAGTGGCCAAACAAAGGCCTCTGTCAGAGTTGAGCGCCGATGAGATTCAGCGACTGATCGGACAAATGCTGTCGGGCAAACAGCAGATCGGCCACCATTTTGCGGCGGTGCGGTTAAATGTGCTGCGTAAGCTGCTGGTGCAAGATGGCGGTGATCATCAGTTCGTATTAAAACGCTACCCGGTACCGGTATTGCGGGAACCTAATCCCCTGAAGCCCAGTGTCATAAAAAGCCTCGGATTATTGCCGCGACTGCAGGAATGGGCGCAGAGCATCACCAACATCAGCACAAAAACAGGCCGAAGCGATGCCGCCGTACTGGGTGGATTATTGCTGGCGATCCAGAAACGCATCGGCTATGAGCGTCTTTTGAACGATGTGATGCAGGGTTTGAATTTCCGAATCGTTCAGCACCAGCGGCGCAATTATCTGGAATATTCTGAAGAGCTGGAACAGGACAATCTGCACGCGCCCGTGCAACGTCATGAGGTGAGCTATCGGGTGGCTAGCTTGCTGGCGTGGGGCCAGGCTGGCAAAAGCCAGCCGGATCCAGCTGTGGGGGCTCAGCATTCTGCCGTGCTCGAATTAAAATCCGTGCTGGAATTGCCGGCTGACACCGAGATAACAACCGTCGTCAACGCTGTGGCAACCGTCGTTAATCAGGTCAATCTGATCGCTCTGCCGGGCATGGTGGCTGCAGTGTTGAGCGGGCGAATTTTAAGCTGCGCGTTACCCATGCAGGATCAGATCCGACTGGAAGGCAAAAAGCCGGTGGCCATCCGTGCTGAGGCTAATGACGGTGAGGACAGCGGTACCACGGATCCGGAATTATTCGTTTTGAGCGGGCGCTATGCGACAGCCGATAGCGACGCGCTGAAAGAGCACGCCAAACAATTCAAACGAGCCATTCAGGACTGCATCAGTCGCTATACGACATCTGACGCGCGCCGCATAGCCGATGAGATTCAGGGGGTTATAAAATCGTTCGAGGGCAAGGTCAGTTCTTCCATGCTGCTTTTGGGCCATTGGCTATGCATTGTCATTCGGCGAGGAAAAGGGCGCGGTAAGCGATTCCAGCCCCTGGCAAAGTCCAGCGTTTCCACGTATTTCGGCACTCTGAATATGCCGTTTCTGGAATTGGCATTTGATGTCGACTTGTTATCACTGGATGAGGACGAGATCACCGATCTGTACCGCAGCATGCTGGAGTTCAAACGCATCCGGGATAATCAGATCGGTTATCTGGGCGACCGACTGTACAGTTTTCATCGGGTCGCCCGTAAGGCCGGGGTAACGGATCCCGATTGGGCTGAATTATCACTGGGCGATGAACAGCGACGGGTTCGGCCAGGATTAATAACCGAAACCGATTATCTGCACAGCCTGACGCTGATTAAACAGCAATACCCAAATGATGATCAGTGGTTGCTGCTGAGTTTTGTGCTGATGGCCTGCTACCGTTTTGGGCTGCGCAAAAATGAAGCCCGCTTTTTATTGCGTAAAGACTGGTGCCAGAACGAAACACAACACTGGATTCTGGTGCGCAACAATCGTTACCGCCGGTTAAAAAATGACGGCAGCCGCCGGGCAATACCGCTGTTGTTTGAACTTACCCCGCCAGAAATTGAAATATTGGATCGGGTGATGACGCGCTATGACGCCATCGCAGGACAGGATCGTAACCAGCCCATTTTGTGTGATCTGGTAAGGGGAAAAATCCAGCCAAGCCCTTTAATGGAGCTGATTTCTCCAGCCCTGATCCGGGTGATCAGAGAAGCAACCGGCAATCCCACCCTGGTGTTGCACCATGCCCGGCATGCGTTTCATAACCGCATGGCGAGTGTAATGCTGGGGATTGGCACACCGGCGGCAGATAAACTGCTGGAGGGGTTGGATGTGGAAGGGATACAGCGATGCGTGTTGGGAAATCAGCATGATCTGTCCCGCCGTTCTTCTATGGCGCTGGCACGGCTGATGGGGCATCAGCACGTCACAACCGGCATGGTGAGCTACAACCACTTGTTGCTGGATTGGGCTGATCGATTGGTTCCGGCTGTATCAACCCGGACACGAGACATACCCGGCGCATGGCAGACCGACCTGTATGAAAAATACCAGCCACCGGTTCTGAAAACGCCGCATAGCCTGAGCTTTGAGCCGCTGACGCTGCTGAACCAGTTAAAAATGCTGCGTCTGGTATCGGTTGGACGAACGTTCACACAAGCCGGTGTGGCATTGGGGTTAAATCCAGAGATGGTCACCGCAACGGAGACGGTTTTTTTTAATTCCAACCGTAAAATGTGGTTTAACAAACGCGGGGAAGATGCACGCATTACCGGTGAGGACCACCCCCATGCGTTGCTGCATTACATCAACCACGATGCCTGGACTCGAATGCTGGATAAAGCGGCTGCCGTGTCCGCTGACGTTTTGTTAGAGATAGAGTGCGCCCCCAGCCTGGATGCGCTGCCATCACTGGTCGGCCGCCAACGGCAACTGTTGATGGCCTCGCCAGAGCACTATCCGCTGGTGAAAGCCGTGCTAAGGATGTTTGAAGTGGATTCGCAGCACTACAGCGTGGCGGCCGCCAACGACAATGAAAAAATAACCCGGCAACTGACCGAGCAAGGCTTCACGGTCAAACCCATCGATAAAGCTTCATCCGCCAACACCCGATTAATACCGGATCCGTTCGAGATTATTGAAGACGGAGAATGCATCGGTACCCGCAGCCAGTATGGGGTACTGATGATCCACCGGAATGATCAGGACTGTCTGCGCAACAGCAATGAGCTGGCGGTGGCGTTTTTGAGTGTGGGGGTTTGCATCGAATATAGGAAATAAGATATTTCATATCTGAATGAGACGTAGACTGGCAGCATAAGATCAGAGATTTAGTGCTTTATCAAACCGTCCATGAAAACGGGGTAGAACCCATCCATTCGGAGACAAGATCATGTCATTACTACGCGTAGCTGGCTCACTCATGGGCCTGTTTTTTCTGGTATTCCTAACTGGCTGTGACACTTCAGATCCGACGCGTGCGCCTTCCTCCCCAGATAGAGGGGGTCTGGAGATTACCGCCAGCACGGAAACTACATTTCTGACGGTCTATAAAAGCCCAACCTGTGGGTGTTGCAAGGAGTGGATCAGTCACATAGAAAGAGCGGGCTTTACCACTGAAACACGTCATCCGGCGAATCTTGAACGCTTTAAGGATCAGCACGGCATCGCGACCAATTTGCGTTCCTGCCACACGGCCGTCTCCCCAGGGGGCTACGTGTTTGAAGGCCATATTCCGGCCCGCTACATCCAACAGTTTCTGGATAATCCTCCTGCCGATGCAATTGGCCTGAGCGTGCCCGGCATGCCGGTGGGCAGCCCCGGGATGGAAGTGGGCGATAAGTTCATACCGTATCAGGTGTTGTTATTGAAGCAAGATGGCAGCACCGAGGTATTCGCTCGTGTGGAACAGCAGACACACCAATATCAAGAAGGAACACTATGAAAGGAGTTAATGCCATTCTCCATCAAGCACGTCGACTGCACGCATCAACATGGCTTAAACATTACAACATCGTCATTTTGGGGTCATGTGTGTGACAGACATAAGCGACTAACCTCGGAGGTACCAAATGGGTAAAACTTTTTAGCCATGCACTTCCCCCTATCAGCGACAACTCAAAAAGGAGTCCGCTATGAAAATCCGTTTTTTACGCGTCCTGGTGCTTGGAACAGCCATCCTGTGGCTTGCAGGCTGCGCCAATAGCCCCTTCTATCACGGCCAAATCATGAGAGGCCAGGTAGTTCAGTCTACGGCGTCCGATGTGGTGGTATGTGTAGGTAAACGCGACGGTGCCGAACCTGGGCAGCTGTTGAGTGCGTACCGGATAGTATTTGCAGAAGGTGTTGTTGAAGAAGGGGCGTCGAACGTTCGCCGAGTGCCGGTAGGCAAGGTGAAAATTGTAAATATCATTGATGATCACTTCGCAAAAGCGCGTGTTATTGAAGGTGACATTGCAAAAAATGACATCGTAGAGCTTCAAAAATAGCGGACGAGATATAATGCATATCGCCCGGTTGTTAGTGGCATCCGCAGAGGCGCGAGTCCCTCTTATTCTGTAACTGAGCCAGCGGCCTGCAAATCAAAATCGCATTTTACTGGCGAAAAGCTTGTATCAAATCAACTTGGCCCTGGCTCGAATTGATTAATCTGTGGCGGATCATTTACAGCTATCAATTAGGTTGGTTTACAACGCAATTTTGGAGACATCAATGAATAAGATCATTACAGCGTTAGCTTTAACAACTATTTTCGCCATGCCGGCCTTTTCCTAAAGCGGACATACCCCCAGTAAGCCCGATACGCAGGCAGGTGGCATGACGACGCAGCCCACTCAAATGCCCGACCTGCAGTCCCAAATGGAAAAAATGAAAGGTCTAATGGAGCGCATCCGATCAGAACAGAATCCTGAAGTCCGCGAAAAGCTTATGCAGGAGCACATGACAGCCATGGAGCACGGCATGCAGATGATGAGTGAGAATATGAAAAATGATTCTCAAAAAGACACAGTGAACGCGGAAAAACGTATGGACATGATGAGTGATCGCTTGGACATGATGCATAAAATGATGGAACAAATGATGGGTCAGATGAAAGGTGGTATGGGTATGTCTGGTGGCCATATGTAAGCCTCCTTGCTCACTTCGCTGACATTTGCGCGAAGGCAACAAGCGCAAAAGTAAAGCAGGTACATAACTGTCATTGCACTCAATAGAAACAGGTTTTTTACATGCCGGGTTATCCAGCGTAATTTTTCATCAAAACGGAGATAAACATATGAAATTTTCTAAATTGTTTTTCAATCTGATTGTGGCAACAGCTCTGGTAATTTCTTTCCAGACTCAGGCTCAGGCGCAAACTCAACCTGCCGAAGAACCTATCATGGAACTGCTGAACAGCATGGCTGACAAGCCAGAAGATCATAAGGCGATTGCCGACTATTACCGAAAAAAGGCCGGTGAGGCGCGAGAAGAGGTCAGTCTGCATGAGAAAATGAAAGACAAATATCGCCATAGTCACGCTCAAATGAAGGGTATGGATGCCGGAAAATCCACACAAAAACATTGTGAACGTGTCATCAAGCTTCAGCAATCTGTAGCCGAAGAGTACGATGCCTTGGCTGAGTTGCATGAAAAATCCGCCAAGCAGTAAGTAATTGCTTAAGAAAAAATGCTGAGCCTGTAAATAAATCTGTGTAACTGCCCACCCCATTACAGGTGACCGTTCAGGCGGTCACCAAATTCGATAATAAAGCGATTCAATGCCGGCCTCCAATCACGGATCGGCATGGTCCATTTCTTCGAAGCCTGCTGGATCGCCAGAAAAGCCACCTTCAGTGCCGAGTCATCGCCAGGGAATAACTTTCTGCGCTTGGTCGCTTTACGAATGACACTGTTCAGCGACTCGATGGCATTAGTGGTGTAGATCACCTTGCGAATCGCCGGAGGGTATTCGAACAGCGTAATCAGATTGTCCCAGTGGCTGTTCCAGGATCGAGAGATCTGCGGGTATTGGCTGTCCCAGCGTTCGCCAAAGGCATCCAGCGCCTGCCGGGCTTCACGTTCGGTGGCAGACTGGTAGATCTGCTTCAGATCGGCCGTTACGGCCTTGTAGTCCTTCCAGGACACGTAGCGCAGCGAGTTGCGAACCATGTGCACGATACACAGTTGTATCTTGGTCTGCGGATACTCTGCAGCAATCGCATCCGGGAACCCTTTCAGGCCGTCCACACAGGCGGTAAGGATGTCCTCCAGACCAGGGTTTTTCAGTTCCGTCAGTACCGATAGCCAGAACTTCGCGCCTTCCGTTTCAGCCAGCCAAAGGCCAAGAAGCTCCTTCTGGCCTTCCATGTTGATAGCCAGAGCCAGGTACAGGGATTTGTTGATGACGCGTTTATCCTGTCGAATTTTCAGAACAATGCAGTCCAGATAGACGATAGGATAGATCGGATCCAGCGGGCGGTTCTGCCACTCGTGAATCTGCTCGATAACTCGCTCTGTCACCTTAGAGACGAGCGTGGCCGATATATCCGCGTCATACATTTCCTTGAAGGCATCCACGATATCCCGGGTGCTCAGGCCCTTGGCGTAAAGCGCCAGGATCTGGTCATCCATCTGGGTCAGGCGGGACTGGCCTTTGCGGACGAACTGAGGCTCGAAGGAACCGTCCCGGTCACGAGGGGCCTCTATCGGTACTTC
>MDSZ01127174.1_pt1 | contig 38777 bp, 41 predicted proteins | sample 811201 | NCBI WGS metagenome assembly MDSZ01 (sample SAMN05326647, study PRJNA326480) | marine metagenome | isolation source: seawater | place: Indian Ocean: North | collected 2010
GTGGAAGTGCGGTAACGCATGTAGCTGACCAGTACTAATAGCTCAATTGGCTTAATTTATGCACTGAAAAAAATTTTATATTTGATATTTTAATCAACTAAATAAATGAAATTCTTTAAAAAAATTGGAGTTATGCAAGGAAGACTTTGTAACGACAACATAAAGTCTTTAAGCGTTTACCCAAAGCTTCCAATTAAAGAATTTGATTTGGCAGCAAAACTTAAACTCAATCACATTGAGTTTATTACAAAAGAATCCCCATATCTTCACAAAGAAAATTTTATTTGGAACGATAAAAAAATTAACATAATAAATAAAATATATAAGTCTAAAGGTTTGAAAAGTATTTCTTTTATAGATAACAGGTCATCAAAGAAAAATATTACCAGCCTAATTTCTTACTATAAAAAACTAATTAACCAATTAAGTAAAGCAAAATTTAAAATATTTATAATACCTTTAATAAATAAAAGCGATTGTGATAAAATAAATTTAAATATTTTATCTAAAACTTTAGATAAAATTTCACAATATTGTAAAAAAAAAAAAATAATGTTTCTAATAGAAACTAATACTGACTTTGAAAATTTTATCAAACTTTCAAAACTAATGAGAAATAAAATTGGAATAGTCTATGACACAGGCAACAAATACTTATCTGATAATAAAAATTACACTAACGATTTAATCTTGTTTAATAAATACATAAAACATATTCATTTAAAAGATAGAAACTATAAGGGTGAAAACGTGATATTGGGAGAAGGTAAGGTAGACTTTCCTAAAATTTTTAAAAATTTGAAATTTATAAACTACAAGGGTAATTTTACTATTGAAAGCACAAGAAAAAAAAATGCTAAATTGACTTTAATCAAAAACTGCAATTATTTAAAATTATGTCTAAAAAAGATAAACCATTAATTCTTATAATTGGTTTTGGTTCAATTGGACAAAGGCATTATAGAAATATAAAGAAATTATTTAAAAATAAAGTTGAGTTTGTTATACTTAGAAAAAATTTCAAAACACCCATCTTAACAAAATATAACAAACCAAAAAAAATTCAAAAAATTAAAAATAAAAATCTAAAAATTATTAAAAAATTAGATAAAGAGGTATTAGAAAATAACAAAATTTATTCAGCTTTTATATGTAATCCAAGCTCTTTGCATATTGATTTTGCAATTAAACTTATAAAAAATAATATCAATACTTTTGTTGAGAAACCCTTATCAAATAACTTGAAAAAAGTTCAGCAATTAGAGGCACTTATAAAGAAATCTAAATCTGTTAATATGGTTGGATATCAAATGAGGTTTAATCCAATAATTAATTATTTGAAAAAACAAAAAAATTTTGAAAACAAAATTGGTCATATAAATTTTGTACAAATTGACCATGGAGAGAGTGTTAAAGAATTTCACTCATGGGAAAAATATGAAAATTCATATACCTCAAAAAAAAAATTAGGTGGTGGTGTTACACTCAGTCAAATTCATGAGTTAGAATATTTTAAATTTTTATTTAATGGATACAATATAACTAAAGCTAAAAGTATAATAGACAAAACGTCAAATTTTAAATTAGATGTAGATGACTCAAGTTCGCATTTATTTTTATTAAAAAGAAAAAATAAAAAAATTATTTGCAATTTGAATTTAAATTTTTATGAAACTCCAAAAAACAGAGTAATTAAATTTATTGGTAATAAAGGAAAATTAATTGCCGATCTTAATAAAAATATTATTAAGATATATTCTAATAAGAAAGTATACAAAAAAAAATTTTTATTTAAAAGAAATGATATTTTTATTAGTGAATTGAAATATTTTTTTTACTGTATAAAAAATAAAATAAAAAAACATAATTTAAATATTGAATACGGAATTGAAAATTTAAAATTTGCCATGAGTTTGTTTAGAAATTAAATATGGAAATCAATAACGAAATATGGGCAATTGTTCCAGCAAGAAGTGGCTCAAAAGCTATAAAAAATAAAAATATTAAAATTATCAAAGGAAAACCACTATTGGCTTATAGTATCATTGCTGCAAAAAAATCAAAAAAAATAAAAAAGATTGTATTATCCTCTGACTCTATTCATTATTTTAAGATAGCGAGTCAATATTCAAAAATATTGTTTCATAAAAGACCAAAAAAAATTTCAAACCATAAAAGTACTGATCTAGAATTTTTCCTAGATTTTATAAATAAATACAAAGGGAAACTTCCAAAATACTTTGTGCATCTTAGGCCTACAACGCCTTTTAGAAACTCAAAAATTTTAGATAAAGTTATTTTAAAGTTTTTAAAAAATGAAAAAAAATATTCATCGTTAAGATCAGTAAATGAAATTTCTAATAAAATATATAAAACTGTTTTAATTAAAGACAAAAAATTATTTTCACCTATTTATAATAGTTATAGTTTGGATGTTATAAACTCTTCAAGGCAAAGTTATCCAAAAACATATTTAGGAAATGGATATATTGATATTATTAAAACAAAAAACTTAATTAAAGGATTTTTGCATGGAAAAAAAGTGATGCCTTTTGTTTGCAAGTTTAAAGTTAATGATATTGACAATCTAAATGATTTAAAAGCGGCAAAAAAATAGACTTTTATTTCTTTCTTGCAAAGCCCAAAAGCATAAGTTCCTTTGAGAATCTAAAAAATTTAATTTTACATCTAATAGGTATAAATAATGAGAATATTTTTAAAAAAGGAGCAATATAAGGAAATTTCCAAACAGCTGGTAATTGATAAAATTTCTCAACTTTACAATTTTCAAAGCCGTAAAGTTGATAGGAATTTTTTAGAGATATCTTAGTAAATGGTTTTATATGAGTAAGATCATCAAAAAAATTAAGATATTGGCTTTCCCAGTCTGGAGTGTAAGTAATCAAAATTCCGTCCTTTTTTAGAACTCTTTTGCATTCAGCAAAAAAAAACTTATGATTATTGATATGTTCTATTAAAGATTTTGAATAAATTGTATCAAAAAAATTGTCTTCAAATGGTAATTTTTCCTCTGAAATGTCGTTCTTATGAAAAATTATATCATCATTTAAATTAATTTTAGCACTCTCAAGCTGATCTGTTGCATAACATTGAATTTTTTTTTTTGAAAATTCATTAATAAAATCTCCTCTGCCACAGCCAATCTCGAGAAGATTTTTATTAACTAAATCAAATCTTTTAACATTGTACTCTACAAACTTTTCTGGATAATCTGATACTGGTTTAATTTTATTATTATAAAATACGGCAAGATAGTCTTTCATATTATCGATCTGCCACCGTCAGCTATTACCACTGATCCATTTATATAAGATGAGGATTTACTACAAAGAAAAAGAACTAAATCATTATATTCATTCTTTTTTGCCATTCTTCCCATTGGAATTAATCTTTTTATATTTTTAACAAATGTTTTATTCTGGTTATTGTAAATTCCACCAGGCGCAATAGCGTTACACCTTATTTTTTTTTTTGCCCAGTAAGCCGCCGTATATTTTGTTAGTCCAATGATACCGTGTTTAATGATCGAATAGGTTACAGGTTTGATAAAATTAGATGGTTTATAAACTTCCTGGTTTGGAGCTATTATTCCTAAGTCGGAAGAAATATTCAATATTACCCCTCCCTTATTTTTCGACATATAATTACCAAATAGTTTTGTACACAAAAAACTGCCAGTCAATCCTACATTTAATTCAAAATTAAAATTCTCAATCGAATAATCTTCTAGATTTAATTTCATATTATTTTTTTTTTTTGGAGTATGATCATATGCTGCATTATTTATTAAAATATCAGCTTTTATTTTATCTTTTTTGAATTTTTCTAAAATTCTAGAAAGTTGTTTTTCTCTGGTTATGTCTACATTAAAATACTTTAGATTTTTTTTATTTTTAGAAGTTTTTAAATCAAAAATAAAAACATTCGATCCCTGATTTATAAAAGCTTTGGTTAACTGTTTTCCTAAAAAACCATTCCCCCCAGTGATAATTATATTTTTTTTTTTTAAATCTGGGAATTTTGAAGTCATTAATTTATGTTAATTTTATATTATTATGCTAAAAGTTAAAACTAATAAATGAAAAAACCATTCTTAATTGCCGAAATTGGAATAAATCATAATGGAGATATAAAAATTGCCAAACAATTAATTGATATATCTAAAAAAGCAGGTTTTGACTCTGTAAAGTTTCAAAAAAGAGATATTGATTTAGTATATTCAAAAGAGATTCTAAATTCTTCAAGACAAAGTCCTTGGGGAAATACTACTAGAGAACAAAAAAAAGGTCTAGAATTTGGAAAAGAAGAATTTGATATAATAAACGAATATTGCAAACAATTAGATATAAGTTGGTTTGCATCAGCTTGGGATTTAAATAGTTTGGATTTTTTGAGTAATTATGATCTTCATTATAATAAAATCGCTTCAGCTATGATTGTTGACACTAAATTTTTACAAGAAGTTGCAAAACTAAAAAAACACACTTTTGTTTCTACAGGTATGTCAACTAAAGAAGATATAACAAATGCTGTAGAAATATTTAGAGAAAGTGGTTGCTCATTTGAGTTAATGCATTGTGTATCAACTTACCCTATGAAGCCAGAACATGCCAATTTATCAACTATATCAGAATTAAAAAAAATTTTTAATTGTGATGTAGGTTATAGTGGCCATGAAAATGGTGTTGTTGTTTCAATTGCAGCCCTACAATTTGGTATAACATCTTTGGAAAGACATATAACTTTAGACAGAACGATGTATGGTTCAGATCAAGCAGCTTCACTGGAACCAAAAGGTATGATGCATTTAACAGAATCTATTGATAAATATTTATCCGCAATAGGAGTTTCATCGGTAGGTAAAATTTTAGACGAGGAAATACCGATAGCAAAAAAACTGAGAGCGCACATAAAAATTTAATGACCAAAGAATTTTTAAAATTTTATGATAAAAAAATCTCTAGCTCAATTAATTTAAAGAAAAAGTTAAAAGATAAAATCTTCAAAAATAAAATTAAAAAAAGCATAGAAATAATTGAAAAAACCATTGTAAATGGTGGAAAAATTTATTTGTGTGGAAATGGAGGATCCGCTGCAGATGCCCAACATTTAGCTGCTGAATTTTTAATTAGACTTAGACCAAAAGTAAATAGGAAACCAATAGCAGCAATTTCACTTGCTTTAGATACTTCTACAATTACAGCTTGCTCAAATGATTTTTCCTATAGGTATATTTTTTCTCGAAATCTAGAAGCTTTAGCTAGTGAAAAGGATATATTGTTAGCAATATCAACAAGTGGAAACTCTCAAAATATTCTTGAGGTTTTAAAAGTTGCTAAAAGAAAAAAAATATTTTCAATAACTTTACTAGGAAACAAAGGTGGTAAAGCAAAGGATTTAGCAGATTTAAACATAATTGTGCCAAGTAAAATTACCGCTCAAATTCAAGAGTGTCATATTTTTTTAGGACATTTAATTTTTGAGTCAGTAGAAGATAAATTAATATATAATAATTACTTGCATATTTAATCTTTGTTTTATCTTTATCAAAGTGTATATAATTCTATAAAACAGTAAATTACACAATGAATTTAGCCAAAATTGAGAGAAATGGTCATAATATTAAATTAAGATTATTTAAAAAATTAGCTGAAATAGAACAAGGACATCCCGGATCTATCCTCTCTGTTTTTGACATCGTTAATTACATTTATCTATCAAAACAAATTGATTTAAAAAAAAATAAAAGAAAAAGAAATAAATTGATTATAAGCAAAGGCCATGCAGCATCAGTAGTTTATCCATACCTGATTGAAAATAAACTAATATCAATGGCTGAATGGAATAATTGGGGGAAAAAAAAGAGTATTTTTAAAGTTTTTGGAAACACTTCAATAAATGGGATTGATGCAACAAGTGGATCCTTAGGACATGGTTGTGGAATTGCAGCAGGAATGGCGATTGCTAATAGGTATAAAAAAAACGATTTAAAAATTTTTACGATACTAAGCGAAGGAGAATTATATGAGGGTTCAATATGGGAGTCACTATTATTTTTATCTCATCAAAAACTTTACAATGTTAAACTTATATTAGATGTCAATAATCTTATAATTCTTGGGAGAACCAAAGATTGTTTAGAGTTATCAAAGATTGATAAAAAATTTCAGTCATTTGGATTTAAAACTAAAACTATAAATGGTCATAGTTACAAACAAATTCATAGTGGCTTTAAATTTTTAAACAAAAACGATAAAAAAATGAAAATTTTAATTACCAATACTGTTAAAGGTAAAGGGATATCTTACATGGAAAATAAACCGGAGTGGCATTATTGGCAAAAAATGACATCATCACAAAAATCAATAATGATTAAAGAATTAAATGCAAAAATTTCAAAGAGATAAATTTATAGAGATAGTATCTAAAAATTTAGAAAAAAATAAAAATATATTTTTTTTAAGTGCTGATTTTGGTGCACCAGCTTTAGATCAATTAAGAGAAAAATTTAAAAGTAATTTTATTCATCTTGGTATTAGCGAACAAAATATGGTTGATGTTTCTATTGGTTTGGCTTTAGAGGGAAAAACTGTGATTAATTATGCTATGGCACCATTTGTAAGTCTTAGATGTTTAGAACAATTAAAAACTGCAAGTTTAATGCATCTTCCTATAATTACTTTGGTGCCTGGCATTGGGCTTGGCTATGCAGATGCAGGACCTACACATTATGCAACAGAAGATGCGGCATGCCTAAATTCTATGATCGGTTCAAATGTTTATACTGCTTCTGATGGATTAATGTCTGAATATTTAGCCAGAAAAATATTAAAAAAACCAGAGTTTTGCTTTGTTAGATTTGAAAGGAATGCCTATGAAGATATTGTTTCAAAAATTAGCTCACAAGATATCAAAAAAGGATTTAGAGTTTTATCAAAGAAAATATCGCAAAACCAAAAAAAAAAAAAATGTATAGTTTCTAGAGGCTATATTTTGTCAAAAATATTTAAAATTTATCAAAAATTAAAAAAAACAAATGATATTGAAATTATTGATTTATTTAAATCTAAGCCAATTACTAATGAATTTAAACAATATATTAAAAAATTTAATTGTATTAAATTTGTAGATGAACAGATACCCACATCAAGTCTAGGATCTCAACTTGCATTAGAGATTAATCAACATAATCCAAAAACGAAAATAATGAATTATTGTTTGCCTGAGAAGCATGTATTTGAAAACGGTGGTAGAGATATACTTTTAAATTTGTCTGGTTTATCTGAAAAAAACTTAACTAAAATTATTAAAGATGATTGACGTCTTGTTTATTAATCCAGGTAATTCAAAAGGCATATATCAAGAATTATCTAATAAATATTCAGCAATTGAACCACCTACTTGGTCTTTATTATTAGCGGAATCTTGTAGATCAAAAAAATTTGAAGTTGATATTTTAGATTGCAATGCCTTACAGTATTCACATGATGAGTCATTGCAATATGTAATAAATAAAAATCCAAAATTAATTGTATTTGTTGTTTATGGACAAAATGTTAACGCGGGAACTACAAATATGAGTGGAGCGGTAAGCTTAGCAAACTTTTTAAAGAAGAATTTAACAGATACAACAATCTCTTTTGTTGGATCTCATGTACAAGCTTTACCAATAGAGACTTTAAAAAATGAAAAAAATATAGATTTTGTTTTTACAAATGAGGGAGTTTATGCTCTGCACAACCTTTTAAAAAAATCAGATTATTCAGAAAGTTCTTTGAGTAACACTAATGGTATTGCATTTAGAAATAACGATGGAAAGATTTTAATTAATCCTTCGGAAAAAATTGTTCCTCAGGATAAATTAGAGGAGGATCTTCCTGGTTATGCTTGGGATTTATTACCATATAAACATAAACCATTAGATCTATATAGGTCCCCAATGTGGCATGCTAATTATATTGAAGAAAAAAGATCACCATATGCAGCAATACAAACATCAATAGGATGTCAATTTAAATGCGAATTTTGCATGATTAATATGATTAACAGAAATGATGATGCTGAAATAGGAGTAGCTTCAAGTTATAGTGGAATGAGATACTGGAAACCAGAATTCATAATCAAAGAATTTGATAAATTAATCTCTCTAGGAGTAAGAACTATAAGAATTACAGATGAAATGTTTTTATTGAATCCAAAATATTACAAACCATTATGTGAAATGTTATCAACAAGAAATAAAAATGATGCTCTGCAGCTATGGGCCTACTCTAGAGTTGATACAGTGAAAAGACCAGAAATACTAAATCTTGTTCGTAAAGCAGGTATAAAATGGTTATGTTTAGGTATTGAGAGTGGTGATAAAAACATTAGACTTGAGATTTCAAAGGGAAAATTCGAGGATGTGGATGTAAGAAAAGTAGTGGAACAGATACATTCATCAGGAATAAACGTTATGGCAAATTATATATATGGATTACCGGGTGATACTGAGGAAACAATAAAAAAAACTTTTAAGTTAAGTTTAGAAATGTGCACTCTTGGATGGAACACTTATGCAGCTATGGCTTTACCTGGAAGTAGTTTGTATAAACAGGCTTTAGAAAATAACACTGAATTACCCAAAACTTACTCTGGTTATTCATTTCATTCCTATGATACTCTTCCTTTGCCAACTAAATATCTTAAAAACTATGAAGTATTAAAATTAAGAGACGAAGCATTTATAAATTACCATACAAATAAAAAATATCTAAAAAGTATTGAGAAAAATTTTGGCCGTGAAGCCATGGAAAATATTCAAGAAATGACAAAAATCAAATTGAAAAGAAAAATTATAGAACAATCCAGTGATAATTAGCAGAACACCTTTAAGAATTTCATTTTTTGGCGGCGGATCAGATTACAAAGAATGGTTATCACACTCAAGAGGTGAAGTTATTTCAACAACAATCGATAAATATGTCTATATTAGTATTAGAAATTTGCCAAAATTTTTTAATCATCATTTTAGAATATCTTACTCCAAAATAGAAGATATAAAAAAAATTCAACATATTAAGCATCATGCAATAAAAGGAATTTTAAAACATTACAATCAATCTAGTGGTTTAGAAATACACTACGACGGTGATTTGCCAGCAAAATCTGGAATGGGATCCAGTTCAGCTTTTGTTGTAGGTTTTCTCAAAGCATATTACAAACTTCATAAAAAAAAAAATATTTCAAATATTGATCTAGCAAAAAAATCAATTTTTATTGAACAATCAGTTTTGAGAGAAAATGTGGGCATTCAAGATCAAATTGCTTGCGCGTGTGGAGGATTTAAAAATATTCAATTTGAAAAAAAAAATATAAAAATTGTAGATTTGAGAATCAAAAAAAAAATTTTAAAAAATTTAAATTCAAACTTGTTTTTAATTTATTCTAAAATTCAAAGGAGAGCACATAAGATTGCATCATCTTTTACTAACAAAATTGTAGAACCTAATAAGAACATTGCTACTATACTAGATCAAGTTACTATTGCAAAATTACTTTTAAAAAAGGGGCAATTAGACGAATTTGGTGAATTATTAGGTGAGAACTGGGCAATAAAAAAAAAACTAAGTAATCAAATTTCAAATAGTTATATAGATAAACTGTACGAACAGGCAATTGCATCGGGGGCGACAGGTGGCAAAATTCTAGGAGCTGGAGGAGGCGGTTTTTTTTTATTTTATGTGCCTAAGAAAAACCATGGCAAATTCAAAAAAAAATTCTTAAAAAACAATTTGTCAATCAATTTTAATTTTGAGACAAACGGAAGTAAATTAATTTATGAAAATTAAATAATATAATTATGATATTTAATTTAATAAATTACAATTTTTAGTAGGAATCAGTTGCAAAAATAATATAAATTATTTTAATATTTAAAATAATATAATATGCCAAATAAATTTAATCATCTCCTTATGGAGAATAATATAACTCAATCTGACATATCAAAAGTGTTAAGCTTTTTAAAAAAAAAAAATCAAATATTGACGTCTGGAAAAAAAGTAAACGAATTTGAAAAAAGGTGGTCAAGATGGTTAGGGGTAAAATATAGTGTATTTGTAAATTCAGGATCTTCAGCTAACTTTTTATCTTTAGCGTGTTTAAAAGCACTTGGTTTTAAAGGTGAAATTATAGTTCCTACTTTAACATGGATTTCAGACATAGTAAGTGTAACTGAAAATGGATTTAAGCCTGTTTTTGTTGATATTAACTTAAAAAATTTATCAATGAATGAGGACCAGGTAATTTCAAAAATTTCCAAAAAAACTGTTGCAGTTTTTATTACTCACGCACAAGGCTTTAATGGTCTAACAAAAAAATTAATTAACTATTTAAAGAAAAAAAAAATTATTTTGATTGAAGACGTATGCGAGTCTCATGGAGCAAAATATAACTCAAAAAAACTTGGTAATTTTGGATTGATATCTAACTTTTCCTTTTATTACGCTCATCACTTATCAACGATAGAAGGAGGTATGGTCTGCACAAATAGTAAAAAAATATATCACATTGTCAGATCTATGCGAGCGCATGGCATGGCAAGGGAGATTGGATCCTTGAAAGAAGAAAATAAACTTATAAAAAAATATCCTAAGCTGTCTCCAAAATTTATTTTTTGTTATCCAGGTTTTAATTTTAGAAATAATGAAATTGGAGCTGTAATTGGTATAAATCAATTAAAAAGATTAAATAAAAATAATATAAAAAGAAATAAAAATTTTAAATTATTCTTAAATCTAATTGATGGTAAAAAATTTTATAAAGATTTTGAACTTACTGGAAGTTCTAACTATGCTTTCCCGTTGATTCTAAAAAATAAATCAATAAATAATCGTCTAATTTTAGAAAAAACTATGTATAATAATAATATTGAATTTAGAAGAGGTAATGCTGGGGGTGGTAATCAACTTAGGCAACCTTATTTATCCAAATACACAAAAAAAATTAATTTTAAAGATTTTAGAAATGTAGATCATGTTCATTTTTTTGGTTATTACATTGGAAATTATCCATCTCTTTCACATTTAAAAATAAAAAAAATTTGTAAAATTTTAAATTCAGTAGAGTTAAAATGATTGTTCCATATCAAAATTTAAAATTACTTCACAAACCAATAATGAGTAAACTTTTACGCTCATTCGCTAGAAATATAAACAATTCATCATTTATTCTTGGAAGCGATTTAAAAAAGTTTGAAAAAGAATTTGCAAATTACTGTGGATCAAAGTTTGCTATAGGTGTATCAAATGGAAGTGATGCACTCTTTCTAGCTTTAAAAGTATTAAATATAAAAAAAGGCTCAGAAATTATTTTGCCTGCTATGACATATATATCCGCAGCCTATAGTATTTTGCATAATAATTATAAAATTGTTTTATGTGATATTAATTATCAAACAGGATTGATGGATCTAAATTATTTAAAAAAATTAATTAATAAAAAAACAAAATGCATAATATCCACTGATTTAAATGGGAACGTAGTTGTTTTAAAAGATATCAAAAAACTTATAAAGAATAAAAAAATTTTTATCATTAATGACTCGTCACATTCACATGGTTCATTGGATTGTGATGGTAAAAAATCGGGAAATGAAGCTGATTTATCATGTTTTAGTCTCTACCCTGGTAAAAATTTAGGAGCATTAGGAGATGCCGGAATTATAACAACTAACAATTCAAATTTTTGTGAAAATTTAAAAAAATTAAGAAATTTTGGTTCAAAGAAGAAATTTTTTCACGATATACAAGGATACAATTTTAAACTAGATAATATTCAAGCATCATTTCTGAGTTTAAAATTAAAACTTTTGGATAAATGGAATAAAAAAAAAACCCTAACAGCTAAAATTTATAAGAACAAAATAAAAAACAGCAGAATCTCTTTAATAGAAAATACACAAGGCTCATCATATTACGCATTTGTTATTCATACAAAAAATAGAACAAAGCTGATAAAACATATGAAAAATTATAAAATTCAAACAAATATTTATTATCCTTTTTCTATCAATCAACATAAATCGTTAAGAAATTTTTTTTTGAAACAAAAATTTCCAAATGCAGAAAACTATGCCAAAACTTCTCTTGCAATACCAATATGTCCAAGTTTAACAAATAAACAAATAAATTATATAATAAAATGTTTAAACACGTTTAAGTAATTTGAAATGAAAAAATTATCAAAAATAGAAATTTATAAAGATAGCGCATTTATTGATAAAAGAGGAATATATTGGACTTCTTGGCAAAAAAAAAAATTTATTCAATCATTTAATCACGATAAGTTTTCATTATCAAAAAAAAATGTATTAAGAGGGTTACACGGAGATAAAAAATCATGGAAATTAATAAGTTGTGTTTATGGAAAAATTTTATTTGTTATTGTTAATAATATTCCTAATAATAATGAATATCGCAAACATATGAAGATCATACTTTCGCCAATAAATAGAAAAAAAATATTAATTCCACCTAATTTTTTGACTGGTCACTTAATTTTGTCTAAAGAGGCAGTTTTACATTACAAATTTGCATATAAAGGGCTTTACCCTGATGTAAAAGATCAAATTAGCATTAAATGGAATGATCCATCTATAAATATAATTTGGCCAATTAAAAAACCTATATTAAGTAGAAGAGATAAATGAAAAAAAAAATTCTTGTTACTGGAGGTGCCGGATATATTGGCTCAATGCTAACAACAAAATTATTACAGTTGGGCCATGATGTTTATGTTATAGACAGTCTTGTATTTTCAAAGCAATCTATATTTCACTTATTTTCTCAACCGAATTTTCATTTTTTTCATGCCGATGTTAGAAACAAAAAATTATTAAAAAAATTAATTAATAAAGTTGAAATTGTTTTACCTCTGGCTGGTCTTGTGGGCGCTCCCCTTTGTGAAAAAAATAAAAAGAAAGCGATAGAAATTAATTATAAAAATATAAAGTTTATTGTTGAAAATTTAAAAAAAAATCAAAAAATTATATTTCCAACCACCAACTCTGGTTATGGTATCGGAGAAAAAAGCAAGTATTGCACAGAAGAATCGCCACTAAGACCAGTATCATTGTATGGAACAACTAAAAATAATGCTGAAAAAGCTGTACTAAAACATAAAAATTCAATCTGTTTTAGACTTGCAACTGTTTTTGGCTATTCTTATAGAATGAGAACTGATCTATTAGTAAATAATATGGTAGATGTTGCTTTAAAAAAAAGACATATCGAATTGTTTGAACCTAATTTTAGAAGAAACTTTATTCATATAAGAGATGTTGTTGATGCATTTATATACTCTATAAATAATTTTTCAAAACTCAAAGGTGAAGTGTATAATTTAGGTTTATCAGATGCAAATATATCTAAATTGTCATTAGTTAAAAAAATAAAAAAACAAGTTAAAGGTTTAAAAATTACAATTGATAAATCTAGAGAGGACCCAGATAAAAGAGATTATTTTGTAAGTAATAGAAAAATAGAAAAAAAAGGATTTAAAGCTAAAATAGGACTAGATGAAGGCATAAAAGAACTTTTAAATATACTCCCAGATTTAAAAAAAATTCAAAATAACTATTAAATATTTAAATTTATTTAACAAATTTATTTGCATAAATGAACTTAATGTTGGTTCTTTTTGCACAAATTTCATCTGATAATTTATCACCAATCATATAACTATTTTTTTTATCAATACTCCATCTTGCTAAAAGTTTCTTTAACATTTGGTTACCGGGTTTTCTACATAAGCATTTTTTTTTATATTTGATAATTTTTCCTTCAGGGTGGTGAGGACAAAAAATAACATCATTAAAAAATATATTTTTATTTATGAATTTTTCTTTAAGTTGATTATGAAGCAAATAGAAATCTTTTTCTTTATAAAATCCTCTTGCAATACCAGATTGATTTGTAATTATAAATAGATAAAATTTCTTTAATCTTTTTAATGTCGAAAAAATTTTTTTTTTGAAAATAAAATCACTAAATTTGTATACGTAATTATTATCTATATTTATTACACCGTCTCTGTCAAAAAAAATTGCTGGTTTTCTAAACTCTGCTATTAAATTTTTTTTAATTAAAGGTAATTTTTTTCTAATGCCAATATCAAATATTTTTTCTTTAGAAATAATTCCTTTAATTTTATTTTTAGAAATTAAATCGGGTATGATTTGGTTTTCTAAAGATATTTTTTTATTTTCTATTTTTTTTAATATTTCTTTTTTAAAGAAGTAAATTCCACTATTCATAAGTTTTGATTTTTTTCTCATAATTAAGAAGCCTTGTTTATCTACACCTAAATTAATTAATTTATTATTTTCTATATAATTAGTATTCTTGTTCAAATAAATGTAATTGTATGTTTTTTTCCTTTTAAAAAAATTCATTAAATTTACGTTAATAAATGAGTCCCCATTAGCTAAAATAAAATCATTTTTTATTTTTTTTTTCAATTCAAATAAAGCACCTCCAGTATCTTTTCTTTTTTTTTCAATTACACATGTAACTTTTATTAGATTGAAAATCTTATTGTGAAATTCTTCTTTAATTTTTTTTCCTTTATAACCTGCTATTAGGTAAATATTTTGAAAATAATATTTTGAGTAAAAGTTGATAAGATGTTGTAAAAAAGAAATCCCATTAATTTTTAAAAGTGGTTTGGGTATATTTTTAGATATAGAACCAAGTCTTGTACCTCTTCCGCCTACCAAAATTACAAGATCTAGTTTGTTCATAAAAATTTTTTTGATAAATTAGCTCTTGAAGTTTATATGATAAATTAGAAAAGTATGGAACAAAATTTAGAAAATCTTATTAACAAAGAAAAGTCAAAGACCTGTTTAATTCTTGGACCGGGAAAAACAATGACAGATTTTCCTTTTAAAAAATTTAAAGGCAAAATTATTGTCATAGGAAATTCTGCTATTAGAGGACAAAAATTATTTACCCCTGATTATTGGGTTATTTCTAACAGTCATTTCCCAGTCCCATACATAAAATTTCATAGAGAAATTATAAACAAATTTAAAACGACTACATTTCTATTTTCTGACTCTGCTTTACATAGTCATCTATGGCAAAGATCTATTAATGTATTGAGAAAAAAGTTGAATGTTAACTGGGTTTTATTTGATGATAGACATTTTCTATTTCAAAAATGTAAACCTGAATTAAAATGCTGCAATTATATTTATAAAAATAAAAACTATTCAAATATACAAGAACTAGTCAGTCAGAAATATAATTATAAAGAAGTCGCAAAAATAGGCGGAACTGTATTTGAGTATGCTTTGGCACTTTCTTTAATACTTGGTTTTTCTAAAATTTATATTCAGGGTGTAGATCTACCTTTTAAAATAAATAAAAAAAAAAACAAAATGATTAAAAATAATGACTTATTAAAGTATGGAGAGCTAGGTTATGAATACTCAACAAATTTCGACAGAAAAATTTTAAGTGACTTAAAAAAAATAAATATTAAAACTCAAAAACTAATTAAAAAAAAATACATTAGTATTTTTAATAAAAAAAATAATATATTAAAGCAAACTATACATAAAATAATAAAAAAAGTTAGGAATGAATTTTTTAATAATTTTAAAAATTATCCAGCTTTTTCCGACGATAAAAAATTGATAATAAATAATATTTCATTGTACTCTAAAATTGCAAAAAAAAATAAAATAAAAATTTTTAATTTGAGTAAAAACTCTACACTTAATAAGATAAAGTATATTTTATATATTGAAAAATATAAATTTTAATCATGCATGTTTTGATAAACACATACAAAATTATGAAAAAAGAAGATAGATTTAAAGCTATTTATCTTTTTTTTTTAATAATTTTAAATGTTTTTTTGGAAATGCTTGGTATAGGTTTAATTTTTCCTGTATTGGGCTTTATTCTTAGTGATAAATTTTTTATAGAATACTCTCAATATTTAAACCTATTATCAAATTTTTTTGAATTAAACAGACAAAACTTAACAATATTCTTTTCTATTTGTCTAATTATTGTATTTTTAATTAAAAATTTAATTGCTTTATATTTTTCGTTTTATAAATATAAATTTACTTACAATTTACTAAATTATTTCTCAGAAAATATTTTTCTAAAATATGTAAATAAAGATATTTCATATTTCTCAGATACTAATTCGTCTATACCAATTAGAAATATTGACAATGTTGGTATTTTCACCGAAGGTATAAATCAATTTCTTTATATATTAATAGATATAATTTTCTTTATAAGTATTATAATTTTATTATTTTATATAAACATAGTAAATACTATTTACTTAATAATAATTACGTTCTTTTCACTTTATATATTTAGAAAATTGACCAAAAAAAAAATTGCTGAGTTAGGTAAAACAAGACAACATTATTTACAGAAAAAAATTCAAAATGTAATTGAGTCTATGAATGCAATTAAAGAAATAAAAATTTTTTTTAAGGAAACTTTTTTTTTCGAAAAATATAAAAAATTTTTAAACAAATATAGTAATACAAGTAGATTGTTTGAGACTTATCAATCTGCCCCCAGGCTATTACTTGAGGTATTAGGTGTTTTTAGTTTATCTTCTATTTTAATTATTAATATTATTTCAAATCAAGATACAGAAATGATTATCTCAACAATTGCAATCTTTGGAGTTTCTGCAATAAAAATTTTACCTAGTCTTAGCAGAATACTAAGCTCATTACAGTTTTTAAATCATTACCTTCCTGTAATTAATACTACTGTAGATGAACTAAAAATAGATCTCGAAAAAAAGAATTTAATAAGTCTGAATAATTTAGAAGAAAATCATGTAAAGCAAAATTTGGAATTTAAACAAATTTTGGAAATTAAAAACTTATCTTTTAGTTATGGTCAAAAAAAAATATTGAGTAATATAAATTTACAAATAAAAAAAATGAAATTATTGGAATAGTTGGAAAAACAGGCTCTGGTAAAAGTACCTTGGCAAATTTAATAGCTGGAATTTTAACACCTGGAAATGGAAGTATTAAAATTGATAATAACCTCGAAATAGATCAAGCTCTAAAATTAAATCGAAATTTATTCGGGTACATACCACAATCCACCTTTTTAATAGATGACACAATAAAAAATAATATTACATTTGGAGAAGATGAAAAAAAATTTGATAAAAATTTATTTTGGGAATGTTTAAAGATAGCTAGAATTGAAAAATATGTTACTAATTTAAAAGAAAAAGAAAATTCTTTTGTTGGTGAAAGAGGTGTAAAAATTTCCGGAGGTCAGGCTCAAAGAATTGGAATTGCAAGAGCTTTATATAGATCACCTAGTATTATGCTTTTGGACGAAGCAACAAGTTCTCTAGATATGGAAACTGAAAAAGATTTTATTAAATCGATTAGTTTGGTAAAAAATCAATATACAATGATAATTATTACTCATCGTATAGCATCATTAGATATATGTGACAGAATTTATAAAATAGAGGAAGGAAAGCTAATTCCCTATAAAGTAAAATAATCATGGGTATACTTAAATCTCATATTAATATTATTTGTCGTTTAAAAAAAAAATATCCAAAACTTTTCTTAAACCAAACTTTGACAATTAGTCAGCAAGCTGTTTATGCAAATGAAAAAGAATTTTTAAATATTTTAAAAAAAAATCAAATCGAAATAAAAAAAATTAGTAGTAAATTTGATAAAAAAAATAAAATTCCTGATTGGTTCAATACAAAATATGAAAATAATATTAATTCACAATATTTATTTACTATGTTAGGTTCCAAGTCAGTTCTAGCATCAGATGCATCAAAATATGAAAATCCAGACTTAATAATCAATTTGAATAAGAAATTGAGTAGAAATTTACACAATAAATTTGAAAATATTGTAGATATTGGAACGCTAGAACATATTTTCGATACAAAAACAACTTTAGAAAATTACGTTAAAATGTTGAAAAAAGGTGGGTATCTCCTTATTGCAGTTCCAAGTTCAAATATGATTGATCATGGTTTTTATTGTTTTAGCCCAACATTATTTTTTGATTATTTTAGTTTAAATGGCTTTGACATTTTGTCTAGCTACCTGAGAGAGTCTTCTCCATTTATATATGAGTATAAATCAAAGATTTATGAATATAAAAACTTAGGTATGGAAATACCCTTTTTGTCAGACAGAGCTGTAGAATTTATTATTCTTATGAAAAAGAAAAAAAATGTAAAAAAACTAATTGTGCCTAATCAAAGCGTTTATATTAAAAAAAATAATTGGAAAAATAATAAAAAAAAACCAATTATAACTAAGACACAAAAATACAAGTTATTTAAAGAATTAATTTTTAAAAGTTTAATGTATTTACCATTTTTCTTTCAAAAAAAAATTTTCCTTCATATTAGAGGAAAAAATATAAAATAAATAGATATGCTTATTGGTGTTTGGAATTATCACGAGTCACTTCACAAAGATAATTATATGTTATCAAAATTTACAGAGGATTGCTTAGGAGAAGACTCAATGAGACCGTTTTATGAGTTTTTTGCTGAAGCAAAAATAAAAGGTCATAAAATTGAAATTTTAAGTGATAAAAGAAATATTGGTGAATATGACAATTTCATATTCATAAACTTTCCAAAAAGTAACAAAAAAATAGTAAATCAAGCACTAAATACAAACAAGCCAAAATATTTAATTAATCAAGAATGTCCAACAATTTATCCTGAGACCTGGAACCACAAAAATTATGATTTATTTAAAAAAGTTTTTACTTGGGCAGATGATCTTATCGACAATAAAACTTTTTTTAAAATTAATTGTCCTTCATATGGTGATGATAAAATTAATAATCTACCAAAAATAAAAAAAAGTAAATTTTGTGTAACTGTAATAAGTAATAAAAATAATAATCATCCAAATGATTTATATTGGAAAAGACTTGAGATTATAAAATGGTTTGAGAAAAATCATCTTAATGATTTAGATTTTTATGGTTATGGCTGGAATAATTATGTATTTAAGGGTCCAAGAATAATAAGAGCTCTAAATAAGTTAAAGTTTTTAACAAAGATTCTTGCCCCAAATTATAAAAATTACAAAGGGGAGTATATTGGAAAAAAAAAGGATTTATTAAAGCATTATAAATTTTCTATTTGTATTGAGAATGCAAAATATTATCCAGGATACATCACTGAAAAAATATTCCATTGTTTTTTTTCATTAACTGTTCCTATTTATTTGGGAAGCGATAATGTAAATATGCATATTCCCAAAGAATGCTTTATCGACTTAAGAAACTTCAAAAACTATGAAGAACTTTATAAATATTTAAAATATATGAAAGAAGATAGATACAAGGAATATCAGATAGAAATAAAAAAATTTTTGAAAAGTGATAAATTTAAGCAATTTAGCATAAAATATTACATCGAAACATTAACAAAAAATATATTTTGACACTAAAACCAAAATTATCGGTAATTACCCCAGTTTATAACCGAGAAAAATATCTTCCAGAATGTATTGAAAGTATATTAAATCAAACCTTTGAGGATTTTGAATTCATTTTAATTGATGATCACTCCACAGATGGAACATCAAAAATAATTAAAGAATATGAACTTAAAGATAATAGAATTAAATTTTTGTCGAATAAATTAAATATTGGAGCAACCCAATCTTTCAACAATGGGTTAAAAATTTCAGTTGGAAAATATATAGCAAGAATGGACTCAGATGACATTTCATTGCCAGATAGATTTCAGAAACAAATTGATATTTTGGAAAATTGGGATGAATTAGAAGTTATAGGCACCGGGGCAATTCTTATAAATGGCAATGGAGTTGAAATTGGTAGAAAAAAATTTCCCTCTGATTACAAAAAAATTAAAAAAATTTTAATGACAGGTGTTCCTGTCTTCGATCCATCAGTAATAATTAGGTCAGAAACTTTAAAAAGAATAGGGGGATTTGATAATAGGCTTGCGCCAGCAGATGACTATCATTTATGGCTATCATTATTTAAAAATAAAAAACTAATTTCAAATTTAAATGATTATCTAATTAAATACAGAATTCATGAAACAAATTTATCAAAATTACAATTGTCTGAGCAGCTTAAAAAAACATTTATAGCAAAAAAAATTTACGAAAGTAAGTTATCAATTGACGATTATTTACAAACATACAAAAATGATCATTTAAATGAATTTGAGACAATTATTGTTAAAAAATGGAAAAATAGAGAAACTACATATCAAGATACAATTGCAATTCTTAATATATATTTTAAAGATAAAAAAACTATTGACCGTTCTAATCAAAATAAAATTTTAATTTTATTACAAGTATTATTTTATAAAAAAAAATTTATAATTTTTTTTAAATACCTAATAAAGTTTTTGTATTATAAATTTATATAATGAAAATAATTATTGTTGGAATGATAAATAGTATTCATTTAGCGAGATGGATCAAACATTTGCACAAATTTAAAAAAATCGAAGTTTATATATTTCCCGTATTTCCTGAAAATTCTCACCCAATATTAAGAAATATTAGTAGTATTAATTCTAAATATAGCAATATTAAAATCATTAAATTATTTTCTTGGGAAAAGCTTAATACTTTTTTTTTTAAAATATTAAAATTTTTTTTTGATGATTATTTTTTAATAAAATGGCTCAATTATAATATTAACAAATTAAAACCAAAATATATTCATTCACACGAACTAACCACTTCTTCAATTCTTTGCATGCATTCAAAAAGTAGTTATCAAGGAAAATATCCAAAATGGATTGTAACTAATTGGGGAAGTGATCTTTTTTTCTTTTTTAAAAGAAAAAAATTTAAAAATAATTTAAAAAAAATATTAAAATATTCAAATTTTTATACTGCCGAATGTCAAAGAGATTTTCTCTTAGCAAGAAAAATTGGGTCTAAAGCTCAATTTTTAGATTGTATTTTAAACAGTGGAGGGGTTGACTTAAAATTTACAACCAAGCTAAGACAAAAAAAATTAACAAGCTTGAGAAAAGTTATAATTATTAAGGGTTACCAGGGGTTATTTGGCTTAGCTTTAAACTCAATTAAGGCATTAGAAAAAATTCATAAAGAACTAAAAGACTACAAAATTGTAATTTATTCAGCTGATAATTTAGTAATTAATTATTGTAAAACAATCAGAAACAAACTCCATTTAGAAATATACTCTAACAAAGATTATCTATCAGAGAGAAAAATTTATAATTTGTTTGCTAAATCTAAAATCTATATTGGATTATCAAAATCAGATGGCGTAAGCACTTCACTCATTGAGTCAATGGCATTGGGCGCATTTCCAATACAATCTGATACATCTTGTGCAAAAGAATGGATAGTAAATAATAAAAGTGGATTTATTGTAAAACCTGATGATATCAGTCAAATATCTAAAAAAATCCTGTTTGTTTTAAATAATAACAAGTTTATAAATTATGCTGCATCTATAAATAAAAAGACAATAGCAAAAAAAGCAGATTCAAATAAAGTAAAAATGCAAATTAGAAGTATTTATTTATGAAAAAAAATTACTTAGTAACAGTTGGTATTACTACTTATAACAGTGATATAAATTATCTTTCAAAAGCTTTAAATTCAATAATCAACCAGACTTATAGAAATATTGAAATTATAATTTTTGATGATTGTTCCAGTAATTCAATAGATATAGAAAATTTAATAATTAAAATAAAAGATAGTCGAATCACTTTTTTACAAAGTGAAAAAAATAAGGGAGTATCTAATTCGTTAAATGAAATTATAAAAAAAGCCAATGGGGACTTCTTTTGTTGGTGCCCAGATGATGACTACATGAGTTTATCAAGAGTTCAAAGGCAAATAACATCTATTGAGAAAAATCCAGATTCTATTTCTTACAGCAATCACTATCAAGTAATTGAAATGTTTAATTTAAAACGTAAAATTAGACATAATTTCTACCTTAAATTCTTTGATTCATATTTTTATTCAATCATATTTGATAGAATTAATGGAGGAACATTATTGATACCTCTAAAAATAATAAAAAAATATAAATTTGACTCAAAATTAAAACATATCCAAGATTATGATGTTTGGCATCAAATTTTTCGTAATAATAAATCAATTTATATTAATGAATATCTTTTTTTTTCACGAAAACATTCAAAGCAATCGTCAAATCTAAAAGTTATTGAAGCTGAAAAAGAGATTTCTAATTACTATCTAGATTACATAAAAAAAAATTTATTTAATTTAGTCCATCATTATGGAAAAAAAGGGTTTTTTATAATTTATGCATGTTTTGTTTTCAGAAAAATTAAAGCACATCAATTTATGTCAGAGGAATTGACAATTAGCAAATATATAAATCCATTTTATAAATCCAACTTAAGATTTTATACTTTGTTAAAAATTTCCAAGTTAATTGGTTTAGTCCTGCAATTTTTCAAGGCATGTAAAAATATAATTTTATACAAAATAATTTATAGTAAATTATTTTCCGGCTTAAGAGGTAAATGAAAAAATTGAAAATAATATATTATTCATTACCAATTTTTTTTCTAAATATATTGAATTTTCTCTTTTCAAAATTGCACAATCCAATCATTTTTGATTTTTTGAATAGCCCTATAGGCAGTAATTATGGATTAAACAAAAATGACAGGCAGATAATTTTAAAAAAAATAATGAAAATAATTAATAATATTCAATCCGCAACAAGCCTAGAAACACAAATAACGCTTGCAAAACATTTACTCTCATTACCTAAATATAAAAAAGGTTATGTTGTTGAGTGTGGATCTTTTAAAGGTGCTTCAACAGCAACTATGTCAATTATTTGTAAAATTATTGGAAGAAACCTCATTGTGTATGATTCTTTTGAAGGACTACCTAAATCAGCTTCAAATACTGTGGCTAGTTATATGCATTTTGGATCAAAAGAAATTTACAAAAAAGGAATGTATAAAGGTAGTCTATCAGAAGTAAAAAATAATATTGTAAAGTTTGGCAGTATAAATAGTTGCATTTTTAGAAAAGGAAATTTTGATATAACGTTAAAGAAACATTCAGAAAAAATTGAATTTTTATTTTTAGATGTTGATCTTCCAAAATCTACTAAAATTTGCATAAAGTTTTTATGGAAAAAAATTATTAAAAATAGTTATATTTTTACAGATGACTCTTGTGATATGGAAAATGTAAAGATCTGGTTTGATGATAATTGGTGGAAAAAAACACTAAAGTTATCAGCACCTGGCTATATAGGATCAGGATGTGGATTGCCTCTTAATCATTTTTACTCCGGTTTAGGATATACAATTAAGTCCATTAATTTTAAAAAATTTAAAAAAGTAAAATGGATAAACTAAAAAAGTTTATAAATAAAAATGCAAAAAGTTGAAAAAAAATATTTTTATATTTTTACTTTTATTGCATTTTTACTTCATATTATTTGCTTAAATTTTTATCCTGTAAACTTTGAATTTGCTTTTTTTGAGAGCTCTAATTTCATAAGTAATGGTTTTGACAAAGAAATTGCCAAACGTTTTTTTGAAATACAAGCTAATTCTTTTTCATTTAGTTTTGTAATAAGTTTTTTTTTCATTAATTTTACCATTTTTAAAACCTGTATATATTGGAAAGTTTATATCAGCCTTATCAATTGTTTTAATTGCTTTTGCATGTTTGAATTTATTTGAAAGAAATCATAAGGATCATTTAAATAAAAATTTTAATTTAAATTTATTTTATTTATTTTTAGTTTTAAATCCTTTGATTTGGGTTTTTTCATATAGGTCTACTCCTGATGTAATATCAATGTCTCTAGCATTCTTTGGATTTTCATTATTTTACAGATTTAGAGAAAATTATAAATTAATATATTTGGGTGCAATTATTTTGGGTATTGCAACGTCTTTTAAAATTATTACAGGTATTTATTTTATTTCATCAGTTTTATTATTCAGTATCACTGAAATTAAAAAATATTTTTATAGATTTATTATTATAGGATTAATTTATTCTATAATCCCTATTTTATGTTTCTCAATAACTTATTATAATTTCGGCTTTTTTTTATTTAGTCCTTATTATTATGAGGTTTTATCGGAAGTAACTAATTTAAAAATTTTTATTAACAATTTTGTTCTCTATACTTCTTTTTTATTTATATTTATAATTCCAATAATATTTGGCACTTATATAAATTTACTGATTAACTCTAATTACAAATATTTACTTGTTAATTTTGTTATTCAATTGTTACTTTTTGTAACTGGATATAAATATATTTTATCAAGTGTTGAAATGAGTTTTGGGTTCCTTAGCAATTATTTGAACGAAAAAATATTAAATGGAATTTTACTTTGTTTATCCTATTCCTTAATGATTTTACTATTTAACTATTTTAAAAAAAGCTACAAGGATAAAAACTTTATTGATATCAAAAATGTTTTTGTAATATTAATTTATATTCTTATAATTTCAAATAGTTTAGCCTCCCAAAGATATTTAATTACAATATTACCATTGGTATATTTAGTTTTCCAATTTAACATTAATATAAAAAAAAATTTAAATTTAATTATGTTAACTTTTTTAGTTATTCCTATAAATTTTCTACTTATCTCAAATCAATTTGTAACTGGTATAGCGGTAAAGGAAATTATAAATTATTTAAAAAGCAATAATTTAATTGAAAAAACATGTCCTGGATCAATTGGATCTCATGCTCAGCATGAATTCCCAACAGAAGTAAGAAACCCAATAATTTGTAGTGCAAAAAAATACCATGTTACAATCGGATCCAGAGAAAATAAATTAAATGAAGTTTACTACGTTAACAAAAAATTTCTGTTTATTGATAAAAAATATAAAATAGTAGAGATAAATTAATTTGAACGAATATAAAATCTATCTTCCCAATTTAAAATAGGAAATTTAATTGATTTTATGTGTTTAAATTTATTATTTAGTAAAATTTTGTGAATTCTGCTTGGACTATAACCTTTGTACAGTTTATCGAAGTGAAATTCTATCATTATAATTTTTATATTTTTTAAATTATTTTTTAAACCCTTCAATACTTCCTCTTCAAAACCCTCAACATCAATTTTTACAAAATCAGGCTTATTTTTTGAATTGATAAACGTATCTAACTTTATCAAACGGATTTTTTTTTCTAAAGCAAAACTCTTACCATAAAGAAACCTCTTTATTTTAAAAGTCCTTGATTTGGTATTTTTTGTTGCTAACGATGTTGTTAGAGATGAATTTTCATCAATTTTTAAGAATATAGATTTATTTGAATTTCCAACTGCAACATTGAATACTTTGATATCACTTTTTGTATTAACTTTTCTTTTTAAATCTCTACAAAGTTCTGAATTTGGTTCAAAAGCAAATATTTTCGATTTTTTGAAAATCTTTTTAAATAACAAGGTATATTGACCATCGTTAGAACCAATATCATAAATATTATTTATTTTTAAATTAACACTTAATAGAAATTTATATATTTTTTTTCTATGAATAAAAATATCCATATAAATAATTGTCTTTTCAATTAAATAAGATAGTATTTTTTTCATAATAATCCTTAATATGAATACACAAAATTCTTATAAGAACATTCTTAATATTAAACTTTTTTTGTTAATTTTTTTCATTTTTCAACAAATAATATCTATACGAATTTTTTTTTCTTCAAAATACATAGTTTTTGACCCATTAATATCATGGATTTTTTATGTCTTTTTGTCCTCTTTGATATTTTGGTATTTTTTAAATACAAAAAATCTTCTTAATATATTTACAAATAAAATTTTTTTTTCTCTAATTGTTTTTTCTTTATTAATAATTTTTTTTAAACTCTATCCAATCGCAGATAACATGAAATATCTTAATATGGGTATAGATCAAGATGATTGTTTTTTGGTATTTATTGACAATTTTAAGCAAAAGCAGTTTTTATATTCTCTTACATACCTAGGAAATCCTTGCTCCACAGGGTTATTAGAATTTATCATTTATTTTCCAGTTATATTTTGGAAGAATTACTTTTCTTTAATTCCTATAATATCAATATCGATATTCTATTTTATTCTTTCAAAAGAATTAAGTTCAAAGATTGCAGTCTTATTTTGCCTCACTCAGTTTTGTAATTTAATTTATCTTGAAATGGGTATTGCTGGCTCAGATTTTATAATGATAGGTGTTGCTTATATTGCTAGCCTAAGGCTGGCATCATTAGGTTTTAGAAATAAAAATTTTTTATACCTAATTAGTTCATTTGTACTATTTTGTTTTTTTTACGGAAGTAGATCTATTTTTTTACTAATATTGCCTTTTAATATTTATTTATTTTGGTTAAGCTTTGGAAATAAAATCTTTAAACTATTTATACCGGTAATTATTCTTACAGCACTTTCATATTTAATTCCTTTTTTTGTAAATTCAGAAATGTACACCCCGTTTCATCTTTTTGGAAAATTATATTCACTGATGTTTCCATTCAAATATATTCTTGCTTTTGGATTTGTTCTTATTCTTTTAATTGAAATAAAGTATAAAATACTTATGAAAAATTTAATTCAAAAAAATAATAATTTATTTTTTCATGTTTTGATACTTACCATTCCATTATTGTTGGCAATTTTTTCAAGTTTGCTTCAAACAAATGATTTTGCAGGATGGGAAGAGCTAAATTATTCTCTGATATTTTTGCCATCTATATTTTATTTCACTGCCATTAAGTATAAAAAAGAGCTTCAACTTATTTTCTAATTTTTTTGTTATAATTTTTTTTGAACCAATTTATTGTTTCATCAAGACCTTCATCAAGTGAATAATTTTCCTTAATATTAAATTTTTTTAAAATTTCGAGGTTTAAACTTCTTGAATTGACACCTTTGAAAGGTTTTTTTTCCCAATAGATCTGACCATCATAATTAAATTTATTAGATATCATTTTGGCTAATTTACCAATTGTAACCTCATTCCTTGAACTCAAATTAATAATTTTTATGTTTTTTTTCATAATTTTTACTATCATTCTAGCCGCGTCCTTAGAGTAAAGTAAACAACGTTTTGTTTTAGGTGATCCCCATAAATAAATAGATGTCCGGTTTTTTTTTGCTAAGAAAAATTTATGAATTAAAGAAGGGACAACGTGACCATTTTCTACATTAAAATTATCTTCTTCACCGTATAGATTGTTCATAATAATGTAACAAAAATTAATTCCACTTTGCTTATATAATGCTTCTAATTGATACAACATCACTCTTTTAGAAATTCCATAATAAAATTCTGAACTGTGTGGTTTAAATCTTAAAGCTTTATTTTCATTTATATTTTTTTTGAATTTCTCAGAATAAATAGCAGCACTACTTATAAATATAATTTTTTTTATTTTGTATTTACTGCATACTTTTAATAAATTCGAATTTATTATGAGATTTTCATTTATCATTTTAAATTTTTCTTTAAAATTTCCACCAATGCCAAAAACTTTACTCGCTGTATGAATAATATAATTTGGTCTTTCTTTTTTAAAAAAAAAATCAAGCTTTTTATAATTTGTTAAATCTAAATTTTTAGATGTTGTACCTAAATAATTTTCTTTTTTTTTTTCAAGAATTTTAATAATTTGAGTTCCTAATAAGCCATTACTTCCCGTAATAAGAATTTTATCTTTTTTTTTCATGTAAAGTGTCTCAAATATAAATTATATGAATTGATTGCTTTTTTTGTAAAAAACTTAGAGAGCTTGAATTGTTTTTTTGACATTTTTTCAATAATTTTTGCATTATATTTTATACCAATAAATTCATTTTTTAGATCCACGCTTAAATCGTGTAAATTTCTTTTTTGAATGACACTTGGTTTTTCATAAATTATGTTAATTCTTTTTTTATATTGCAAGTAATAAGACGCCCAAATATCATGCATTCTTCCTTGATCTGGAAATAAGAAATAATATTTTAATAAACTAGCATTTAAAAAAGTATTTTGGCTATTAAATGGAGAGATAGCATTTGAAGAAAAGGGAAAATTTTTTTTATTAAATTTACATTTTGGTTTGTGCATAATTCTTGCTATTGCATCAATATCGGGATCCCCATCCCAAAAGTCTGCTTGAACATCAACTTTTAGTTTTTTGTAAGAATGTTTTAAATTTTCTCTTTTATCCAAGTATTCTATCGGAAATCCTCTGTGCCATAGATATTTATATTGAGTTTGATATATTGGATCAAATACAGGTTGCGAAGTATTATAATATTTTATATTAATTTTTTTTCCAACGAGAAGGTTTTTACCCCAATTTTTATAAGGAATATTGTCATCATCTACTAAGGCAACTATTTTAGCCCCACATTTCTTGGCATAAATTAATCCAAAATTTCTCCTTTCTATGCAGTTCCAACCAATCAATTTTGATAACTTACTGTCAATTTTTATTTGGTCATTTGGTGATAAATATATCCCGTTTTTTAATTTAAAATTTTTTGGAGTTTTTTTATCTCCTACCACAACTAATTTCCAATCATGCAAACTATCAAAACGTTTAATTGCCTCTGTAGGAGAATTAATTGTTGTAGAAATTATAAATTTATTAGTCATTAAAGTTATTTTGTTTTTATTAATACTTTTATTCCAATATAGATATACCAAAAATAATTAGCAAAAGTATTATTAGTATTTCCCTCAATTCTCTTTTTCCAATCAGTTTTAATCTCAACAACATTTGTACCAAGTCTTATTGCTTTAATTATTGTTTCAAATAAGAAACTATGATTATACATTTCCCAATTAATTTTTTTTAATATTTTAGTTGGGAAAATTCTAAAACCAAATGTCAGATCAGTACAATTTACTTTATAAAGATATGAGAATATTTTTTGGAAAACATAATTTGATAAGACTTTAAAAAATCCATAACCAGAGAATTGGTTTTTATCAATCCACCTAGATGCAGTAACTACTTTTTCAGGAAAAAGTTTACTTTTTTTAATCATTTTTTTTACTGTGTAAGGGTTTGTCTCCAAATCCGATGACATCATTAAACAATGAGATGTCATAACATTTTCAAATGCATCTTGCATTGCACCACCTAAATATGGTTTCTTTTGATATATTATTTTAAACAATTTTTTATTTTTTTTTTTATAATTGTTGCAAAGAATCTTACTTTCTTTTTTTGTTTTTTTCTTATGTAAAATTAAAAAAATTTTTTTAATATTTTTGCTATTTTCTTTTAAGAGTATATTTATAGTTTTGACCAGACTCTTTTTTTCGTCAATAACTGGTAAGATTACAGTAATTTTATACATTAAAGTTCTATACAATAAATATTAATTGAATATATATATGTTTATAAACTATGAGTAAAAAAAAAAAAATTGCTTTAATCTCTGGTATCACTGGACAGGATGGATCACTATTAGCAGAATTCTTACTAAAAAAAAATTATATTGTACATGGAATAAAGAGAAGATCTTCCTCGCTTCACTCAACAGTTCGATTAGACAAGATTTACCAAGACAAATTTATTAAAAATAAATCTCTATATCTGCACTACGGAGATGTTTGTGATCCAACATTTTGCAATAGGATCGTAAATGATGTAAAACCAAATGAAATTTACCATTTAGCCGCTCAAAGTCATGTTGCTATCAGTTATGAGCTTCCATACTACACAGCTTCAACAAATTCCCTTGGTACATTAAATTTATTAGAAGCTATAAGATTAAATAAATTAAAAAATAAGATTAAATTTTATAATGCAGCTAGCTCAGAAATGTATGGAACGCTCAAAGATAAATACCAGAATGAAAATACTCCTTTTCTTCCTCAAAGTCCTTATGCTAGCTCTAAGCTATTCTCATACTGGATAACAAAAAATTATAGAGATTCTTATAAAATATTTTCTTCCAATGGTATTCTGTTTAATCATGAGAGCTTTAACAGAGGAGAAACTTTTATAACGAAAAAAATAAGCATGTTTGTTGCAAAATATAGCAAAAATAAAAAAGGTGTTTTGTATATTGGCAATATGTCTTCAAAAAGAGATTGGGGATTTGCTGAAGATTATATTTATGGAATTTGGAAAATATTACAACATAAAAAACCAGATGATTTTGTACTTGCAACTGGTAAATCACATAGTGTTAGAGATTTTATTAGAGAAGCATTTAAAATAATAAATATTGACATTGTTTTTAAAGGCAAAAGTACAAAAGAAGTTGGAATAGACAAAAATACAAATAAGATAATTGTAAAATCAATACCTTATTATTACAGACCTAATGACGTAAAAAACCTTATAGGAAATTATTCAAAAGCAAAAAAAATACTAAACTGGAAACCCAAAATTAATTTTAAGAAACTGGTAAAATTAATGGTTGAACAAGATATTAGAAATTTGACCTAACAAATAAGGCGCTGTAATAACCACCAAATGCTTTTTTATGAAAAAAATTATTATAAAATGTCATAATTCTATAGTCATACTTATTTAATAATTCTGACACTTCAGCAAGGCTACCGCCATCTAATTTTGATAATACATTAAAAAAATAAACTTGCACAAAATCTATTTGTTTTTCCTTTAGTAAATTTTTTGCACCTAAGAGAACATTTTTCTCATATCCATTCACATCAATTCTTAAAAAAAAAATTTTCTTTATATCTAGATTTTTAGAAAAATTATCTAATGTGTCTGACTTTACAATTAATTTTGAGTCTGTTGTTTTAGTTACATCGGTCTTTGAATAATAAGATCCAACTAGATCCGTATTGTTATCTATATTAATTGTAATATCTTCATTTATTTTAAAATCATTTAAAAATAAGTTATGACATCTAATGTTTTTAATTGAATCAAATCTTCTATTGAGATTATCAAATACTTCTGGAACTGCCTCAAAGCAATAAATTTTTGCTTTTGGATAATATTCATTTATATATTGGGCTTCATTACCTTTATGAGCCCCTACATCAAATATTATTGCATTATCCTCGCTAATATTTAATTCCTTTGACATTAGCTTGAGGTCTTTAATATAGAAATGAGTATTATTTATAGTTCTTTTAAAAAAAAAATAGTTCAACATTTTTAGGAATTGAAAAGTTTTAAAAAAATTTTTTCTTAAAAATTTTTTAATCATTCAAATAATTTTGCAAAATAATTTTAGCGACTGTCTTACTTACATTTTTGTACTTATATTCAGGTGGACAATCACTTTCACTTTTACTATTTAATGTTAAAGAAATTCCATTCAAAATTTTATCAATTGATATACCTGTAATAAAATTTGAACCATATTCAATTGTTTCTGGTCTTTCAGTCGAGTCTCTTATTGTTAGATTGGGTATATTAAATATTGCACATTCTTCTTGAACAGTTCCACTATCTGTAATTACACAAAAACTATTTTTTTCTAGCTTTACAAAATTAAAAAAATCTAAGGGCTCTATAATTTGTAGACCCTCTGGTAATTTAATTTTGTTTTTTTTAATACTTTCTTTAGACCTTGGATGTATTGGCCAAATAGTTTTTAATTTAAATTTTTTGTAAATCTTTTCAAAACTCTTGATGAACTGACGTATCCTTTTTGGATTATCTGTATTCTCACTTCTATGAAGGGTCAATAAAAAAAATTTATTTTTTTTTATTTTTAATTTTTTTAAAATTTTTGATTTATCAATTTTTGACTCATTATATTTTAATACCTCAAATATTGGGTTGCCAATCACAAATATTCTATTTCTACTTATCCCTTCGCTTGTTAAATTTTCACAGCTTCTATAAGTATAGGGTAAGAGATAATCACTTGAATGATCGATAATTCTACGATTTACCTCTTCAGGAACTTTATCATCATAACATCTGTTACCTGCTTCCATATGGAAAACTTTAATGCCCATTCTTTTGGCCATAATTGCTCCTAAACTACTATTAGTATCTCCTAAAACTAAAAATCTGTCTGGTTTTTCAAGATCAATAATTTTTTCAATTTTATTTAAAATTATTGAGATTTGTTGTCCAAAAGATCCTTTTGCTCCAAGGTAATAATTTGGTTTTCTTAGTTTAAAGTTTTGAAAAAAAACTTTATCTAAATTTTCATCAAAATTTTGACCTGTATGTATTATTACTTGTTCAGAATATTTGTCTAAAAGTGGTATTATTCTACTTAATCTAATAAGTTCAGGGCGGGTTCCAAGTATTGTTAAAATTTTCAATTTAATTCCTTAATTAATTTTTGAATATTTGGCATTCCAGAATATATACTTTTATTCCAAATTTCTAAATTTTTTTTAAAATAAATAGTTTTCAAAGTTCTATTAATTTTACTTTTTGAGTTAACTTTTTTTATATTTAAATCTCTTCTTTTAAAGACTTTTTGAAATAGTAAAAGTAATTGATACTTAGTCACCTCATTTTTTGGTACAATATTGATACTATTAGGAATCTCAATATTTTTTTCAATAATCGTTCTGACTATTTTTGCATATGCTGTAGTTGTAATTCCATTCCATTTATGATTATGAAAACCTCTTAATTTAGAATTAATTTTTGATAATTTAAACCATTCAATTAGAGACATTTTGTTTTTTAATTCAATTCCAATTATTGAACATCTTATATTAAAAAAATTTTTATCTTTTACCTCTCCTAGACTTTTTGATTTACCATAAACATCAATACAATCGTGATGATCTTTTTCACAATATTTTCCTTTAATACCAGAATAAACACAATCAGTTGCAATTTGATATATTTTAACACCTTCCCCTTTAGCCAAACTATTAAGCTTATGTGGAAAGATTGAATTAACATAAATAGCATTTTCCACACTTTTTAAATTATTTTCCTTAATGTGTGGTTTAATTATTCCTGCACAATTAATTATAAATTTATTATTTTTAATTAATTTTTTTAACTTGGCTTCATTATGAAGACAAATATCAAACTTTTTAAAAATAATTTGCTTGAATATTTGTTTATATTTATTTTTAAACAAATTTAAGTCTTTCTGATTCCTGTAAGTTGCGGTAATTTTATAATTCGACTCAGCAAATTCAATTAAGACTTGAGATCCCAGCATACCTAGACCTCCTAAAACTAATATAGATTTCATTTTATCTATATTTAATTTCCCATGGATTCCAGTAATTTGCGTCATACCTAAAATCATCTTTCACACTTTCTTGTAAAGATGAAGTAGATAAAATAAGCAATTCAGAATTTTCCTCTAAGGATTTCAAGCCATTAGCATAACCTTTAGGAATAAAAACAAAGTTATTGTTACTTTCGTTTAGGAAATAAGTATTAACTTTATTTCTTTTACTTGGTTTTTTAAAATTATCAATTTTAACAGCTGAAATTTGAAATGAGCCCTTAATACAACTGATATACTTTTCTTCTTTCTTGTGACCGTGCCAAGCTCTAATAAAATTCTTAGTGTAATTGTGAACTATATAAAATCTTTTTATTTTCTTAAAATTCAACTGATTTGAAAATCTTATAGAGCCTCTATCATCATATATTCTATTTCCTACAATAATTTTTGGCGTCATAATTAAATTTTTTTAAATAACTCTAAATATTTTTGATTAGTATATCTTGGATCATTAAAATTTTTAATTCTTTTTTCAAATAAAAGTTTTTTTAATTCTTTGATACCATAATTTAAGTTATATATAGCTTTAAAAGATAGATCTTTAAAAACTTTTTTGTTTGTTACTTTGTAATTCCTTGCATCTTGAAACTTAATTTTTGTTTTAATAATTTTAGTATTCCGGAAATGCTTTTGTATGACTTTTGCAATGTCAATAATTTTCATATTACAATATGATAAATTATAAATTCCTTTTTTTTTGGATTTTATTGCAAAAATTATAGCTCTTGCTACATCCTTCACATGTAGTAATGGTCTATACTGCTCACCTCCAAAAACAGAAATTTTTTTTTCGAAGAAAGCTTTTGCGCTTAAAGTGTTTACAACTAAATCCATCCTAATTCTTGAGTAATTATCACTAACTCCAAATAAAGTACCCAGTCTGTAAATTATAGCATTTTTATTTTTGAGAATCTTTTCACACTTTAATTTTGAAGCAGCGTAATGTGATAAAGGATTAACATTTGAATTTTCATTTAATAATCCGTTTTGCGCTCCATAAACAGAACAGGTTGAAATAAATACGATTCTATTATTGTAAATACTGCATAGTTTTTTTAGAGTTTTAAAGTTAATTTCATCAGTCAGCTCAGGATTTATAGAGCATGCTCCATCACCCACAAGTGCAGCAAGCCATACTATTGTATGATAATTATTTAAATTTTTCTTATAAAAGTTTTTGTCTCTAATATCTCCATTTATAAATTTACAATTTTTCCTATAACTTTCTTCATATAAAAGATTATCATAAACGGTCACGTCATAATTTTTTTCTGAAATTAATAGATCAACTATAACTCCACCAACATAGCCTGCACCCCCAACAACTAAAATCTTCCTTTTATTTTTCATTTGACTTTTTTAGTAAAAAATTTTCCAAATTTTTAACATTATTCTTAATTTCAAAAAAATTGTTAAAAAGATTTTTATTTTCAAAATGAATTTTTTTAATTTCACTATTTTTCATTTTAAGAAATCTTTTGATCACATCTTTAAAATTATTTTCTGCTAATGTAAATCCAATTTTATGTTTATTAATTAAATTTGAAATTATATTTCCCTTAAATGTAAAAATGGGCTTCCCGTAAGCAATATAGGTCTGAAATTTTGCAGGTAATGTTGAGGATAGTGCCTCTCCTTCATTCAAGCATACAAGAAGACCATTTGAGCTCCGAAGATATTTTGATAATTTTTCTGCTTCCATAAAATTTCTAAATATAATAATTTTATTTAAATTATATTTTTTTACTAAGTTTATTAGGTTTTTTTTATTACTTCCTTCGCCTATTAATTCAAAAATTATTGGTAGGTTGTTTTTTTTTATATATTTTGCATAAATAATTAAATTTTCTAATGCTTGAGCCCTACCTATATTTCCAGCAAAAGTTATTTTTTTATATTTTCCCTTATAATACCTGAGTTTTTCAAATTTTTTTATATCTGATGGATTATAAAATAAAAATGTATTTTTATTTTTTCTTTTTATTATATTTTTAAATTTGACGGATTGAGCAAGTATATAATCAGAATTTTTGTATACTAAATTAGTTGTAAAATTTAAAAATTTCAAAATTAACTTGTTCCTAATTATATTCAAATCTTTTAATACCCCCGGCCATAAATCTTGTACCCATAAAAAAAATTTTATACCACGTTTTTTAGAAAAAATTATTGCGGGTATAGCTTGATAGATCGGACTTGTTGCATACGATATTACAACATCGAATTTAACATTATTAAAAATTTTGTTTTTTATAAAAAAACATCCAATAATATAGCTTAAATAGTTAAGTATGATTTCAATATTGGTATTTCTCTTTCTTCTAATAGTTGGAACTCTAATTATTTTTAAATTCTTATATCTTTCAAATCCAAATCTAAATATTTTTTTTTTAGATTTATAATTGTAGTTAGGCCAAGACGATATAACGAAAATATTATTTTTTTTTGATAACTCTAAAGCAACATCATTTATTCTAAATTTTTCAGGCCAAAAGTGTTGTGAATATATAAGTATATTCATTTCAATTATGTAAATACTTTAAAATTACTTTAACAATACTCTCAGTTTTGTAAGGATTAAACATATATTTCTTGGAAGTATAGTTTTTTGCAAATTCTTTATTAGAAACTAGAATATCCATTCCCATTTCTTTAGCCTCCAGTAAAGGCAAACCCAGCGTTTCAGAAGTGGAAGGAAAAATTAATGCCCTAGATTTGTTGTAGTTTTTTAAAAAAACTTCTCTATTTTTATTATGTTTGTTAAATATTTTTAATTTATATTTTTTTTTATAATACAAAATATTAAGTTTTTTATAGTCGCTCTTATTCAGAGTTATTAATAATTTAGGAAAACATTTTTTTTTTGATAAATGGATAAATGCATCAATTAATTTTTTATGATTTTTGTGAACTTCACCACTAGCTGGATAAATGAAATCATATATTTTTTTATTTTTTTTCTTATTTACTAATTTTATATTTATCTTTTCTAAATATATAATATTTTTATTAACGTATTTACTAAGAATTTTCTTTGCATGTTCAGAAAACACTACCCATTTATTAACGTTTTTCCTAAATAAAAAAAACTTAAGTGATCTAAGAAAATCAGAGGAAAATAAGTAAAATATATTATTCCCACCTTTAGTAATATTTGCATTTTGAAAGTATACCGTTACTTTTTTTGAAGAGCTTAAAAATGGTGGCAAACCATTTAAAAAAATAATCTCGTTATTATTAATAGCATTTGATTTTAATACCTTAAATTCATTATAAATTTTTGAAAATATATTTTTTTTTACATAAATTAATCTTGATTTCCTTGGAAACATTGAGTTTTTTAATCTCTCATCAATATAAAGAGTATCCTCAATAGAAAAAATCTTTTGTTTTAAATAATTTAAAATAAATAATCCACCACCAGAATGAATACCTGCAGCAAATATTATTTTAATTTTTTTCTTTATCATGAACTAATAAAATTATTAAAATTATACTCAATAGAAAACCCCCATTGAAATATCCAGCTCCTCTTAATAGTTGTGTAATAGCAAATGGTAACAAAAATATTTTATTTTCCACTGATATTTTTTTTGAGAATATAAATATAAAAATGTAAATAAATATAGCAATTGATCCTATACCAAATTCTGTCAAAAGTTTTGAAAAATTATTACTTCCATCATTTCTATTTATTTGTGATATATCATATGAATAATTTTCTTTTTGCTGTTCTATATATTTAATAAATGCATCTTGATATCTATTGAGGCCAAAACCATAAATTCGATCCTGAAAAGATTTTATCGCAATTTCTAAAGAATTCTTTGCAACTTGGGATGAAATGTTAACTTTATATAAAGCTTGTGTTTTACCTTCTTCCGCCGTAGAATAACTTTCAAATATTTCTTTTGCTTCTAAATAATTTTCAACAAAATTTTTTTTAAAAAAAATAATAAAATTTTTATAATAGAAAATTTGTAAATCGTTAAATTTTGAATCATATAAATCTCCTGAATTAATTGCTTTTAACTCCTCATTATATTTAGTCATTTGATTTTCAGAATATATATAATGTTGGTAGGCTATATCCGAAATCTTTCTTGAACATCCATATATATTTACAAATATTAAAAAATATATGATTAGAATTAAAAAAATAGTTGATAAAAATTTTTTATCTAACCTTTTATATTCTGCAATAAAAATAACAGAAGTTATCAAAATCATAGACATCATTAAAGTTGTCGATTGAAAAATAAATAACGAAAAAAAAAATATCAAAATCAAAATTAAATTTAATAAGGAAAATTTTTTCAAAAGCCAAAATATATTTAATAATAGTGATGAAATTGCTACCATTGCATAATGAGAATTCTCAAGAAAAAAGAGTTTAAAAATTTTTGAATTTGAGTTGAACAACGAACATTGCCAAAGCCTATCTTTATCGTCACAAATACTTACTTCGGCACCAACTAAGAAAAGTGGGCATATAATCAAAAGAAATTTTGTAATTTGCAACTTATATTTAAGTATTTCTTCTTTACAAAAAAAAGCAAATAAGGTGATTACAATAAATGCTATGTAATATTTTGCATCTTGAAATGTAAAAATTCTATCATTGATTATAAAATTTATAAAATATTGTAAAAGTAAATAAATATTTAATATGATTATAATTTTTAAGTTTTTTTTTTTTAAACTCTCAATATTTAAAAAAAATAATAAAGGTAAAAAAGTTAAATATCTTGTGTCTATGTTTATATTATATTTTGCCCCAAAATCCCAAAAGTAAAAAGTTATGATAGATGTAAAAATTATTGTAAATATTTTTAATTTGTAGATATTATTTTTTAATAATGAAAACATTTTTAACTAAATACTTACTAATTAATCTAATCATATGTTAAAAACAATTATTAGTTTCAAGATAATATGGTATTTATAATTACAAAAGTTGATAAATTAAGTTTCATAAATACCTTAAATTAATGCAAAATTTTAAATTAAGATCAATTTCATTTATTGAGCTAATTTATTTGTTAATCCCACTTGCTCTAGTTTTTAGTAAAGTATTATCAGAATTGTTAATGCTTATTATAATTTCATTTTTTATTTTTTATTCATTTAAAAATAAAATTTATTTATATTTAAAAAATAAATTATTTCTTATTTTTATCATTTTTTGTTTGTATTTAATTTTGAATTCATTTTTTAGATATCAAGAAGTTCCAATTTCAGTTCTCTTTTTTTTTAGGTTCGGTCTCTTTGCAATTGCGAGTTGGTTTTTATTAGATTATAAAAAAAACTTAATTAAATATGTTTTAATATCTGTATTTATCACTTCATCTTTTGTAATGATTGACGCCTACTTCCAATATTTTTTTGGTTTTAATTTGCTAGGTTACGAGTATAATGAAAAAACTAGTAGACTAAGTGGTTTTTTTGACCAAGAGTTAATCTTAGGAAGTTATATTACAAGATTTTCCCCTTTATATCTTTTACAATTA